>Ga0209755_10001939_pt1 | contig 29958 bp, 28 predicted proteins | sample TergutCo191P1_FD_187301 | JGI IMG/M metagenome (GOLD analysis project Ga0209755, IMG submission 187301) | Cornitermes sp. P1 segment gut microbial communities from Petit-Saut dam, French Guiana - Co191P1 (SPAdes) (version 2) | ecosystem: Host-associated > Arthropoda: Insects > Digestive system...
CGCCTCTTGGCTGTCGCTGTTGATTAGTTCCCCTGTTTGGGAATGTCCGTTAAGCATTTCGCTTTCTTTTTTTGTAGTCATTATAGACCTCCTGTTTGCCTCTTGGCTGTCGCTGTTGATTAATTCCCTTGTTTGGGAATGTCCGGTTTGATGGTTCTTTTCACAATACATAGTTTTCTCCTTATATTTTTAAGCCTTTCGGCTTGCTTTATGAATGTGTAGGCGGTTGGTTTTTATTCGTCTCTGTCTGCCGTGTTTTTCGTTAATATTATTATAACAGGGATTTTATTTTTTGTCAAGTGGCGTTGCCCACCTGATAACATCCATTTCTTACCAAACGCTATCGCACTTTGTTGAACCCTAATCAACTATATCGATTTTTAATGAACGCTATTTGACGCTATCGCACCTTGATTAACCATATCGCCTTTTGTTGAACGCTAATCAACGCTATCGCACATTGTTTGTTTTTACCGGCTCATATTGGATATAAGCACACGCAAGCCATTTTTGGTTAAAAGGTGGATTGACCCGCCCGGAGGGGTTGGGCTTTTTCGTTAATAGTATTATAACACGGATTTTATTTTTTGTCAAGTGGCTTGGCTGGCGTGGACGGATACCCCTCCCCCCTGCCCCAGACTTCTGGGGCTTTTAACCGACCGACCTTTTATTAGTCAAAGTGTTATGTGCCGTTTAATGGCGACAACACTTGAAGGGCTATTGCTCTATGCCTTATACCCTTTCAATTATTTTTGTTTCATTTGCCGTTAAGTCCGTTTCCCCATAGGGGCTTGCGTATTTCGGCTCTGTCCCCATAGAGGCAAAGAAACGGGCTGTGCCTTCCTTGTAATAGGCAGTGTGTTCTTCTGGGGTCATATCCTTTGTTTCGTCATAAATCTTCGCCCGTATTTCGTGTATCTCCCTTATTGCCATAGGAACATATACGATGTCCGGGTCATTCATATAATCGTCAAGTATCTTCTTCATACTCTACTACCTCCAACGGCGTGTAAATGTATATCTTCCCGTATCCTTCACGGGCATTTATTCTTTCGGTTTCCCTTATGGTTTTGTGCTTTACTATGTGCTGAAAGTTCAAACTCACTATGAAGTCAAGTTTGGCAATGGTTGCCGATGCTATATGTATAGCGTCTGCCCCTTTCTTTTTTGGGATAATCCCTTCTTCAACATAGAGGTTGGCAAGCCGTATGGCTTCATTGTTTCCCGCCATTACTTTCACACCGTAATCTGTGATAAGGGCTTTCATTTTTTCCCGTTTTTCAGTGTCTTTTGTTTTTTCGAGTTCGTTAATGACATACTCACTTGTAAAAGGTTCGAACTTCCCTGCCTCTATCTCTCTAAACAGCCCTATGGCTCCTGCCCGTAAAACAGGGGCATCGTCAACAAAGGGGAAGTTGAAAATCGTGGTTTCAAGGTATATTTTCGGTATCTCCATATGGTTTCCCCGTGTCCCTTTAATATACCCCATACCCTGCCATAAAGCAAGGTATGGGGTAAAAGCCAATGGTCCGCTACGCTACGGCTTGTAGGTGTGTAAGGGTATCCCCAAACGCAAACATTCTGTAAAACAACCCATTAACCAACACCTCATATTGGAGGTGCCTTTTGGGTTGGCGTTCCACCCGTGTCCCAAACGCCTCCAGCCGTTCAAATAGGTCATTAAGCAGGTGGGTATTTGCCGGCAGGGTTTCAACCACCCTTAGCATCTCGGTCAAGCAAGCGACCTGTTCCACAACGGGATTGCTTTCCAACGCCAACTTTCCGGCATCCCCCATACTTGCCGGATATGACGAAACGGAAACCTTGGACACAAGCCATATGCCGGATTTTCCGGTATGTTCCTTGAAGCCGTCCCAGTAGCCGGCTTCCACCAAGATTTTGATAATCCTTTCGGGCAAGCCGGTTTTAACGCTCGCCTCTTTGAGCGTGGTATATCCGGCACGGGCTTCCAGTTTCGCCTTAGCCATCGCCTTTCTTTTCGCAAGGAAAATATCAAGGTTGGCTATATCGCCATCGGTAAATAGCAATACCCCCCCTGCTTGGTGGCAGGTGATTTGCTTTGTTTCCAAAGCCGCGTATATGATCTGCGTGTCGATGTTGCGTTGTTTCGCAACCTCCGCCACGCTGTAAAGCCCGGGGATTATTACGGCATACTCCGTGGCTTTCTGCTTTCGCATATGTTTTCTCCGTTTCACATACCCCATACGAAACGACATCCCTGCCAGCCAACGGAAAACCATCAACGATGGTTCCGGTAGGCTTACAAACGGGTTGCCTTTATGTCTCGCATTAGGGCAAAAGGGCGTAGAAAAGCCGAGACACAAACCGCTATGGTTTTGTGTCTCGGCTCTTTATCCTTGTCTATGCCATCGCACAGAGTTTGCGATAGCAAAATCGTGTAGGTTCTAGGCGGTCTTAGCCCCTGTATTCATTCACAGGTCTACACTATATTCCTTTCGTCTGCCTCTGGCAGAACGGGTTTCTTGTGGGGCATCCCAATCAAGGCTCCCTTTCGTAGCCCCATTGAAAAGAGAATGGAGGCACGAAAAAGCCGAAACACACAAACCATAACGGCTATATGTTCCGGCTATTATTCTTGCCCTTGCTATCGCAAGGGTTTTATGTATGCCCTTAGTATCCTAAAAGGCATTTATGTCATTTGGGTGTTTTTACATACCTTCCACACGCAAGGTAATACATACAACCCCTATGGGTCAAAACCAACGCCGTGCGTGGGTAGCGTCTGCTTGACCCATCTTTCCAACCCCTTTATTATACGAAAACCGCGAAAAGTTGTCAACCGGTATCCGAAATAATAACATTAGCAATGCTATGTGATTTTTGAGACGGCTTGTTTTGGCTGTCTTTATCAAAAGGGCGTTTTTCCGTCTTTGATGTTTTTATAGAGTTTTTGGTTCCGCCGCTCCCCAATAGATACACCTCTCCCCCCACGCCTGAAAAAGCCAAAATTGGGATGGTCGGCACGAAAAAGCACCATAAAGGGTTTAGCCATAACGCTATGCGTGGGGTAGCGTTTCGGTCTAAGCCCATCTCTACCGTTGAAGCACCTTGCCCCGGAAAAGGATACAGCGTCTTGGCGGTTTTCGTAAAAAAAGCGAAAAAGCAGGGGGACTAAGGAAACCTATGGGTTTTTACACGCTGTCAAAAAAATCATCGTCTGCCGCCTCATTATCCGTTTTCCTTGCTTGCGATAGCAGGGGATTGTATAGCAATTCAAACGCATCGCCTATTTTCATAGTCCCATCATCGTTTAACAAATGCCTGTTTGCCTCGAACACATCGTTAATGTGTTTTTTGTCGGCTTCGTGCTTTTCCCTTGATACCTTGTGCGGTATGAACTGATCTTGAAAATCAACCAGGAGTTTTCCGTATTCGTTCCAAAATGTCCCTTCATCAACCTTGTTTATGTGTAGGTAGTTGGCAAGCATCGCCTGTTGTGGCTTGTGTCCCATAAAGTAATCTATAAGCAGTGTTTGACCTTTGTATTTTGTCGCCAACAGGGTTTGGAATGTATGCCGCAAGGAATAGAACACTATTCGCTTTGCCCTCATCTCTTTTCTTAGTTCATCGGCATCTATGGATTTTAACGCCTCTGTAAGGTCGCCGGTTTCCTGTAGTTTTTCCCTCACCTTTATACGGCTGTATATTTCCGTAATCGCTTTTTCATATCGCTTTGGGTTTAGATACCCGTCCATCTGCTTTGTGTCTTCATCCATCTTTGGATTGCCAAACAGATAATCCGTTTTCGTTTTCCCCGTTGCTTGGATGTGTGCTTTCAGCATATCGACTATAAAGGGGTGCAGTGGTATTTTCCTGTATTCGTCCGCCTCATTGGTGTTGTAAAAATCGGTTTTATGGTTAAACACTCTCAAATAATAGGCATTTTCGTTTTTTATGTGTTTTATATCCTCCCTCTTTATCCGCCCAACCTCACTATCCCTCATTCCGGTGGTTAGCCCCATCATAGCAAGCAAAAATGAGAAAATGTCGGGTGCCTTGTCTTCCTTGCCTCCAAAAAAAAGATTTTTCTGTAATATGCCGGCTAACTTGTCGGTAGGCAACAATGCCGGCTTTTTGGATTTAGCCCTATCCTCTTTCGTTATCCTTAGCAGTGCGTTGCCGGTGCTGTATGGGAGTTTCTGTATAATCCCGTTCCTTTCGTGGTGTTGTAGTATCCTAATGAACGCCGTCAAATAGTTGTTTATTGTCTTGGTTGATAGTCCCTTGCCTTGTAGGTAGATTTTCAAGCCACTGTAAACGCTGTTGGTTATATCCCGTATGCTCTTTATCCCGTTTTCCTGTAAGTATGGAACCAGGAAGTTTTTAATGAACCCGTTGAAAAGTTGCCTCTGCTTCTTTAACACGGGTTTTTTATTGTTGACACCATCATCCTGTAGATACTTGCTGTCTATTTGGTAGTATTCAAACAGCATTTTGTAGAAGTTTTTGCCGTCATTTTTCTTTCGCTCTTGCCTGTTTTCCTTTCTCTCTTTGTATTCCCGTATAATCGCATCCCTGTTTTCTATGGCGAAAGATTTAGCCTCCGTTTCGTTATCCGTGTCGGTTGATTTTTTCGTGGGTATCCATTTTTTGGTTGCCGGGTCTTTATACCTCACGGCATAGTAAAAGCCGGATTTGTATCTGTCGCTTTCTACCTTCATCAAATAAAAGCCGTATTTTTTCTCGGCGTTTTCCATTATGCCACTTTCGCACATAAGGGTATTTGCCGTCAACAATAGTGTATTCAGTTGCTGGATTATGGATGAAAGTTTTTTATCTTTCATTTGGTTTCCACCCTAATGAACGCTTTCTATCGCTAAACGCCGGTGCTTTACGCTGTTGAACGCTAATCACCGGTGTTTATCCTTCTTTACGCTTCTTTCGCCTTAAACGAGAGGGAAGGGGGAATGCCCTTTATTGTGTTTTCGGGTGTTTCGGCTGTCTTTCGTGCCTTTCGTGCTTTGGCTGAAACCTTAGCCCTTGTGGTGTTTGCCTGTGCCTTGTCCTTATTGCTACGGGAAAGCCATAGAACAATGTCCGGGCGATAAAAAATGGTGTTGCGGGGGCTGATATGCTTAGACGGCAAGCCTTGAACCCTTATCAGTCGGTTTAGGTTTTTTGGGGTAATGTTGAACTTGCCAAACTCTGCCAGCAATTCATCCCTGCTAAGAAAATCATTTTGGTTTATGTCTTTTGACATTGGAACCTTCCTTGAACCGCCTACGGATTGTTTTTTATATCCGTAAGTTGTATTTTTCGGTTCTTTTGGAAGTGTAAAATGCGGGAAAGGTCATAAAAAGGTCAAAAATCCCTGTTTTATTGGGCTTTTTTGGTTTGTTTTATCCCTTTTTATGACTTTGTTTCGCCGTTTTTTGTGGTTTTTTTCAAAACCAAGTATTATCTACGGAGAGAGAGGGATTCGAACCCTCGGAACCCGCGAGGGTTCAACGGTTTTCGAGACCGCCCGATTCAACCGCTCTCGCATCTCTCCTCTGATAGCAAAGTATAGTTTCTGGGATTTTTTGTGTCAATAGTCACCTGGTCGAATGTGTAGGACGCGAACATAAATTTTTATCTAAGGGCAAAAACCAGGATATTTTTGGTTTTTTGTAGTTTTCTATAATCGTTGCAGTGTCTCCATCATTGCTCTGCGGTTCTTGTAACGCAGCCTGAAACCCGCCACCAAATCCAACACAACTTCTTTTCCACCTTCTATGTTTAACATTTTTCTTAACAGTGAAAGAATATGCTCATAGTGGGAACGCCCTATGTTGTTCTCTGCGTAAGGGACGATAACTTTTTTGAAGAGTTCCAATGTTTTTTCGGCATAGGCTGATGCGAATACGGTATGGTACGTCACAAGTTTGTCCGAGGAAAGGTATTTTTCAATGTAATGCATAAGGCGCTCAGCATCGTTCTCTATCGCGAGAACATTCGCCGCAGAACTATCGAAACGTTCTTTGCTACTATAACGAAGGAACAGTTTTTCCCATTCGGCGACCCATTCAAGGGAACTGAAAGTCGCCTTGTATATTTCATAGTAGTCTTTCTGAAAATGGTCTTCAATGAAACCGTAAGCCAGTTCCCTTATGGCAGGTATGTCTTTTTCTTTTTGGGCAATGTCCAAAAGCAGTTTTCGCCAGGTTCTGTCAAGATAATGATCCTGCCCCTCCTTCCCCGACAAAAATTCATAAATAAGTTTTTTCGCCGTCTGGAAATCCTGTTGTTCTATCTTCTTTTCAGTTACTTTTAGGCGGAAGGAATAGATCTGCATATTTTCTTCGAGAAGGGCTTCGGCTTTGTCCTCTTGACCAAGCCGTGTGTAAAAATCGATTTTTCGTTTCAGAACAGTCCTTGCCTCATCAGAGCTTTTGTCCGCAATATCTGCAAGCAACTGATCCTGCAAAGCTATAAAGGTATCGGGATCAACTTCCAGGGCAAGAGTTGCAAGCAAGCGGTGAAACTCATAATAAAAATATGTCTCCGCATATTTTTCCTTTTTCATCTCGGAAAGACAATAGTCGAATAATTCCCTCTTATCGGTATGCTTCGCAACATCTTCAAGAATATCGAAAGGGATGGAGTGATATTTCCCATCAAATATTGCATCAGTTTCTTCACCGGCATTATACAGCCACTGGGAATATTCCTCGATACAAGCCTTACATATCAGAATTGCCTCATCGTATTGCTCCTGGCCAACGTAGCTCTTGGCTTTGTCAAACCACTTATCCAAGGCATCAAGATCTTGGACTTCCTCGTAATAGTAACTCTCATTCCCCCAAGTAGAAGCTGATACAAGAGCTTCTCGTATGATCCCCGAATAATTGTTGACTTCCGTAGTTTTTACACCAGCAGCAAACTCAAGAAAAACAGCGTTATACAATTCCCCATTATATTTTGACTGATTGGCGACAAATTTTCGGAGTTCCTCCGAAGAAACATTTTTTAGCACTTCTTCTATTTTTAACCCGTTATTTTCCCCCTGCCTTGCGCCACCGATAGTTTTATTGGCAATGGCTTCCTCAATCATAGGAATATGCTTGCAGGGATAATAGTCGCTGGGACAGGAACAGGAAAATTTTATCGTTTTTCCCCCATTGGTGGTAATTCTTATCGTGTAAAGGCCATAATTACCTTGGTACTTTGCTTTCCACTCGTTTTCCGCAGTCTGGCGTAGTTCGACAATACTCATGCAAAAAAGTATATCAGAAGGCAGCGATTTACTCAATTGACAACAGTTTTTGTTGCCCATACGTCATGCCGTAGACGATAGCTGCGTTTCGAGATTATTTCAGCACACATCTTCCACAGGCTCGGTAAGAATTTCCGTTTTGTCGTTGAATATGGCCACAGTGTGTTCCCAATGGGCGGAAACCTTGCCGTCGATGGTTACGACCGTCCAGCCGTCATCTTTAAGCCCCACGCTCGGGCTTCCCATGTTGATCATCGGCTCCACGGCAAACACCATGCCGTTTCCCATGCGGGGGTTGGGACCGTGGGGGTAGTTGGGAACCTGCGGCTCTTCGTGCAGGGCTAAACCCACCCCGTGGCCGCAGTATTCACGCACAACGCCGTAACCCCTGGTCTTGGCGTGACCCTCCACCGCCTTGGCTATACACAGAAGGCGGTGCCCGACCCTGATGGCGGCTAAACCCCTGTACAGGCATTCCCTGGCGGTAAGGTTCAGGCCGTGCACCTCCTCGCTAACCTTGCCAGCCTCCACGCTAACCGCCTGGTCACTTATGAAGCCACCAAGATCTATACCGCAGTCCAGCCCCACCAGATCCCCGTTTCGGATTTTTCTTTTGGAAGGTATGCCGTGGATTACCTCGCTGTTTATGGAGATACAGATTGCAGCGGGGAAAGGATTACTTGGCTTGCCGTATCCAAGAAAAGCCGGCTTCCCCCCAGCCCGCTTTATCCAGTCCTGTACCCAGCGGTCAAGCTCAATTGTTTCCACGCCAGGTTTTACCAGCGGAATAAGTTCCCGATACATGGCGGACAGCATCTTGCAGGATTTCCTGATACCCTCGATTTGCTTTTCGGTCTTTAGTCGAATCATTGCCCCACAGTTCCTTTTTTATTTTTGGGCGATTTGCCAGAAAGCCCACGCCTCGCCGCCTCTCGGTCAATCTGCTGCGCCCCGTCATGATCGCCCATGGCAGTCAGAGTCTTAGCCAGCGACTTCATCCAGAAACGCTCGTCGCGGGCAGGAAAGCCCAAAGCCAGCAAAGCCTCCAGGCATTCTGCCCATGTCTCGTCGTCAACCCTGGATCGCAGACGCAAGCGCACCATCTCCCTGACGAACTTCTCTATCTCCTCGGTAAAATGGCGGAAATAAGGCAACCTGCGTTCCTCCCGAACGATATACACAAGAAGCCTGAACGCCCCGTACTGATCCCCCCGCCTGTCCAGTTCCTCGGCAAGAATGAAAGCGCAGTCCATCCAGTCCTCCCTGCCAAGGTATTGCTCCATGGGGAAGTCGATACCGCCGTTCTTCCGCCACAAGGCAATCGCCTCGTCCTCCTCCAGGTGCAGCAATTCGAAGAAAATCAACTTTGCCTGGCTTACCGGATCCTTCTGCTCACGCAGCCATGTTCGGTAGTCAAAGGCACTGGCCCTGATAAAACGGGAATAGGCTCTGTCGTACTCGTAACGGCGCTGCACGTTAGAAAGGGTCTCGTAGGCGGTAAGAAGCTTGCGCATACGGCCTTCTGCCTCATTGCTGCTGCCGACAACATCCGGGTGCAAACGCTTGGCCTTTTCACGGAACGCCTTCTTTATCTCGGCCATCGAGGCATCATGCTTGACACCAAGGAGTTCGTAGTAATTGTTCATTGCCAATGGGATATTGTAGCTTATTTGGGGGATCGTGGGGAGAGGGGAGAAGTCCCCCCATGTACGGAGCAGCCCGCGCCAGCTTCAAACTAACCCCGCCTTTCGTGTTAAAATAAAACCATGTACCTGCAAAGAGCCTCTGGAACTGCCATCCCAGAGCAGCCGAAGCAAAATGTTTCTTCCCCGCAGAAAGTGTCGGCTTCAATCGAAACAAAGACCCCCCCCTTTGCCGGCAAGGGCAAAGCCTGCTATGCCATCGCCGCCTACCCCCCATTCCCTGCATACCCTGATTGCCGCCGCAGGTCTCCCTTCCGACAGGCTTTCCGCTTCCATAGTCTCGTTCGCCCGCTTTTTTTCCCTGCCCATAAAGCCAGAACTGATGGCGGCGATACGCCAACAGGTTTTTGCGCAGTCTGTGCCGGCAACCACGCCCATGGCACAGGCAGCCGCGCCCATGTCGGAAACTGCCCCGGAAACCCTGGCAAGAATCAGGGAGGCGCTTTCCCTTGCCGCCGCCGCCGCAGAGGGCAAGGGTGTTGAGCTTAGCCCAAAGGGGCTTGGGGCTTTTGCCGAAGCCATAAGCCCGGACTGGCAGAAACGGCAGGGTTCCGGGGAACGGGAAAGGCGGCAACGCAGGCAACGGGACGAAGGGGGCAAAATATCCGCCGATGAACTTAAAAGGCAGGTGCTCGAATCCGCAGGGAAAGATCCCCTGCTTGCCATCCTGAACAGATTGCCCGGCAAGGACGGGCGGCACTGGATCGTGCTTCCTTTTGGCTTTGACATAGGCGGCAGGGAATTCCGTGTCTCCATGAGGATCCTGCTGGACAGGGGTAATACGGCGGCAAATCAGTCCGGGCGAATGGTTCTGGACATTGCCGAAAGCGGCGAGGAGGATCGGCGCTGGCTTTTCTCGCTGGAATCGGCAAACGGGGCCATAACACGGCTTAGGGTTTACCTTGCGCCGGAACTCCCGTCCAGGGTGGCAGATTCCTTCGCCCAGAGGCTGTCGGGCCTTTTCGGCATTCCAGCCGAACGTGTTTCCGTGAAAGGCCGCATGGACGACTTCCCATGCGAGTCGTCGGATTGCCCAGATGACCTATTGCGCACGGTATATGAAACGGTATAATATGGCAAAGAAGAAACTTGCATCGGCCATCGGATACACACGGGGAGATCCGGCACCGCAACTGCTGGCATCTGGCAGGGGCGGGGAAGCGGAACGGATTATAGCCATCGCAGAAGAGGCAGGAATAGCGGTGGTGGAGGATGCCACGCTTGCGTCGCTGCTCGACGTAAGCACAAAACCAGGTGACTATATACCCCCTTGGTGCTGGGAAGCTGCGGCGCGGATTCTTGCTTTTGTAGCAAGGCAGGATGGCAAGAGTGTTTAAAACTGGGTGGCGTATTATTATGGACAAACAGAAAGGCACTGGGACTAAGCTGAAGACGATTGAGTTGGATTCCCTGAAAGCGGGAACCGCTTTTTCGGAGGCAATCTACATCGATGACGACAATATTCTTGTACCTGCCCGAATTCCCATTTTACAGAAGGATCTGGACAAGATTAAGGCGCTGGGCATTGAAACGCTTATAACCGCCGGCGAACCTGTGGATCTTCAACAGGCCAAGGGTATGGAAGACGGTGCCTCAAAGATCAACAGGGTGTACTCGTTCTCGACACTCCAGAAAAACAGGGCGGCGTACCGTGTCTACACGACGCTCATAGAACGCATGAATGGCCTGTTCATAAAAATCTCCGAAGGCAATGCCATTGACGGCCGTGCCATCAACACAATCAGCACCCAGTTAATCCAGGCTCTTAGGAGCCAACGGGAGCAGTATGTCGGTTTTATCCTGGGTGGCGATATAAAAGGCTACGAGATGGCGAAAAGCGCGGTAAATATCGCCATCCTTTCCGCACTGACGGCTCAGGAGGTTAGGCTTCCATCCCACAAAATCCTCTATATTATCATAGCCGCCCTGCTACACGATGTGGGGATGTTCCAACTGCCAAAGAAAATCCTTGAGAAAAAGGGGGCCTTGACCGAAGGCGAGCGCAAACAGATGCGAAACCACCCCATATTTTCCCGTGGCGTAGTTGTCCGGGATCTTTCCTACCCCGACGAAATAGGCGACATAGTGCTTCAGCACCACGAGCGATGGGACGGCAACGGCTACCCCTACAACCTGCCAGGCAACAACGTCTCCATCGGGGCCAAGATTGTCTCCATAGCGGATTCGTTCGAGGCCATGGTCAGCCCCAGGCCTTACCGTAACTCCATACTGGGCTACCAGGCGAACAAGAACCTTCTTGCCGACAATTCCCGCCGTTTCGACCCGGATATCCTAAAAGTCTTTATTCTTACCATGGGGGTATACCCCATAGGCTCCATTGTACGCCTTAACAACGGCACGGTGGCGAGGGTATCGGAAGTGCGGGCAAGCACCCCGCTTCGCCCAAAACTCCAGGTTTTGGTGAACGAATTCAGGCAAATGCCCCGAAACGAGGAAGGGTACTTTATAGACCTACTGACGGAAAAGAGGCTGTACATCGCCAAGGCAATGGATCCCGTAGAACTTTCGGAAATGCATGTCTACGACGGTTAAACTGGGGAAGGAAGGCGAGGACAAGGCCGCCAAAGCCCTGGAAGAAGCAGGAATGAGCATAATTGCCCGAAATTTCCGTGGGCGGACTGGCGAAATCGACATTATAGCCCTTGACGGGGAAACCCTGGTGTTTGCCGAGGTAAAAGCCTGGTCCGTGTTTGGAATCGAAAGCCTGGCGCACAGCATCAACCGCAAAAAACGGGGCAAGATTATAGAAACAGCTAAGTATTTCCTATCCACGCATCGACAATATGACTTGAGGGCTATTCGCTTCGACGTGGTTTTTGTAGGCAAAGAGGCGCTTACCCATCTTGCATCAGCCTTTATGGAGACTGTATGATGATACTGGAACAGGCTACAGGTTCCACACGAATTGAACAGTTGCGCAAGAACATCAACGACAGGGACTACGTACATACGGCAATTCAACGCATTGCCGCAGTGCTGAGTAACAGGCTGATGGATATCTCGCGCGGGGAAGGAAACCATAATGAAAGGCAGTGGAAAAGGGGGAAGCTCTAAGAAAGGCCGAAAAAAACAGTTTAAACGCCGTGATCGGGATCCCCCCCAGCAACAAAACCGCGCTGGCGAGCCGGCAAAGAGCAAGGGGAGGAGAGCCGTTGATTTTTCGGTGGCGGGCGATCTAAAGAAGTTCGCAAGAAAGCGGGTTAGCCCGGTCGATCGCCCAAAGTGGATTCCGCCGCAGCCCCCTGCACTGAACCTGCCTTCGGCCTTATGTATATGGTGCGACAAGCCCATAAAGGAGTTTTCAACGGCTATTTCCGATCCTGAAACAGGGAAGTCCGTGCATTTTGACTGCGCGATAAAACGAATTGCCGAAAGGGAAAACCTTGATAAGGACGATACTGTAGGCTATATCGGGGGGGGGCGTTTCGGTATAATCCATTTCAACAACCAGAAGGGAGCGAAGAAGTTCAGGATAAAAAAAGTTTTCGAATGGGAGGACAAGGAATCTCGATCCGAGTGGCGCGTTGCACTCTGCGAGCACTTCTCTGTGACTTGAGCAATGGAAAAAGACGAGACTAATCCCCATGCCGGGGATTTTGAAAAAACATTCTCCTCGGATCCGAAAATTGCGGAAAACCTTGATTTTCTGAAGGAGATCGGGGTGGTTTCCCATATTGCCAGTTTTGGTAGGGAAATAAGGAACTACAAAACCCTGTTTGCCAGGGGGCTGGACATTTTCTCTCGTACCGGTATAGACGATATTCTGGAAGGCACGGTAAAGCAGCTTTCGGAGCATTATAACCCGTCGTTTGTTGCGTTTATATGGAAACCCGTCCAAAACCGTAGCGACATTACCATACGGGCATTCCGCAACTTCGAGCCGGTTAGCCTGGAACTAAAGCTGGACAGCATTGCCCCCTTCGAATCTTTCTTTTCCCTGCATCCCAAGCCGATCTTTTTTGGCGAGATGGTAGAAAAACTAAATGACGACGAGATTCTCGCGCCGCTCAAGGATGTCCAGCCGGAAATTGTCATTCCCATCATTGGCCCCTTTGACCTTTACGGCATCGTCCTAATTGGGAGCAAAAACACGGGGGAATGCTACAGCGAAGAGGAGATAGTGTTCCTGGAACGGTTCATGTTCTTCGTGTCCCAGGCGATCAAAAACCACTTATACTACGAACATTCACTGCGGGACATAAAGACGGGCTTGTACAACCACGGCTTTTTTATGACCCGCGTAAAGGAGGAAATAGCCAGGACAAGCCGCAATGGCTTTACCTCCTCGATAATAATGATAGACGTGGACAGGTTCAAGAACTTCAACGACACCTACGGCCATCTTGCGGGGGATCAGGTGCTGGAAAACCTGGCGCAGGTTATAAAGCAGAACGTTCGCAACGACGACATTCCCTCCCGTTTCGGCGGCGAGGAATTCACCGTTCTTCTTCCCCATGCCGAAAGTGCCACCGCATGGCTGGTTTCGGAGCGTTTGCGGATCAGCGTGTCCGAAATGCAGGTTCCGTGGGAAATTGCCCTGCCCCCGATAACAATCAGCATAGGGGTGTTTTCCTTTGACCATGAAAGCAACATGGAAACAAACGACATAATCCGCAGGGCCGACGAAGCCTTGTACGTTGCCAAGGCAAAGGGCAGAAACTGTACCGTTATCTGGGAGCCCAACCTGATAGATACAATTTCCAGCAGAACCTAAAACAAGGAGGTACCAATGATAGGCATAATCGGCGCAATGGAGAAGGAGGTAGCCCTTCTCCGTGGCTCCCTGGAAGAACCCAAGCTGACCAAGTTCGGGGCGTTTGAATTCCATTCGGGAAAGCTCGAAGGGAAAGACCTTGCCCTGCTGCAATGCGGCATAGGCAAGGTAAACGCCGCCGTGGGGTGTTCCATTTTAATCCATGTTTTCAAGCCAGACTTTGTCGTCAACACAGGTTCCGCCGGCGGCATAGCCCCGGGCCTTCGCTTCGGCGACGTGGTTATTTCCACTGGCCTTTTGTACCACGACGTGGACCTTACGGCCTTTAATTACGCCCCAGGACAGCTTCCTGGGCAGCCGCAGGTCTTTCCCGTAAACGAGGACCTTGTCGCGAAGGCGGAAAAAGCCTTGGGCGAGCTCAAGGGGGAGAAAGTGCTTCCCCTGGATCTTGACCACCGCCTTGGGCTTATAGGTTCCGCCGACACCTTCATGCACCGCCCAGATGACATTGCCGAACTGCGCCGTGTTTTCCCCGACATTGTCGCCGTGGAAATGGAAGGCGCGGCCATTGCCCACTGCTGCAGCCTGTTTTCCGTACCGGCACTGGTCATACGCGCCCTTTCCGACATCGCCGGCGTCGAATCCCCAGTTACGTTCGACGAGTTTTTGCCCATTGCCTCGAAACATTCGGCGGAGATTGTACGCCGCATAGTAAGGAACGGATAGCCATGGAAAAAATAGCCAGTTTTCAGGTAGACCACCTTAGGCTTAAGCCGGGTGTGTACGTGTCCCGCAAGGATCGCTTCGACAGCGCAACGATTACGACCTTTGACCTTCGCTTTAAGGAACCAAACAAGGAGCCTGTAATCGATATGCCTGCGCTTCATACCATCGAGCATCTGGGGGCCACTTTTCTGCGCTCCCACGAGAAATGGGCTTCCAGCACGGTCTACTTCGGGCCGATGGGCTGCCGCACGGGTTTTTACCTGATTGTCGAGGGCGGCCTGGATTCCGAGGCCATTCTTCCCCTGCTACGTGAAATGCTGGAATGGGTGGAAAACTTCGACGGCCCTATCCCCGGTGCGTCGGCGGTGGAATGCGGCAACTGGCAGGAACTGAACCTTGACATGGCAAAATGGGAATGCCGCAGGTACGCCGAGATTATTAAAAACCCCAGCCAAGAGAACCTGAATTATCCTTGAAGAGGGAAGCGCGGATTGCCTGCTGAATTTCACTCCCCAAAAGCCCAGGATTATGCTACTATGCCTGCACAGGAGAAAACCATGGAAAAAATTCTGGCAAGGGTGGGCTTATGAGCGAAAAATATTTCCCCCTTTCTAAAGCCGAGCTTGAGAAGCTGGCAGGGTCTTACCCCACACCGTTTTATCTGTACGACGAAAAAGGCATTGTTGAAAATGCCCGCAGGATAAAGGCGGCATTTTCCGGTTTTCCTGGGTACAAAAACCATTTCGCGGTCAAGGCTCTGCCCAATCCTTTTATAATGAAGATTCTCGCGGCGCAGGGCTTTGGCGCCGACTGTTCCAGTTACCCAGAGCTGCTACTGGCGGAAACGGCTGGCATTCGGGGCGAGGACATTATGTTCTCCTCCAACGGAACCCCGGCGAACGAGTACCGGGAAGCCCGCAGGCTTGGCGCGGTGATCAATCTGGATGATCTTACCCACGTCGAATTTCTGGAGGAAACCGCCGGGCTTCCGGAACTGGTTTCCTTCCGTTACAATCCGGGGCCGCTCAAGGAAGGCAACGCCATCATCGGCAAGCCAGAGGAAGCGAAGTACGGCCTTACCCGTGAACAGATAGTCCAGGGCTTTGCCTTGTTGAAGGAAAAAGGCGTTAGGCGTTTTGCCCTGCATACCATGGTCGCCTCCAACGAGCTTTCAGTTTCCTACCATATCGAAACGGCCCGCGTACTTTTCGAGCTTGTCGCCAAGGTTCATGCCGAAACCGGTGTCAGGCTGGAATTCGTGAACCTGGGCGGCGGTGTGGGAATTCCCTACAAGCCTGGGCAGGAAGCGGTGGATTACCAGGTTCTGGCGGATGGGATTCGGGATGCTTACAATGAAATTATCAAGCCCGCTGGCCTTGCCCCGATGAGCATCCGCACTGAATGGGGCAGGGTGGTAACCGGGCCTCACGGCTGGCTGGTGACTCGGGCGATTCACAAAAAGGAAATTTATCGGAATTACATCGGCCTTGATGCCTGTATGGCCGACCTTATGCGCCCTGCGCTTTACGGTGCGTATCATCACATCAGCATTCCCGGCAAGGAAGATGCCCCCTTGAGCGAGGTTTACGACGTGGTGGGAAGCCTTTGCGAAAACAACGACAAGTTTGCGATTCAGCGGCACTTGCCCAAGATTGACGTTGGGGAACTCGACGGCGATTTTGTAGTGATCCACGATGCCGGGGCGCACGGCAGGGCAATGGGTTTTAACTATAATGCCAAACTCCGCTGCGGCGAGTTGCTGTTGCGGCAGGATGGTTCGGTCACGCAGATACGCCGACCCGAAACCGTCGATGATTATTTCGCCACGCTGGATATGCCAAGCGTGAAAAATTTTAACTAAGCGAGGACAAAAATGGTACAACGAAATCCATGCATTGCAAATATCAAAGCCGGATACCTTTTTCCCGAGATTGCCAAACGGCGACGGGAATACGCTGCGGCTAATCCAGGCGCAAAGATAATCAGCCTGGGCGTTGGGAACACCACCGAGCCGATACCGCCCCACATAAGCGCGGCTCTTGTCGAGGGCGCAAAAAGGCTTGGAACCGTGGAAGGTTATTCGGGCTACCAGGACGAGGGGCTTTTGGAATTGCGTGAAAAAATTTCGCAAGTTTTTTACGGTGGCAAATTTAGTGCCAGTGAGATTCTCATTTCCGACGGAGCCAAGTGCGACATTGGCAGGTTGCAGCTTTTGTTTGGGGAGGGAACGGGGGTGGCCGTTCAGGATCCATCGTATCCAGTTTATGTTGACGGTTCTGTTTTGATAGGTGCGGCCTGGAAGCATAACGGTAAAGGTTACGACGGCATTGACTATCTTCCCTGCACCTTGGAAAACAACTTCTTCCCTGATCTTTCGTTTGTGCCCGAAAATACGCTTATCTATTTCTGTTCCCCAAACAACCCCACCGGCGCGGTGTCAACCAAAGAACAGCTTGCGGCTCTTGTAGAAACGGCGATCAAGAAAAACTCCGTCATCATTTTCGACGCGGCGTACAGCGAATATATCCGCGACCCGGCGCTTCCAAAAAGCATTTTTGACATTGATGGCGCGCGGGAATGCGCCATCGAGGTCAACTCGTTCTCCAAGCCCGCCGGCTTCACCGGCATACGCCTTGGCTGGAGCGTGGTTCCCATGGAGCTGAAATACGAATCCGGCGAAAGCGTCAACGCCGACTGGAACCGTGTCTGTTCCACGGTTTTCAACGGCGCTTCCAACATCGCCCAGGTCGGCGGCATTGCCGCGCTTGACGACACCGGCAGAAAGGAAACCCGCGCCCTTACCGATTTTTACTTGGACAACGCGAAGCTGATTCGCGACGCACTGCAAGGGCTGGGCATAAACTGCACCGGTGGGGACAACTCGCCGTATATCTGGGCGCATTTTCCGGGGCGGGACAGCTGGGAGGTTTTCTCGCAGATTTTGGAGAAGTGCCAGGTAGTGACGACCCCAGGCGCGGGCTTCGGGCCGGCGGGGGAGGGCTTTGTCCGGTTTTCGGCCTTTGGCCACAGGCAGGACGTGGAGGAAGCTTGCCGGAGGCTTGCGAAGTTTTAAGGTGGAATCCACCAAGATATATACACAAAGGAGACCGTAGCATGACTTTTGACATGTTCCTTAACTTTGACGGCGACTGCCGTGACGCGCTGAACTTTTACGCCGGGGTATTCGGCCTTGCGACCCCAACCCACATCATGACCTACGAACAGGCACCCGGGGGAGGATTTGGGGAAGGAAACACCGGCCGCATTCTGTACTCGACACTGCCCATCTTTGGCCGCAATGTCATGTTTTCCGACTGCCCTGTCGGTTCCGGCTATGTAAAAGGCACAAACGCCGCCCTCCATTTAAACAGCGACGACAAGAGCGAAATGCAAAGGATTTTTGACACGCTGGCTGATGGCGGCACGGTGGAGATGCCCCTGGAAAAAACCTTTTTCAGTGAATTCTTCGGTTCGGTAACGGACAGGTTCGGCGTTTCGTGGAACTTGGATCTGTGCGAGCAAAAGGCGCTAAACGTTTACCTTGCGTTTGACGGCGACTGTCGGGCGGCCTTGGACTTTTATGCCAAGGCCTTCGGTCTGGAATTTCCCGATGTCATGACCTTCGAACAGGATCCGGATGGCGGGGTTGCCAAGGAAGACGAAGGGCGCATCATGCACGCCGAGCTGTCGGTTTTTGGTGGCAGGCTCATGGCATCCGATTGTCCTTCAGGCTCGGACTTTGTTAAGGGAACCAACATGGCCATTAGCCTTGGCACTTCCGACAAAGACAAAATTGAAAGGGTTTTCGCGGCCTTGGCGGACGGCGGCAAGATCGCAATGCCGCTTGGCAAAACTTTTTTCAGCGAACTTTACGGCATGGTAACGGACAGCTTCGGTATTACCTGGCAACTTAGCCTGCCGCCTTCTGGGAACTAGAATTCGGGTGCGGCAATACCTAAGCGTCAAAAGAACCGCCCCTACCCTTCGACAGTCATCTGGTCGGGCATGTTATACCACAAACTACAGGAAGTACATCCGCATCATCGTTTCTATCCCGCACGGCGGCCTGCCGAGTTTGCCCTGGACATAACCCGCCCAGAATTTATCAAAATAACAAAAGCGCCGAGATTGTGTAACAACGCACCAGCAATCGGCGTGACGATTCCGGCACCGGCAAGAAATATCATGATAACGCTCATGGAAAACGCCAAAACAATGTTTTGATAGATGATGCCCTTTGTTTTTCGTGCCAGATTTATCGCAAACGGGATATTGTCAAGATTGTTGTTCATTAGAGCGACATCCGCGCTTTGAATCGCCGTATCCGAACCCATCGCCCCCATTGCTATTCCCACATGAGCTTTTGAAAGAGCCAGCGCATCGTTAATCCCATCCCCTATAACCGTTACGGTATGGTTTTCCATTAATGCCTCAACCCGTTCGAGTTTCTGCTCGGGCAACAGCTCGCATTGCATTTCGTCAATCCCTACAGCCGCCTGTATCTTTTCTGCAGCTTGAAAGCGATCCCCAGTAAGCAGGCAGGTTTTTGACACGCCGATTTCCTTCAACCAGCTTACAACCTGTGCCGCATCCTCGCGGGGCGTATCCTTAAAAAGAATGCAACCGAGTATGTTTCCGTTTTTTATAACCCAGTTGCATGTTCCAGCGTTCTCGTAAATTTCTGGAACATTAAACCCAAGCGAACGCACCCAACTGTAACTACCAAGATAGATTAGGTCTTTTCCCTTTCTGCCCTCAAGCCCCTTGCCTATGTGTTCCTTTATTTCAAAGCCTTTGTCAAATTCCCGCGTTTCGCACAATGAAATAATTGATTTGGAGACAGGATGCAGCGAGGCATGGGCGGCGCAGGCTGCAGTCGTAATCAGCTCTTCAAAATCGGCGGCCTTGTCCAGATGGAAACTGTCGGCCTCAAGAATCCCTTTCGTTATGGTTCCAGTTTTATCGAAAACGACGTAATCGGTTTCGGACAGGTGATTCACGAAAGCCGAATTCTTTATAAGAACGCCCTTTTTTGTCGTGGCGGACAACACGGCAATCATTGGAGCCGAGTTGATAAGCAGGTGACCGCAAGGGCAACTGGCGACAAGAATGGCAATAGCCCTTGTAATATCCTGGGTAAACAGCCAGACAAGCAATGCGGTAACAAGGACAAGCGGGATGTAATAGAACATAAACGTATCAACGATTTTTGTTTCGGGAATGGTGATATGCTCGGACTCCTCAAGCAGTTTCACTATTTTTTGGAATGACGTGTCGGAGTATTCCTTGGTAACCTTAACCTGTATACTGCCGTCAATGTTAATCGTTCCCGCAAATACTGGATCGTTTACCTTCACCGTTTTAGGCACGGACTCGCCAGTAAGGGATTTTTGGTCAATGCTTGACACGCCGAAAACAACTTCCCCGTCAACAGGCAAGGCCATGCCAGGGCGTACTACAATGATATCCTCGCGCTTTAACTCCTTTGCATCGACTTCGGTTTCCACTCCGTCTTTTAACAGCACCGCCGTTTCGGCCTGCATTTTCTTCAGGCCTTCGATTGCATCCCGCCCCCCCATAATGCTTTTTTCCTCAAGAAAATGAACAAAGGTAAGGATAACGGGAATAAGTATCGCTAGAACAAACTCCCCGCTTAAGGCCGAAATTATTACAGCTATCGAAACAAGTATTTCCATAGCGCGTTTCATGTTTTTTGAAATCAAGCCCTGCACCGCGGTAACGAACACGGGGATTCCAACAACGAGAATACCGGCAAGAAAAATAATGGCGCGCACAATATCCTGCTCGGGGAAAATTCTTTCGTAAATAAGGGCGGCGGCAAGGCAGACAAGGGCCAGAGAAATGGAAAGGATGTTGTTTTTGAATTTCCGTTTGTCCTTATCCGAAAGATAGTCTTTGGCGGCCAAAGAATGGCCGATGTTTTCCATCGTTTTCAAAACCAAATTCCTCCTCGTTTGGACACGCTACGGCAGCACGATAAACGGCGCTTCGCCGCCATCGGGCACAATTATCGTATTACCCGCCCTCGACAGAACTGCCGCCGCGCGCGCGCGCAATGTCCCCGCCATCACGATTTCCGGGCTTCTGGTAAACTGCTCGTACAGGCCGTTAAACTCGGCCATCTCGCCGTGAACCCTGCTCAATCGAGAAGCCTGATTGGAAATGGCAGACTGCGTGAGCGCGCTTGCCGTTGCCTGCGCCCTAAGTATCTGCGAAGCGGCCTGTTCTCGCGCCTGCTGGATAGCGGTTTCCTTGATTATAGCCGCGCTTGCCACTCTTTCAAAATCGATGGCGGTCTCATTGGGAGGAATGATTTCGGTCAGTTCCACGCTGGTTATGGCAACCCCTATCCCCAAATCGTCAATTATTCTTTGCGAATTTCTTAAAATCTCGTTCGCCAATTCCGCCCTGCCGATGGTAAGCACAAAATCAATATCCCTGCTCGCAACCGAGCGCGTCATCTCCCCGCTGATAATGCCATCGATCATTCCAATGGGATAGCTGCTGAAAAGCGCGTATTGCACAGGATTCGCTATCTGGTATCGCACGTTTGCCCTTATCAAAACAATATTGTTGTCGCCGGACAGCAAATAGCCGCTCATTTCGACACCGGGGAAAATCCTGCCCATTCCGTAATGCGTGGAAATTTCCCACTCATGCACGGTCTGCACGGGTATTCTAATAACCTCGTCAATAAAAAACGGCAACGCAAAATGAAGCCCTGGCCCCCTGACCTGTTCCTCAAGCGTGGCACCGACCAGCCTGCCGAAGCGCAGCACGATCGCCGCCTCGTAGCTTTCGACACGGTAGATGCCAGAAAGCGCGATAAGCACGGCGGCGGAAAGGACAACCCACCTGAAATATTTAATGAAATATCCCAAAATCTGCGTGAACGCTTGAAAACTCTTTTTATTCATGAGGCGTCACCTTGGCCCCGTGATAACGTTAAAAGGAGATTCGTTTGCCCGCATGATAATAACCGTGTCGGGATTTACGGACTGTTCCAGCGCAATAAGATTTTTCAAAAACGTAAACAACTGCGGATTCCTGCCGTAGGCTTCGGCGAAAATTTCATTTACTCGCCTTTCCGTCTCGGCTTCAATCATCGAAGCCTCCAATCTACCCTGCGCAATGATTTCGGCGGACCTTGCCTCAGCCTCGCTTATAATTATCGCGGCATCCCGTTCGCCTTCCGTAAGATACCGGGAAACATGCCTTTGCCTGTCGGCTATCATCTGGTCAAAGACGCTGAGAATGTTCGTGTGGGGAAGCGCAAGCCTCCTGAACCTAAGCGTCTGCACTTCAATGCCGAAATTGTTTATCGCCGCCTGCGCCACTTGCCGCTCGATGTCGCCGCGAATTTCATCCAGCATAATGTCGTCCGGATCCGTCGATACCAGATTAGAAAGCGTGAAGCTGCCAAGGACGCTGTTTTTTGCATTTGCCACAATACCGTCAAGATGCCTTTGCGCCGCAGCATAACCGCCGACGCTGTTGTGAAACCTTTCCGCGTCCCTTACGTTCCACACAAGATATGTCTGCAATATAATATTGATCATATCGTTTGTCATGGTTTCGATAAACCCGGAATCCATGTACTGGTTTCTGGCATCATACGTGATTATCCTGTCAACAGGCCAGGGTAGCCTAAAATGCAAACCCGCTTCCGTATGCACGTTGACGATCCTGCCAAAGCGCGAGACGATTGCGGTGGAACCTTCCCTGACGGTAAAGGTGAACCCGGCGGCAAATACCAGAACGATGAAAATGAAAACAAACAAATACTTGAAGACCTTATTCATAAACGCCTCTTCCCAAATGCGCGGGTGCATTAAACTGCCCGAAAACGGATCGAGGGATGCTTGTCTCCATTCCTGGTGAAAACACGTACACCTTACTGCCTCCTATAACCCTCTCGAATGTGTCAAGATATCTAGCCAGCTCAAAGCTTCTGGCACTTACCCCATGCGCTTCCATCGACGCATGAAAAACGGCCATTTCCTTTTGGGCGGCGCTGATTCTGTAGTATTGCCTAGCCATGGCGTAATTGACAATCGATCTGCTTTGCCGCTCCGCATCGATAAGCATTCTTTCTGCCTCGGTTTCCGCACCCGTAATAATCGTGTTCCTGTCAATCGAGGCGGATATAACCATTTGGTAAACATCCGCGACCTCGGCAGGCGGATGAATTCCTTCTATTATGATTTGCACTACGGATAGCCCCAGATTTTCTCTTTCGCTAAATTCCGAAAGCTCCTCCAATATGGAAGCGGACAACGAGCCTCTGTCAATACTTAAAAAAGCATCCAACGTGGTATTGACCGTCCTGTTCATAAGCGCTTCATAAGCGGCGGCGGATAATATGGCCTCTGGCTTAGTGCTGGTTTTAACGTAAAGATACAAATCGGAAATGCGGTAAAAAATCCTCATGTTTATCGATACTTTTTCGTTTCCGTTTCCAAGAAGAAGCAAATGATCGCCGCCAGCGTGTAATTGCGCCCATATGAAACCGTCGTCGTCAAACGACACTTGCCCGATTTGCATGGAGCGAATACGATGCACATCGAATATTTCCACTCTATCGATTGGCCAAGGTAGCTTAAAGTGTATGCCTTCCCCAACTATCGAAGATCGATCAAGCCTTCCGTGCCGGTAGACGGCGGCTTGTTGATACGGATGCACGACAAAAATCGTTGTTGACAGGAACAAAACAAAGCCAAGGGCAAGAAATAAACCAGGGAAAATTCTCAAGGTATATTTTATCGTATACAATGATTTGAGCGAGAAATTCACCCTGACTTCTTCCGAGTCCAAAAAATCTTCGTTTTCGTCACTGGCTTTGGAAGGTTTCGGGATTAAGGTGTAATTAAAATCCCCGATAATTTTGTTTTTTAGAACCGAAAGTAGGATATTCGCTGCCAGAACGACAACCGAATATACCATTGCGGCGTAGAATAGCCATTGCAATACGACTAAAATATTCGCGCCAAGCACCAGGGTTACCGCAATAACTGCCGCATATATCAGGGAGACAAGAGAAAGCAAGGTCAACAAATCATGGGAAGTTTTGTCTCCCGGACAAGAGCCTTCGTCTTTTCTCATTTTTAGGTAAGTTGCCGCAACACAGGGGAATACAAGCATCAACACCGCGTCAACAATGTTGTAAGAAAATTGAACATAAGACAAAGGCACAATGGCGAACATTCTGCTTATACGCCATATGGCTATGAATATAAATGATACAAGATACAAAACCTCATATCTGGCTTTTGTGGATATTGCGACTTCCTGGCTGCGTTTTGAAGGCGAATCCTTTTGTATTTCTATCAAACCATCCGAGTGTTCTGGGCTATCACTTGTTTTTACTTCCGCGGACTCTTCTGGTTTTGACAAAGGCTTTTCATCTAAATAGAAACTCGTTACGCGCGCCCATGCGTTGTCAAATATTTTTTTTATGGAAGGTGGCAGAAAAGATGAACCGCCAGCTTCGCCTTTTTCAACAACTTTTCCATCGCCCCGTTTGAGTCTAAACATTTCTATTCCGTGAAACACGGAGATAAGAACAAGGAAAAATGACATTGTGAACATGAGATAGCCGAGGCTTAATATGACGGAGGATATGCCTCCATAGGCGCTTGCAACACTGGAAAAGATGCCAGCCATAATTAACAGTATAATGGGAAACTTTCTTGGCTTTAGGTTTTTCAATTCTTTGCCCATTTTAATAAGTCATTCTCCGCTTGCTAGTATAACACCGCCAGCAGGAAAAGGCAACACGCGGGAGCCAAGCAATCAGTGCTCCTGCATTTACTTTTTAAAAAGAGGTAGAATAAGCACGATATCCATTGGGCGCATATTCGTTTTTCAGATAAAAACGTTCGACATATCTGTCCGAGGAATCAAGGCTGATTTTCTTATACCCCAAGGCCGAAACACGCCGATCAATTCGTCCTCAATATAGTACCCCGCAAAAGTGGATGGGAACCGTTCGCATATTACGTCAAGGCCGAGCTAATCCGTCCCTGACAGATAGTCGGTGACAATCCGCCTCAGCTTGGCGTAATCCGACTTGGGGATTGTCCTAAGCGTTTCCATGCCGCCCTTCATAAGCTGCGGGGCTATATCTCCCTAGCCAGCCTTCGGGCCAGTTCCAGCTCCTCCCGCCCGTCAATGTCGCCTTTGGCCTCAACCCCTGGTACGATTATCATCCCGGCATCTTCCCACTCGCGGTACTCCAGCATGTACCCGTACATGACGATTGCGCCGTTCGCGGCATCCTCGGACTCGTCGGCGAAGGGTAGCAGCAGGGCACAGCGTTTGATGGAAGTTTTGTCGCTGGGTACCGCATAGGTGCGGTCGATGGCCAGCTTGAGCTGGGCGCTTACCGAAAACCAATACACGGGGGAGGCAAAGACCACGGCATCCGCCGTTCGGAACACGTCCAGAACCGCGCCCATGTCGTCCTTGTGAACGCAGTTGCCGTTATCGTTGTCACCACGGCAGTGGTTGCATCCCAGGCAGGCGGCTATGGCAAGGTCGGCCGTCCTGAACACGGTAACGCTTTTGCCCTCCGTTTCCGCGCTTTCCTTAAAAGCCGCGACCAGCCTGTCGGTATTGCCGTTCTTGCGCGGCGAACCCGACAAAATCAAAATGTTTTTGCTCATGTCTAAATACCTCTTTCACAATTATACACCGAAGCCCACGATTTCGCTACAGCCATTAAAGCTCGCAAACCTCTTCAAACATCCGCCCAGCGCGGACTGCAACTTCTTGGTGCGAGTCACCCCATCCTCGAACCAGACATTCTTAACCAAAAGCGTCCCCGTCTTCCGCTCGCAAACCGCCTCCACTCGCCCCACGAAGGAATCGCCGTACAGTAGCGGAAGGACGTACGCGCCGAACTTTCGCCTATGGGCTGGAATGTAGATTTCCCATGTGTACGAAAACCCGAACAAGGCCCGAACCAGCTTTCTGTCCCACATCAGGCAGTCCAAGGGGGCGATCAGTTCCATGCGTGGCTTTAACACCTGGTTTTGCAGAACCGCCTCCATAAGCGGTTCGTCGGATGCCAGGCAGTACAGGCCGTCCTTTATGCCCTCGACGGCGACGGGGATGATTTCCCCGCTTTCGGTCAGGGTTTGGAAAATGTCAGTGCGGTTGTCATTTTTCAAGCCCCAGATATGAAGCCATGCGTCGGAGGGACGGTTCCACAAAAGCCCCACCGCGCCGATACGCCGCAGGACGCGCCATTTCAGGTGTTCGCCCTCGTCGGGAAACGGCTCGGGGGCGGAAAGCAGTTCGGGGGGAATGTGCCTTTCGGCGAGGTCGTAGTATTTCCGCGTGCCCTTCTTGCGATGAATGACAAGCCTGCCCGTGGAGTACAGGTGTTCCAGCACGGCCCGCGCCGCGTTCGTTTTGCCGTCCCAGCCCCCGCTCCAGTGTATGGAAGAATGCCAGTGCAGAATGCCCTCGAAAGGCAGCTCGCTGGAAGAGACCGGGCCCTTGGCCTCGATGAAGGCGAGGGCTTCCTTTTCCATAGCCGCAATCCCCTCGAAGCGCAGGCCGCCCTTTCTAGCCGCCTCCCGGTAGCGTTCGAAGTGGGGCCAATGCTCCACGGGGATTATGGCGAGCTGCTTGTCGGGATAGTCCACCAGAAGCCTGTCTGTGTACAGAAGCCCGTCCAGCATGGCCTTGTCGAAGCCCTTTACCCGGGATTGCAGAGTGAGTTCGGCGTTTTTCCCGCAAATGTCCACTGGGTCAAATTGGATGCAGCCAGCCCCTCGGATAAAATCCAGCACCCCTTGCTTACCGAGGTACCTATGCTCGCCCAAGAGCCCCTGCCGCAAAAGCACGAACCGCCGCGCCTGCCGGTTGGTTATGTTGTAACGCCGCCTGTCGTCTTGCACAAATCGCTTCCCGTTTGGATTATACAACCTTTTTGCGGTGGGTGCTATTCGCCGTTTGACAAACGGGGCGACGAGCAGTTCGGGGGGAAGGTGCCTTTCGGCGAGGTTATCGTATTTCCTAGAGCCTTTTTTGCGATGAATGACAAGCCTGCCCGTAGAGTATAGGTGTTCCAGTACGGTTCTGTTTCGTTCGAAATATGCCGATGGCGCAGAGGCAAAAAATTTACACCGTCTACTCTATGACTGTCGTAATTCAAAACCTTGACGAACCCGAACGCTGATGATAATATACTGGTAGGAAACTTTCAATGCGCTCAAAATTTTCCGTGCTTGAAGGCTTTGGGTGTAGGATATATCGGAAAGAGGTGTCGTAAACATGACAATTTTTCGTGGCCATCCACAGAAGAATATTCGCCGCACCAAAACATGTGGCAGTCAGTTTATCGGAGGCGTGACCATGAAAAAAAAACGTTTTGCGGTGTTTTCCGCAATTTTACTTGCCAGCATGCTATCTTGCGCTTACACTTCTGCAAGTCAGCCCATTGTACCTGCTAGTCAAATAGTTACCCCTGCAAGCCAGGCAAGGGTAGAACCTCTTATTATCGACGGGCTGGACATAACCGCCCGCGGAGCTTTCGGGCGGATGGAAGCCGCTTTGCTTGGCCCCATGTATGCCGGGGATGGAGGCAGGAATATAAGCCTCGCCGTTCTTGCTCCCGATGTCCAGGGGGATGTTCCTGATTTTCTGCCCCTGTATATCCAAGGGATGTTGAATAACAACATAAACAGATTTTCTGCCATCAACCTTATAGATCGCCAACATCTAAACAGAATAATTGCCGATCAGGACTTGGCCTTGGACGGAAGGTTTTCGGATGAGGATTTTATCCGTATCGGGCAAATAGCAAACGCCCGGTACTTGCTTTTGGGAACCATTCATAGACTTTCGGGAAACCAATTTTCCCTGCAACTTTCCATTACCGAAGCTATCGGGGGGATAGTTAGGGCGACTTTCATGCAGAACGGAACCCTTGCCCAGCTTGAGGGGAGGGGAACCCTGCTGAACGAGGCGACTGCGAAACTGCTTGGGCAGATGGGCGTTCAGTTTACGGAAGCTGGCATGCAAACGTTGTTGGCGGGGAATATCTCTATGGTACAGGCCGAGGCCGGGCTGGCAAGGGGCATTCTTGCCCAAGCCGGCGGGAATGAAGTGGCGGCTTTGTTAAATTTCGCCCAGGCCGTTTCCTTTGATCCCAGGCAGCTTGAAGCGGCGGCGCGGCTCGACACACTTTCCACAACCATAAGCGGCAGGACGGTCAGCGAAAGTATATTGAACGAAATGCAACTGTGGGATCAATGGGTTGAGGCGTTCAGGGAAACGACGCGTTTTTTCAATGCGCATCCGCCATTTGAGATAATCTTTGATCCAAGTTTGATACAAATAGGCGAAATCGATTTTACAAGGCGCACCGCCACTCTGGGCATGAGGATTGCGCTTGATCCTTCCGAGGCTGGTTTTGGCGCCTTGAATGCGTTGCTGGAAGGACTTGAAAGAACGGGCAGACGTGGTGCGTGGGGCTTTTCCGGCTGGCCGTTGACCGATATTGGAGTGGCGGGAACCGTGGTGTTTGGCGGCAGGCGTTCTTTTAGTTATAGGGTGGATGTTGCGCTTGTCAATGAGAACGGCCTAACTGTTGGTCGCAGCAATATCACTTTGAACACGGAGCCAATTGGATTTTCCGCAGGGGACGGGGCAATCGCGCCTCCTTTTAGTGTGGAAGGGCTTGTGACCTTCCCTGATGTTAGGGCCGATGATCTAACGCCAACATTGACCATTGTCATTCTTGCGGTAAATGGGATTCGGACACACGAACTGAGTACTGCCGGTTATATGAGGATAGAACCAGGTTATGCGATTAGGGATAATCCACATGGAAATACATACAGTGTGAATTCCGTGGTGTTCAGCCCTGATGGCAGGCAGGTTGTTTCTGCTGGTATTAGAGAGTACTCTTATTTCGATAGTAGCGGTGTTCTTAATATATGGGAGTTTGGTTCAATCAAACTTTGGGATGCGGTTACAGGTCGGGAAGTCATGAGATTTACGGGGCATACACGCAGTGTGAATTCCGTGGTATTCAGTCCTGACGGCAGGCAGATTGTTTCGGTTTCTTGGGATGAAACAATCAGACTCTGGGATGTGGCCACTGGTCAGGAAATCTGGCAATTTCCGGGGCTTACAAGAATGGGGGATTCCATGGCGTTCAGCTCTGACGGCATGCAGGTTGTGTGGGGTTCTTCGGATGGAACAATCAGACTCTTGGATGTAGCCACTGGCCAGGAAAGCAGGCGATTTACGGGGCATACAGACGGTGTGAGTTCCGTTGCGTTCAGCCCTGACGGCATGCAGGTTGTTTTCGGTTCTCATGATGGAACCATCATGCTCTGGGATGTGGCCACTGGCCAGGAAATCAGGCGATTTACGGGTCATACAGAAAGTGTAGGTTCCGTTGCGTTCAATCCTGACGGCACGCAGGTTGTTTCCGGTTCTTGGGATAGTACCGTCAGGTTCTGGGATGTGGCCACTGGCCGTGAAAACAGGAGATTTACGGGACATACGGACGGTGTGAGTTCCGTTGCATTCAGCCCTGATGGCATGCAGGTTGTTTCTGGTTGTTCGCGTGGAAGAACCATCATGCATTGGGATGTGGCCACTGGTCAGGAAATCAGGCGGTTTACGGGGCATACAAACGCTGTGCGTGTGGCGTTCAGTCCTGACGGCATGCAGATTGTTTCCGGTTCTTGGGATAGAACCATCAGGTTCTGGGAGGTGGATACGGGCAGACTGATAAGAACAGTTGGATCACCGAGATAGAGGGGGCGTGCCTGGCGCTGGCTTACGGCAATACAACCACCCCCGCCAGCATTGTAACCCCACCGCATCGCCTCCTAGTGCAGCATGAACCCCAAAAGCGTTGAATATTTCTGAACTTCCCGCCATAATCAAAGGCAGGAGGGCACATGCTGAAACCCAACATCAAGTACAAAGTGACGCTGACCGAAGAGGAGCGCGAGTTCCTGCGGCAGCTGGTCAAGAAAGGCAACACGTCCGGCCACAGGATACGCCACGCCCAGATACTGCTGGCCTTGGACGAGACACCCGAAAACGAACACTGGACGGACGCGAGGGTAGGCGCGGCCTACGGCTGCCGAGAGCAGGCCGTGGGCAAACTACGCAAGCGCTTCGTCGAGCAGGGCTTCGACGCGGCGCTGGAGCGGAAGAAGCGGGAGACCCCGCCATGGATCAAGATAGACGGCGAGGCTGAGGCGCGGATAATCGCCCTGACGTGCAGCCAGCCTCCCGAGGGCAGGAGCAGGTGGACGCTGAAACTTCTGGCCCAGAAGACGGTGGAGCTTGGGATACTGGACAGCATCTCTGACCACGGGATAGGGGACCTTTTAAAAAAAACGCGATTAAGCCATGGCTACAGAAGCGGTGGTGCGTAGCCGAACCGTCCGCGGAGTACGTCCGGAAAATGGAGGACGTCCTTGAGGTCTACACGCGCCCCTACGACGAAAAGCGCCCGGTGGTCTGCCTTGACGAGACCAACCGCCAGCTGATCGGGGAGA
>Ga0209755_10001940_pt1 | contig 29943 bp, 17 predicted proteins | sample TergutCo191P1_FD_187301 | JGI IMG/M metagenome (GOLD analysis project Ga0209755, IMG submission 187301) | Cornitermes sp. P1 segment gut microbial communities from Petit-Saut dam, French Guiana - Co191P1 (SPAdes) (version 2) | ecosystem: Host-associated > Arthropoda: Insects > Digestive system...
TCTATGACCTTATCGTACGTGCTACAACTGTGATTTCTTAAAACCTTGGGGGCTTTGCCCCCAATCCCCCACGAGGGGACAAGTCCCCTCGACCCCTAGCATTGGAAGATGCACCCCCTGCAAATTTCAGTTTTTTTGAAGAGGGGGTTCGGGGGAGAAACTTCATAAAACGGAGTTGAAACCTATGTTCTCCGATGTTTTTCGTACCAGCTTGTACAGCAGCCTTGGTCAAGGGCTGCTGTATGCGCCGGTGGTTATAGGCGTTTTTATGAGCTTGCGTATCATGAAAAAGCCGGATTTGACTATCGAAGGCACGTTTGCTTTCGGTGCCGTAATAGCCATGACAATGTTGCACAACGGTGCGCATTTCATGGCAACTTTGGTTGCCGCCGCAATAGGCGGAAGCATTGCCGGGTTCACAACCGGTCTAATCCACACGAAACTCAAAATTGACGGCATAATCTCCGGGCTTCTTGTAACCATGGCTCTGTTTTCGGTTAACTTGTTTGTTATGGGCGGCAGTACAATTTCCGCACCACTAAGCACTTTCATCTTTGCACCCGTGCGGGAACGGCTTTTGCGGTTTGATATTCCGCCATTTGATGCACTTCTTTTGGCATACATAATTGTTGGCGCAATAACGCTTGTGGTTGTAATTGCGTTGCTTTTTTTGATGTACAGCACGCTTTTTGGTCTATCTATCCGTGCCACAGGAAACAACGAGCGCATGGCGTGCAGTATAGGCGTAAACACCGACAGCAGAAAAATTGCGTCCCTTGTGATTTCAAACTCGATAACAGGTCTTGCAGGCGCATTGGTTGCCCAGCAGCAAAGCGGCGCAAATGTTAACTCCGGCACGGGGGTGCTTATTATCGGGCTTGCATCTTTGGTTATAGGCGAAATTATCACGCCAAAAAACGCCGGAATTTTAACACGGCTTATGTTTATTGCCCTGGGTTCGTTTGTGTATTTTGCGTGCATCTCGCTGGTAATTGTCTCCGGGCTTTTAAGCCCGGATTGGACACGGCTTCTAACGGCTGTTTTCGCACTAACCGCACTGTGCATTCCAAAATTGCGTGAGATAAAATTCCGAAAGGTGCGCACGGGCGCACATCTTGAACCGGGGACACGTGCATGATTCGTACACATTCTCTCGAAGCCATTTTGTTGACCGCAGGTTCGTAAGATAGCTGTACAACTTCTAAGTAAGGGGGTAAACTAGCGCAATGGTAGCATTATCAGGCATCTCCCAAATTTTTGATAATGGCATCGAGAAGAACCAGGTGCTAAATTCCCTGGATTTAACCATCCCCGAGGGGCAGTTTTTGACCATCATCGGCGGAAACGGTGCGGGAAAAAGCACACTACTCAACATTATCAACGGCAACCTGCGCCCCACAACAGGCACAATTTTTATAGACGGAAAAGACCTTAGCAAAAAAAGTCACTCTGCACGTGCCGCAATGATTGCCCGGGTGTATCAAGACCCCAACTTTGGCGTATGCCCGGATTTGACAATTGCGGAAAATATGGCACTTGCAAATTCCCGTGGCAATTCAAATTGGTTTCGCTGGGCGATTCGCAAAAAGGAAACCGCAATTTTTGAAGAACGCCTTGCGGAATTTGACCTAGGCCTTGAAAAAATGCTACGGAAAAAAGCGTCGCTTCTTTCCGGTGGGCAACGGCAGGTTGTAACCCTCTTGATGGCAACACTGCAAAAACCACGGCTTCTTCTGCTGGACGAACACACCGCCGCCCTAGACCCGCGCATTGCAAAGCAAATTATGGGCATCACAAAAAAGCTGGTAACAGAGCAAAAAATTACAACCATGATGATTTCCCACAATATGAGCGATGCCATAAACTACGGCGACAGGCTAATTATGCTTGACCGTGGCGAGATTACGATGGACGTATCGGGCGAGGAAAAAACTTCGCTAACGCCCGCAGATTTGATAATGAAGTTCGAGGTGTAGGGGAGGTAAAAAATGCCCGTAGATATCGTAACGATTTTGCTTGCCGGGATAATTTTGCTGGGACTAGCCGTCTTGTTTCAGGCGGTATATTTTTCACAGCGAAACAGAGAGAATCTTCGCAAGCTAAAAGAGGACGTTTTTTACCAAATCGCCGCAGAAAACCGCTTCCAGCGTGAAGAGCTTGAGGGCAGGCTGGACAGGCTTCGTGATTCGCTTATGGCGGTGTTTGAATCCGGACGTGAATCCAACCGCAAGTCAATTGGAGAACTGTCAACGGAAATGAATGAGGGAATGCACCGATTTTTGCGCCACACAACAGAGGGGCTGGAGGGCATTCGCACAAGTGTTGACGAAAAACTTTTGGGCATACAGGCTTCTAACGAGAAGAAGCTGGACGAGATGCGCTTTGTTGTAAACGAAAAGTTGGAGCAGACGCTGGAAACCCGTTTGCAAAAATCTTTCGAAACCGTTAGCTCCCAACTGGAGAGCGTAAACCGTGGCCTTGGAGAAATGAAAACCGTGGCGCAAAGCGTAGGCTCGCTTAACCGGATGCTTGCAGGGTCGAAATCCCGTGGGATTTTGGGCGAGGTTCAGCTAGGGTCTATTATCGAGGATATGCTACCACCCCAGCTGTATGAACGTGAAATTGCCACAAAGGTTGGCTCGTCCGGGCGGGTAGAGTACGCCGTGAAGTTGCCGGGCATGGAACACGGCGGTCATGTGTATCTCCCTATAGATTCGAAATTTCCCCTGGAGACATACGAGCGACTGCTGGATTGTTACGAAACCGGCGACGCAGACGAGGTGGATGTGGCAAGAAAATCCTTGCTTGCTCGCATAAAAACTTTTGCGAAAGAAATACGTGACAAATACGTGTCTCCGCCGGAGACTACGCATTTTGCCGTGATGTTTTTGCCCACCGAAGGCCTTTATGCAGAAATAGCCCGTGAAGCCGCATTCTTCGAAGCGTTGCGCCAGGACGGCATTATTATAGCCGGGCCAACTACTTTTTCTGCAATGCTAAATTCGTTGCAGCTTGGGTTCAAAACTTTGCAGATACAAAAAGGTGCGGCGGATATTGAGAAAACTTTGGGCGCAGTAAAAAAAGAGTTTACGAATTTCGAGGGCGTTTTGCAAAAAGCCCACAAAAAAATTACGGAAGCCGGAAACGAGTTGGATTTCCTGCGAGGGACACGCACAAACGCCATCAACCGTAGCTTGCGAGACGTACAAATTTACACAGGCGAAGAAAATTTGCTTGGAATTTCGGAGGAACACGAATGAGGTACATCCGTGATTTGATTGAAAACGAGCGTGTAATCGAGCATTATTTATGCAAAAAAAAAGAGAACAAAGAATCCCGTGCGGGCAAGTCGTTTTTGTCTCTTGTGCTTCAAGACAAAACGGGAACCATTGACGCAAAGGTTTGGGAAATCACAAAGGATATCGCCCAGTTTGACGAGGGCGATGTAATAAAAATAGACGGCACTGTTGGCTCGTACATGAACGAGCCGCAAATTAAGATTGTCAAGTTGCGCCGAAGCATGGAGGGTGAGTACGAGACGGCGGATTTTATCCCCACAACGGAAAAAGATATTGACGAGATGTTTGAGAAAATTTGCACGGCAATAAGTGCTTGCGGCGACGTTCATATTAAGGCATTGCTCACTAACATTTTTGAAAATCCGGAGTATGCGGAAAAGTTCAAGACGCATTCTGCGGCAATGTATATGCACCACAGTTACCGTGGCGGCCTTTTGGAGCATACGCTTTCGGTGATGGAAATTTGCGTATTTTTGGGGGCACGTTACAAATATGTGGATGCAGACTTGCTTCTTGCCGGTGCTGTTTTGCACGACATTGGCAAGATTTTTGAACTGGGCGAGTTGCCGCAAAACGAATACACAGATGACGGGCAAATGCTGGGGCATATTATTTTGGGGCTGGAAATGGTGACGGGCGAAATAGCAAAAATTGAGGATTTTCCCCACGAAACGGCATCCCTTTTGAAGCATCTAATTATTTCGCACCATGGCGAATTTGAGTTTGGCTCGCCAAAAATCCCTGCTGTGCCGGAGGCAATGATTCTTCATTTTGCGGATAATATTGACGCAAAACTAACCACTTTTGCGGAAATTTACGGGCGTGACACCAGCCCCGGGCAGTGGACAACTTTCCAAAAATCCCTTGGGCGATACATTAGAAAGCCGTCCAAGAGGTGAAGCCGCATAAAAATTCCCGCCATGAGGTGGAAATCACCGCCGTTACGGCAAAAGGGTTTGGAATTGCGCACCTGGGCGATTTTATTGTTTTCGTAGACGGTGCAATTACGGGGGATAAAATTCTTGCGCATATCGTAAAGGTTAAACCTCGCTACGCCTATGGCAAAATTGTAGAAATTCTTTCGCCCTCGCCCCATCGTGTGCAAAGCCCTTGCGCTGTTTCTGCCCAGTGCGGCGGTTGTCAGTTTATGCACTGCGATTATCCGGCACAGCTTGAAATCAAGAAAGACACCGTAAAAAGTGCAATTGAAAAAATCGGCGGGATTTCAAACCCGCCTGTTTTTGATGTAAAAAAACACCCGAGCGACCCGCCATTTCGCTATCGAAACAAGGCGGTTTTTCCAATTGCACCGACCGTTCAAAACGAAGTGGTTAGTGACACCAACCACTTCGATTCCTTCGCAATAGGAATGTACGCACCTCGCAGTCACCGTTTGGTGGAAGTTTCCGACTGCATAATCCAGCACGAAGCCCATGTTTCCGTGCTTGCCGCATTAAAAGCGCATATGCGCCGCCACAAAATATCCGCCTACAACGAAACTGCGCACCAAGGCTGTGTGCGGCATATTGTGGTGCGCACCAGCCTGCACACAGGCGAGGTAATGGCTGTGCTGGTTGTGCGGGAGCATTTCCCCGCCGCACATGAATTTGCCGCCGCATTGGGTGAAGCCGGCGTTTCCACCGTACTGCTAAACCGCAACACATCCCGCACCAACACGATTTTTGGGGATGTTTTTGAAACGCTAACAGGCTCCGGTTTTATCTGCGAAAAAATTGGCGAGATTGAATATAAAATTTCTGCGCCGTCATTTTTTCAGATTAATCCGGCGCAAACGAAAATATTGTACGAAACGGCAATTGAAATGGCAGGGCTTTCGGGGGAAGCACCGCACCGCACCGTGATAGATGCCCACTGCGGCACAGGCGGCATCGCCCTTTTTGCGGCAAAACACGCCGCTCGGGTTATAGGCGTAGACATTGCGCCCTCTTCCATTTTGGATGCACGGGAAAACGCCGAACGTAACGGCATTTCAAATGCAGAATTCATCTGCGGTGCGGCGGAAGAAATCCTACCCGATATGATTACCGGCAGCGAAATCGTTTTCCTGGACCCGCCCCGCAAGGGCTGTGACCCCGTGCTTTTGGATGCGCTAATAGCCGCACAAGTCCCCAGAATTGTATACATTTCTTGCGACCCCGCAACGCTGGCACGGGATATAAAATGCCTAACACAAGGCGGCTTCACCCTTACCGCAGTTAGTCCGGTGGATATGTTCCCGTTTACGGGGAAAGTGGAGTGCGTGGCGGTGTTAGAAAGGGCGTGAATTTCATGCTTACACACGAAATGATATGTATGGCGGTGAAAAAAGCGGCGGAGGTATTCCCGATAATTAAGGCAGATTATTTCGGTTCGTACGCAAACGGTGATGCCACAGAGGATAGTGATTTGGATTTGCTTGTGGAATATAGCGAGCCGTCTGTTTCATTGCTTACAACAATCGGACTTAAACATTTTTTGGAGGACGAGTTAAGCAAACCTGTTGACGTAATACACGCACCAATCCCGAAAAGTTCGATATTGGAAATCGAAAGGACAGTGAGTGTGCTGTGACAAGAAAAAGGCGAAACAAAATAATTTTGAAGAAAATTGGACAGTAGCGACAAAAGACATTCCTGCGGTTGCCGAACAAATCAAAGAAATCCTTGCGGATGATAGTATATGGATTGAGGAATAAGTGCGGGAAGTTATGTACCCCCTTTCCAATCCCAGTTTTTTGAAAGGGGAGAGTTTCTCTTTTGCGTTTTTACCCTGCAATAGCCCCTCGTGCGCTTTGCAGGCGTTCGTTTGCGGGGAATTTTGTGAGACCTATGTCGATTGAGTTAAGGGCATCTGCGCTTAGTCCTACATAGAAGAAATTGAGTGCCACAAGGAGATATTTTTCCGGGCAATCGAAAGGCGACTGTAGCATTTTTTCCATATGCGGCACAACTTTTGTATCATCGCCCATAATTAGGCACTTACGCACAGCTTCTTCTGCTTCCAGGTATGCGAGAGCGTCTTTATCTGCGAAGTCCGGATTTTTTTTGCAAAATGATTTGTAGATTGTAAGTCCCAGGCGAAGCGGATTTGTATTGTCCAGCAACATTTGTGCCATTTTTTTGGATGAATCCGCAGATGCCTCGGCGTTTGCAGAGTCTATGAAAACGGCGGTTACGTGTTCGTCTGTGACATTTCGCAGGGGCTGGTTTTTTAGGGCTTTTTTGCACAGCGCAATTATTTTCTTTTCGATATCCGCACGGCGTGAGGTGCATACGGAGCATTCCACAATTACGTCATCGAAAAACGAGACAAAAAGGTCTATGGCGGTTACATAGGAGCCGGAAATCTCTACGCTTTTAAGCATTTCCACAAGTTTGTCCAACCGCTGGTTGGCAAGTTGTTTCCATTCCGCTTTTGCGCCGCCGCCCTCTGTGAAAAGTTTTGCCTTTGCCATGGTGTACATTTCGTTTTCCAGGTCGTGACGCTGCTGCAATTCTTGAATATTCATATGTTCCTCCTCGTGGGAAATTTTTTCAGATGTCCTAAAATCAGTAGCCCGATGGAAACGATGACAAAAATCGCCGCCATAAGCCGGTTTAGCGGCAAGCCCGCAAACATCATTTGGTCTGTGCGCAGTGCTTCAATAAAGAAGCGTATTACTCCATAACCTGCGAAATATAGTAGAAGAATCTCTCCGCTAAAACGCTTGTGCGGGCGATAGATTAACAGTGCCGCCATGAGAATGAGGTTAAAAAATGATTCATATAAAAATGTGGGATGCACAGTAAAAAATTCGATGCCTTGTGCGTGTATGGCATTTTCTCGAATTTCCTGCGTGATGGGGGCAAAGGTTTGGTCTGCACGAATTTGCATGGCGAAAAGATTTTCTGTGTGTCCGCCAAAGGCTTCACGGTTAAAGAAATTGCCAAAGCGGCCTATTGCTTGTCCCAGGGGCAAACTGGGTGCGGCGGTGTCTGCAAGGGTGGTAAATGGGATTTTTTTGCGGCGGCTTACGATGAATGCCGCAAGGGTTGCGCCAATGATGCCGCCGTAGATGGCAAGACCGCCGTCCCGAAACTGAAAAAAAACGTGCAAGAAATTTTGCCCGCTGTACCGGTTCCAGTTGAAAATAAGGTAGTACAGGCGCAAGCCGACAATGGCAAGCGGCACGCCAATTAGAAGTAAGTCGGAATAATCCTCCGGCTTTTGCCCGGATTTTTTTGCCCACCAAATCGCCAAAAAATACGCCGCAATAATGCCCAGCACAATGCAAAACGCATACATAAAAATATCGAAGCCGAAAGGCGAAAACAACACCCGTGGCACGGCTTCGAAAGAAATTCCCAAATTGGGAAATGAAATATCGTAGATGGCGTAATGGTTGGGCATTTTATAACCTCAAATCAAAACCGGTGTAGTTGCTGTCTTCGTCGTCGCTGTTTGGGAGGGCAGATTTTTCTCGGCTAATGCGCAGTTGTTCTTCCTGCATATTTTGGCTGTCACGGTACATTGCGCCTATTTGCGTACCGATGTTTGCGTTTAGGCGGGAGATTCCCGCTTCAATATTTTGCAGATGCCGCCCTCGAAAACCATCATCGGCAAGCGGGTTGCGGTCGAAAAGATGGCCGATTTCCATAGGTCGCCATGATGCGCCAGGGGCAAGATTTCCCGCATCCAGCCCTGCACGAAATTCTTCAAGTGTACGTACATTATGCGCCGATACAAAGGATTTTATTTCCGCATTAGCAATTTCTTGGCGGCGCATATCAAAATCGCCCTCGCCACGAAGCCTAGCCGCCGATGCTTCCATAGACGCACGGGAAATGCGTAGCGATGCAATGTTGTCTGCCCTTGCACTCATTACCGTGAGGTTGCGAATATTGGCACGCTCTGCGGCTTCTTCCAGTTCTTCGGCTGTTTTGTTTTGGTAGTTTACGCTTGCCGCTTCTTCACGCTCACGCATTCTTTCTTCCATTTCCAGCTTTTGACGCTGGAACTCACGCTCTATGGCAAGCTGTTCACGTTCGGCTCGGTTCATGTGAATTTGTGCAATTTGCCCGGTGATGGACGCAATGGACGCTTGATGCCGTGCCACTTCGGATGTTTTTTCGTCCAGCAAATCGGGGTCGAGAGTTGCGCCGCCTGTTTGCATCTCGGCAATTTCCCTGTTTAGGTAGCCAATGCGCCCGTTTATGCCGTCAATTTGCTCGTTCATGCGTGTTATGCGTAGGTTTTCCGCTTCACGGGTTTGGGCTTCCCTCTCGGCAAACGCCCTGCGCTCTGCGGCAAAATCTCGCCGTCCGTTTCGGGAGATACGCTCGCTTCGGCGGTTGTTTTCGAAGCGGAAAGTTCTGCTTTCTGTGTTGTTGTCGCTTGCAGTTGCAAAATTTCCAAAAAACGCCCTCATGTTTACAGCCCCCATCAAAATTTCAAAAGTGAACCGGTTAGTGACACCAACCAGTTCAAATTGTCGTGTTCTAAGATTTTACCATGTTCGGATATTTAACCATACTACTAATATATATCGTCTTTTTTCGGCATAAGTTTAACAAAAACAACGAAGATTGGCGGATAATTTGCATTTCGAATAACAAGGGCGAGATTTATTTCCCGTGGCGAAAAATATTTGACTTCTTAAAAATATAGTTTGTATGCGGAGGATAGAAATGTTACAATTGTATTTCGAAAGTATAAAAACGCAAGGGGTGTTTTTTGTGACAAACAGTAAAGGCAGAAAAGGGCAGGTTGGTCGCTTTGCGGCTATGGTGTTGGCGTTTTTGATGGCCCTCTCCTCGGTACCTGTGGTGCAAGCGGCGGATACATACCCCGAAATTGAACCATTTTCGGCAGGGTTTTCCGCTTCTTTGGTTACGGTATCGGCGGGATTGAACCATACGGCCGCCATTTGTACCAACGGTTTCCTTTGGACTTGGGGTTCAAATGCCAACGGCCAGTTGGGACACGGGCATACAAACACCGTAAATGTTCCCACGCAGGTGGGAGATTTGGGCGGCTGGACTGCCGTGTCCGCAGGCAGTGACCACACGGTGGGCATCAGAAACGGCAACTTGTATGCCTGGGGTCACCAGGGCAACGGGCGGCTTGGAAACGGGGTTGCTTCAGCCACTATCCGTGTTCTCGAACCTGCCCGAACTGCCATGCAGGATGACCACACAGGATTCACCTGGACATATGTAACAGCCGGTGCCTCGCAGACAATGGCTATCCGCAGTGACGGAAGTCTTTGGGGCTTTGGTAATGCCCAGGCCGGCAGGCTTGGAATAGCCACTACCGGAGGAACCAACTCTAACCCTATCAGAGTGGGGACGGATACGAACTGGAGCAGTGTTTCCACCGGAAACAACCACACCCTTGGAATAAGAACGGACGGTTCGCTTTGGGCTTGGGGAAACAATACGAACGGTAGGCTGGGTGATGGCACTACCACCCAGCGCAATGCGCCGGTTCGGATAGGAACGGAAACCAACTGGCAAAGTGTTTCTGCCAGCAATGCTACTGTTACCACCAATTCTTTCTCGGTGGGAATAAGAGCCGGTGGCCTATATACATGGGGTAGCTCCGCAAATGGTCAACTTGGAAACAATCTCTCTGCAACGGGTGCCGCAGGCAATGTAACCGCACCCGCACGAAGAGGTACGTACTCAGACTGGGTAAGCGTTTCCGCCGGTGCAAACCACGGTGCGGGAGTAAGAGGTACAGGTGCAAGCGCAACCCTATGGACATGGGGACAAAATACAAATGGGCAACTTGGCACGGGGGATAATAGTGGGCGGCTTGTTCCCACACAAGTTGGGGAACAGGGCGGCTGGCAAGCCGTATCGGCGGGCAATTATCATACTGCGGCAATAGGTGTAGTCGGCTCGCTTTGGACATGGGGATGTAATGAAAACTCGTTTTTGGGAAGCGGCGGAATAGCCGATTCAGATGTACCGCTGTTTATTTGGGGCGGTGCAATTGCAGTTTCGGGTGGCAATACGGTTGCCGCAGGCGAGTCTGTACAATTGCGTGCTTTTGCGCCCACCATGGCAAACCTTGAAGTTAGCACAGTTGGCTGGAGCAGTAGCAGCGCAAGCACAGCACGGGCAAACGCCGCAGGGCTTGTTACGGCAAACCCTTTTGGTTTGGGGCTGGTAACAATCACCGCCACAAACAGGCACGGCGGGGCAGTGGCAACCCATAACATTACCGTTGGGGCTGCACCTGCACCTCCTAATACGATTTCACAAGTATCGGCGGGTAGAGGTTATGTAATGGCACTAACCACGGGCGGAAATTTGCGTGCCTGGGGTTATAACGATACCGCACAGCTTGGCACAGGAAATGTAAACGCCACAAACAGAATTGTGGATGTATATCATACAAGTGCTTCTCACGAAAACACATGGATAGCCGTAGCATCAAGCAGAAACCACGCTACGACAACGCCAACCCACACAATCGCAATAGCGGCGGATGGTAGCCTTTGGGCATGGGGAAACAATGCCAATGGCAGAACCGGAATGGGTACTACCGCCGGCCACACGCTTATTCCAACAAGAATTGCACTTGACCCCATACACGCCGGGTATACATGGCAAAGTGTTGCCGCCGGGTATAACTTTTCTTTGGCGGTAAGGTGTGACGGCACGTTATGGGGCTGGGGAAACCAAGGCAATAGTAGGTTGGGTGCCGGTGGCTCATCCCCCGCAAACGTGCTTTTGCCAACTCGTTCCGGCACAGACTCGAACTGGAAAATGGTAACTGCCGGCAACAACTACGGCATTGGCATTAGAACAGACGGTTCTATGTATGCGTGGGGCGCACCGCAAAACGGTCGCCTTGGCAACGGCTCAACAAGCGGTAATGTCCAAGAGCCGGTGCGAATTGCTACACAGGCTGTACACGCCGATTATTACTGGCTTCACGTGTCTTCCGGCCTTGCGCACAGCGTTGCAATCCGTAGCGACAACACCCTTTGGGCATGGGGACATAACACAAACGGCAGAGTTGGCACAGGAACGGCCGCCACCCAATACACAACACCCGTTCGCATAGCCGCCGACCACACATATGGCTGGAAATATGCTTTCGCCGGGCATTCACACACACTTGCCCTGCGTGAGGACGGCACATTATGGGCGTGGGGACTAGGTACAGGCGGTAGGCTTGGCGATGGCGCAACCGAAAACAGAAACGCACCCACACGCATTTGCACTTGCGGCGTTAGAAACTGCGATATTAATGCCTGCCCGGACAACGAGTGGGCGGCGATATCCGCCGGATTTGACCATAGCGTGGCACTAAAAAGCGATGGTACTGTTTGGACATGGGGAATAAACAACCGTGGCCAGCTAGGCCGTGGCTCGATTTCCGATTCATCCAGACCGGTTTTGATATGGTCTGAAGACATAGAGCTAACAGCACCCCAAGGCACGTATATCCACAACCCCGGCAGACGTTTAAGTTTGCAGGCGTTGGGACATGGCTCTCTTGGGGAAATTGGCAACAGAAGAAGCCACGAAAAAGCCAGCGTCGCATGGCACTCAAGCAACCCCGCAGTTGCACTTGTTAACGTAAACGGCGTTGTAAGAGCCCGTTCGCAAGGCACGGCAAGAATTACCGCAACTGCAATAAATAGCGGAGACCCGGCAAGCCGTTACACAAACTACATCGACATAACGGTAGGTTATGGCCCTCCTATAATGGACCCATCAATATCGGCGGGCAATCGCTTCGCTTTGTATATAGCCGATGACGGACGACTTAACACATGGGGCATAAACCTCCTCGGCCAACTTGGCGACAGTTCACGTGTAAACAGCACAAATGCGCTTAGGCCTGTAGGCAATGATGTCTGGGATATGATATCTGCGGGTACTAGCCATTCCCTTGCAATCCATGAAGATGGTTCGCTTTGGGCGTGGGGCAACCAGCTGGATGGACGTTTGGGCAATGGCGCAATCTCCGGTTCAATATATACCCCCGTGAGAGTAGCAACCCAAACACAGCACATGGGATATACCTGGAACTATGTTTCAGCAGGTTTTGATTTTAGCTTTGCCATCAGAAATGACGGCACGCTTTGGGCGTGGGGACGCGGTAACGGTAACAGGCTGGGCGTTGGGGATACCCGCAGACGAGATATTCCTTATCAGGTAGGCACTGATTCCAGCTGGGAAAGCGTGTCGGCAGGGAATGCGCACACCCTTGCCATAAGAACAGACGGTTCGCTTTGGGCATGGGGTAGCGGCACTAACGGTAGACTTGGCCAAGGCTCACAAAGCAACATATCCACCCCAACCCAGATAGGCACTGCTTCGGACTGGATTAGCGTATCCGCCGGCAATACACACAGCGTGGGAATAAGGGGCGACAGAAGTAATATTGAAGAGGGCGGCACGCTGTGGGCGTGGGGTGCTAACGCAAATGGGCGGCTGGGTAACGGCTTGACCACCGGAAACACCACCTCACCCGTGCAAATAATAGCCGAAGGTGTACCCGCAAGCGGCTGGGCGCAAGCCTCCGCCGGACATTTCCATACCCTTGCAGTACGTGCCATGCCAGAAGCCACAATGTGGGCATGGGGCTTAGGTACAAACGGACGCATTGGAGATGGCGAAACAATCCAGCGCACTACCCCGGTTGAAATAGGAACGTCTCCGGACTGGGTTGAACAGTGGATTAGCGTATCCGCCGGTACAGACCATTCAACCGCCCTTAGCCTACACACAGATGGAAACGGCGACGAAGAATGGGTTGTTTGGCACTGGGGCGTGTATTCCAATGTTCCCGTTGAAGTAGGCCAAATGCCCGTAAGGGAAATTATGAACGTGGTTACATCTGTGCCTGTGGATACCAACAGGCAATTAACAGGTACGGCAATGCCGCTGGATGCAACCAGCCGTGAAATTTCCTGGGAACTTGTAAATCCCGGCGAAGCTGATGTGACAATCACAACCAGCGTTGAAGCTGGCGAAACGGTATACACTTTCCATGCAGAAAGAAGAGGAGATGTATCCTTTACCGTGTACGTGCGGGCAACCATTGCTAACGGCATACGCAGGGGCATTCCCTTTACAGAAGTATTTCCGATAACTGTAACGCCGTATGCTGTTTGCGGCGAAAGCATAACAATTGAGCCATCTCCTTTGGCGATAATGATATACGAAACGTATCTGTTGCGTGCAACCGTGATGCCTGTCGATGCCACAAACCAAGTCATCGAATGGTCATCAGCCGACACCACAGTTGCATATGTAGACAGCGAAACAGGATTTGTGACCCCCGCAGGCGGAGGGGAGACAACAATAACCGCTCGCCTTGAATGTGCTTGCTACGGAGCTATATGCCATGGCTATATCGAGCAACCCGTAATTGTAACCGTGCTTGTGCCTCCACCGGCAGAGCCCATTTTGCGCTACCTTTATGTAGAATCTTTCCTTGAAAACGGCGAGGAGTGGCAAGCTGCGGTTCAGCAGATTACCGCACCCGGCACAACTCACGATTTTAGGATTGTTAGACCATATGCCGTACACAGCGTAGATGTTATGCCGGAAGCACTTGTCCCCGATGAAACAGCCATAGATATTTTTGGCAACCTTTCTTTGTCGGTTGGCGAAAACGAATTCCTCATAGTGGTTGCTACCGAAAATTTCGAACCGGTGGAGTACCGCCTAATCGTATACCGCGAACCGCCTTCACCTCACACCCTGGCACTTCTTAGCGTATCGCCCGGTATGCTTGTCCCCGGTTTTAACGAACACGTAAGAAACTACAGGGTGGCTGTTGCAAACGCCGTAGGCACTGTGTTTATAACTACAATTCCTCGTGACCCTGGTATAACGGTAAGGATAGACGGTGCCATAGCTACACCGGGCATTGCCGTTTCACGTGCGGTGCAGTACGGTGCCGGCAATCCAAACGTAGTTGAAATTGGGCTGTACCTTGGTACTACCAGGGTTAACACCTACTGGGTTTACGTGCATCGTGCGCCCTATTGCGCAGATGTGTCTCTCCATTCTCTAAGTGTGCGTGATGAAGACGGCGTTCCTTTCGCAATGTCTCCGCCGTTTATCCAAGGCGTATTTAACGATACGCACATGGTAACTGTACCCTCCGCCGTCGATTCTGTTGAAATACTTGCAACGGTAAGCGGCTACGCTTCAATTAGCGGCGATGGTTGGGTTGACCTTGAACTTGGACGTAATGAAAAAACGCTAACGGTAACGGCGGAAAGCGGTCACGAACAAGTTTACACAATAATAATTTATCGTGCCGACAGCACACCGTTTTTAAGCAGGCTGGAAGTAACCCCGGGGACGCTTAACCCCGTGTTTCAGCCCGCAACCACAGACTACAGGGTTTACCTTGCCTACGATGTGAGCCAAATCACACTAACTGCAGTTCCCGATTGCCCGGATGCAGAAATTTTTGGATTTGCCGGCACTCCTGTTGACGGAAACGGCGTTACCGCCACAGTTCCGGTTCCCCCCGGGCGCACAACGATACGCCTAACGGTTGTGGCAGAAAGCGGTGCGTACCTTGTATACGCCGTGACTTTAATACGCCCGATAGCCGGTCAGTGCGGCGATACATCACTGCGCTATCTATCTGTAGCCCCGTGGACGCTTGAGCCCTTATTCTACACAGGCATACGCTACTATTACGTTGAGGACGTAATCGGAGACACGATTCTTGTTTACGCCCGCCAAACTTCGGACTATGCAGACCTTATTGCCGACACCGGTAATATGACTCTAGACCCCGGGCGCAACGAAATAGTGATTACGGTTCGTGCGCAAAACGGGGACATAGGTCGCCACGTAATAATTGTGTACCGTATCGTCTCTCCATATGAAACCGATGCGACTTTGCAGTATCTTTCCGTAAACCCGGGCGACCTCGACCCGGCCTTTGCCCCCGCTGAACAGGTGTACGATGTAATCCTGGATGGCGAGGACAGTATCGAAATAACCGCCATACCCAATTGCGATTACGCAATTATCCAAAGCGTAAGCGGCACTCCCAATTCCCCCGCCAACGGTGATACTTTCACCCGCAGCCTTGACCGGGGAATGAATACCATCGAAATTGTTGTTGCGGCGGAAGACCGTAACTTTACAATGACGTACACCCTACGCATTCTCAATTGTGATGGATGTTGCGTACCCGGTTCATCTTGCGCCCTGCTGTACGACATTGAGTTAAGCTATGGTTCTCTTGACCCTGTCTTTTACAGCGAGACTTTCAATTACACGGTGGATGTTTACGGCATTTCGGAAATAACAGTAACGGCCACAACCCTCTGCCCGGATGCAACCGTAATTGAGGGCAATACTATGCACTCTCTTGATGTAGGCGAAAACACCATCCTTATACGGGTGCAGGCACAAAACGGTAACGTGCAGGTTTATACCATTATCGTTACCCTTTTGCCGCCCACACCGCTTCTAAGTAGCCTAACCGTGACCCCGTATATCGGCACTGCCCCACAGGCAGAGATAACACTGTTGCCAATGGCAAACCCGGTACGTGAATTTACTTTGAATGTGGAGTATGAAGAAAACTTCGCATATATACGTGCGATACCAACTGTGGGCATAGCGGAAGTTACCGCCGGCACCGGAAGACATCCGTTAAACATTGGCGAAAACAATTTTACGGTGGCAGTTGCCCCCGCCCATGGGTCGCCGGTTGTGTACCACATAACCATAATCCGTGACACCCCGTTGCCCGCCGATTACACGCTAATCTACCTTAGTGTAACCCCCGGTATGCTGCGCCCCGCCTTTAACAGGTTTGAATTTGGCGGTTACAGCGTGGCGGTTGCCGCAGATGCAACGCACGTGCTTGTTGTAGCACGCCCCTTTGACCCTGATTTGATTAGGATGGAATGGGGTAGTGCTAGTCACGAGGGCGACGGCGTACACGCACTTGTACCCGGCCCCAACACAATCGAAATTCATTTGTACCGCATCAGCAGTGACACCAGGGTTAACACCTACACGGTTGTTGTGCATCGTGCGCCGCCCTGTGCAGATGTAGGACTTCGTACGCTTCGTGTTGTAGGTGAAGATGGCGAAGTGTTCTATCTGTTACCGCCATTTGTACCGGGCATATTCACCGATACGCACACGGCATTTGTGCCGCATGAAGCCGAAACCGTAACAATTGAAGTGGAAGTATGCGACTGCGGTAGTCCTTGCACTACAGTTGCCGGTGCCGATGATGTTAACCCCGCACCGGGGCGCAACGAATTTGCGGTAACGGTAACGGCGCAAAACGGCGACAGCCAGGTGTACACGATAATAATTTACCGTGGCGGTAGCCCGCTTCTAAGTTATTTGAGTGTAGACGTTGGCGACCTTGACCCGGCTTTCTCCCCGGCAATTATTTACTACGATGTTGACGATGTTGACTACGCAATTGATGAAATTACCATAACCGCAATTGCACAATGTAACGATGCGACTGTACTTGGTGACGGCACGCAGCCACTTGCTGTGGGCGTAAACGTGCTTAGGGTAACGGTTGTGTCATCAGACGGCAGGCCGGTAACGTACACCATAACGATAACCCGTGGCACACCGCCACCGGAGCTGTGTAGCGATACGTCACTAAGTGAACTTTCTGTAAATCCCGGCGCACTTGTTCCGGCGTTTGCCCCTGCTATACGCAACTTCGAAGTTACCATGGCGTACTACGTGGACGAAATTTACGTGGATGCTACCGAAAACTCCGACTATGCTGTGATTTTATCCGGACTCGGTTATATCCAACTGTTACCCGGGCAGAATGTGCTTGAAATTCTTGTGCTTGCGGAAAACGGTGACGTGGGTACTCATGAAATAGTTGTGATGCGCCCGCTTTTGAGGGGCTTGGTAGTTACCACGTATGCCGACAGTGCCCAAGATAACGAATACGTTCTCGTGTACGAAGGTGAACGAGTGGGCGAATTTACAATAGGCGTAGCCTACTACGTAAACGCCGCCGTTATAAGTGCGACACCATCCGCCGCAAATGTAAGCATTGGCGGTGAGCATGGCAGTCAAACATTGGGCTTTGGCGAAAACCGCTTTGGCGTAGTTATTACGCCCGCCGGTGGCGAGTCTGTGGTTTACAGCATAATCATAAACCGTGCGACCAGGTTCTGTCCTGAAGACACACTGGCGCAACTTGATGTTTCGCCCGGTAATTTGCGACCCGCTTTTGACCCACAGGAAACAAGCTACAGCGTGGCTGTACCCGAGGGCGTGGACTATGTATATGTAACGGCGATTCCAACTTCTCCGGATGTAACGGTGTACGGTGGCGAAACACAAAGGCATGACCTTGCTCCCGGTCCCAACACAATCGAAATTCATTTGTATTATGACGGTGAGCGAATTAACACCTACACGATTATTGTGCATCGTGCGCCGCCTTGCATGGATGTACTTCTTCGCTCGCTTGAAGTGCGTGACGCAGATGGAAACTACTGGCCGCTTTCGCCGCCATTTGACCCGTTTACGACAAGCTATGCGGTAAGCGTGCCGGATATTGAAACGGTGGAAATATTTGCAGTAGGCTGCCAATGCGGCACCGAATGCCCAGTAGTTACCGGTACAGGCACGGTTTCGCTTATCCGTGGCGATGGCAACCCCTTTGCCGTAGTTGTAACCACGATTTGCGGCACGTACGAGGAAGTCTACACGATAACAATTAATCGTGCGGGGGATGACAGCAACAATGCGTTTTTGCGCAACCTTAGCGTAACCCCCGGAAATCTTGACCCGGTGTTTAGCCCAAGAACGGATACGAATTTTGAAATTCGTTTCAGATATGACGAAGCAACCAGCATTGAAATTGAAGCCGCACCGGATTGCGAACGTGCAACCATACGGGGTGATTATTTTGGCACGTTCCCCGTTGACCCGGGCGAAACCACCTTTGTAATTGATGTTATTGCGGAGGACGGCACTCTTAGGACGTACACTATAACGGTATTTCGTTTGCATTATGGTTATCCCTGCGGGGATACGTCCCTGCGGGAGCTTGACGTAACTCCCGGCTCGCTTTATCTGCCATTTGACCCGGCTGTTGATAGGCGCAGTTTTGAAGTTGCCGTACTGCACGATGTAACCTCGATTGATGTAACTGCCACTGCAACTTCCGCCCATGCGGTAATTGAATCCGGCACGGGTTCTTCCCCTCTAATTTTTGGCTGGAACTTGATAACGGTGGTTGTGCGTGCCCAGGATGGAAGCATTGGACGGCACGAGATACGTGTGTATCGCCCCGCTACTCCGGTGTGCATTGATGCGTACTTGTCTTTCCTTAGCTTAACGTCTAACGGCACTGAAACCGGCGTACTTGACCCGGCATTTTACTACTATACTTTCCTCTACGAAATTAGGGTGCGGGATGCGCAGACCATTACCATAACCGCCACGCCCCGTGCGCCAGAAGCAATTATCATTACCGGCACGGGTACGCATGAGATTCAAGAGGGATGGACTACGTTTACGGTTGTTGTGGCTGCGGAGGCACGTAACGTGCGCCGAAGCTACACCATACGTGTGCTTAACTGTAACGGTTGTTGCGACGAAGACCCCCCACCGGACGGCGCAAGGTTGGATGATATAATTTTGAGCCATGGTGTGCTTTTCCCCGAATTTGACGGCGATTTGTTTATGAGCTACACCGTTGAAGTTTCGGGAATTACGCAGATTCATGTAACGCCTGTACGCCGCTGTCCAAATGCAACAGTGTATGTGGACGGTGTGGCTGTAAGCGCAGGGCAGGGCAGATATATAAGCCTTACCCCCGGATGGAACCGTATTGCAATACGTGTGCGTGCGGACGATGATGCAGTACTGTACTACTTTGTAAATGTTCGCCTTGGTGATGGAGGCGGACTTAACGAACTGGCTGTAACGCCGTATGTTGGTAACGACCCACTGCCGCAAATACAGCTTATGCCGCCGGGAAGCCCAACCAGAGAATTTATCGTAAGGGTGGATATCAGCGCAACTCACGTTTATATCCATGCGGCAACAGGCTCTACTGTGGGCATTACCGGGGACACCGGTAGACAAGAACTCACCGGGGAGCGTAGCGTGTTTACCGTTACCGTCCCGCATTCTACCCCGCATGACTACCGCATAATTGTGTACCGTACCGAAACGCCAGAACCTTGCGATGATACACGCCTTGGAACGCTTGTTGTGAGTGGCGCAGATTCTCATGAGTATGTATCGTTGGCGCATCCATTTGCGCCCGGTACGTTCCCGCTTGCGATAACCGTACGATACGACACCGAAGCGGTTACAATTGCGGCAACCCCATACAGCGGCGATGCCACTGTTAATGTAACCGGGCTGACTCCGATTAATCCCGGGCAGTCAATCACGGTGCAAATTGTGGTGACGGCGCAAAACGGCGAGACAGAAACACACATGGTTGAAATTTTCCGTCCTGCTGGGCCTATCGTATGTTGCGGAAGTCCGTTCCTGTACTCGCTGGACGTAACGCCCGGTACGCTTGTACCCGGCTTTGACCCCTTAACACAAGCCTACACTGTTACCGTGGCTTACGCAGTTACTTCCATTACAATTTCTGCGGAAGCTGTGTGCGATGAAGCAACTGTAACAGGCGCAGGTACGTTCCAACTTGATGTGGGTAGTGGCAATGTATTTACGGTAACGGTTATTTCCGAATGCGGCACAACACGGTCGCACACGATAACGGTAACACGCCTGCCTGAAGAAGAAACAGCGGCACTTGGCGAGTTGACGGTACACCTCCGTAAAGCCGGCGAACCGTATCGCCAAGAAAATCTCATCCCGCCCGGAAATGCGCAACGTGTATTTGAATTTAATGTTGACAGCGATGTTGACAGCATTTTCATAACTGCGACAGCCGCATTTGGCAGTACGATAGGTGCAAGCAGCGACATTGGCGAGCATCCTTTGGCGTACGGCGTAAATACGTTTACTGTAATTGTTAACGATGTCTACGGTTCGGTGACGTACACCATAATCGTGACCCGTGATTATGAAGACGAGGTGGAAGCGTACCTCACAGAACTTCGTGTGGTTGACGGTGCGAACACGCACACGTTGATACCGCCACGCTCCGGCCGATTCTTTACGATGGAAGTGCCGGAGGCAACAACATCTGTGGAAATTTTCGCAACCGCAAGCACTAATGCAACCGCCGCAGGATACGGCATAGTTGACCTGCCGAATGAACACAACGAATTCACCATAACGGTAACGCCCGAAAACGGAGAGACGATAACCTACACCATTGTAATTTGGCGGCGTGACGAAGTAGACATCAACAACACATTGCGTTTCCTTTATGTGCGGTATGATGGCTTGCTTGTGGAGTTAACCCCTGCATTTGACCCACTTGTAACAGGCTACAGCATTACCTTGCTGGATGATGCAACTGCTGTGAATTTGGAACTGCTTCCCTATGACTATCAAAACGTAACCACAACGGTGCAAACAGGTTCGCATACCCTTGGCGCAGACCCGTACACGATTGTGATTGGGCTGTATCGTGGTTCGATGCCGGTTAACACCTACACCATTTTTGTTAACCGCACGGATATTTGCGATGACGCTTATCTCCGCTCGCTTAATGTAAGCAGTGCAGATGTAGCGGACTTTACACTTTCACCGCTGTTTGAGCGCAGAGCGCATCTGGAGTACACGGTTCTTAATGTGGAATATGGCACGGAATCCGTGACAATAGTCACAACCGCAGCCCCACGTTCAACTATAGTGGGTGACGGAGTGGTTACTCTGCGTGCGTATCCGGAATACTACACCGTAGCGCAACTGACGGTTACGGCGGAAGCCGGAAACACACGCACCTACACGATAAGAATTTATCATCCCCGTGGTTGCAGCAATCCTTTCCTTTACAACATTATCGTAAGCGAAGGTCGCCTTATGCCCGAGTTTGAAAGAGGAACAACGAACTACAGGGTGTATGTGGCATACGGCACAACCACAATTGATATAACTGCGATTACGGAAAGCGAGTACGCAAATGCAGTTGTGACAGGCCCGGATGTGCTTGTGGTGGGCGAAAACGTGTTTACCATCACGGTTACACCGGAAGTTGGCCCGGCACGGGTTTACACGGTTGTGGTGGAACGCCTAGGGGAGGACGGATTGCTTCTTTGGCTGGATGTACAGCCCGGCGGCATTGCCTTTAGCCCACGCACTTTTGTGTATTTCGTAGATGTGCCGCATTATGTGGAATATGTTTATGTTTACTACCTGCTTGCCCCTGGCGCACTCATTAACTTCCCCACATTAGGCTCCAGAACCACGTCAAACAATAGGCGGCGTGCTTATCTGATTGACTGGCCTACTACCCTAACGCAGATACCAATGACTGTTATGGGAATTGTTGATAGTCAACTTGCGTATCTGTCCTACAATATCAACGTAATCCGCCGCCGCAGCAGTGATGCAACCTTGAGCAACATCACCGTAAGCCCCGGCACTCTTGATTTTGTACCGGGCGCAACAACCCAAACTGCGGTTTTGGACGGCGTAGAGCCGAGCATTATAATAGCTGTCGAGCTTAACTGCGAAAACGCAAGCGTACTAAGCGGTGCCGGCGAGCGTAGCCTTAACCCCGGTTGGAATTATCTTGACGTGATTATTGAAGCGCAAGACGGCACAAGACGCACGTACACCATAAGGGTGTACAACGGCATAATAACCCCGCCGCTTTGCGATGATGCCAGGTTGGGTTCCCTTGCCGCCAACGGCTGGACGCTTACCCCCGCATTTGAATTCCCAAGTGCAACCCGGACGTACACCGTAGAGGTTTGGAGCGTTGACAGAATTTTTGTTGAAGCCCTAACCTACAGCCCACACGCAACAGTAATTTCCGGCGGCGGTATACAGCTTATTACCCTTGACCGCACGGTAATCGAAATTCTTGTAAACGCACAGGACGGCACGCCACGTGAGTACACTTTGATTGTGTACCTCCTACCCGAGCCACCGGAATTTGAAATTACCGTAATCGGCGGCACTGCTTCACACACCCAGGCTACAGCGGGTACGGTAATTACTCTTACCGCAGGCAACCCGCCCACCGATCGTCATGCCTTTGGCGGATGGATTTCGGACGATGTTGACGAAATAATCAACCCGGACTCCACCAACAATGCAACCTTTACCATGCCGGCACGTGACGTTACGGTTTCTGTCCATTGGGACGAAATCCCCGATGGGTACTACACCATTGATGTTGTAAACGGCGGGCCGGGCTATACCGTTTACCCTGCAAGATTTGTGCGACCCGGCACCCTAGTAACCGTTACCGCCGGAGAGAGATTTGGCTACGACTTCAACTACTGGACAATTGAAGCCGGCAGAATCAGCGGTTTGTCGGCATTCGGATGGGATTCCACTACGCCCTCCGCACTTTCCATGGTTGTACCGTTTACCCCAATAGCCACGGATTACAGCTTCTATATGCCGGAGAATCACGTAACCGCAACAGGACACTGGACAGCCTGGCCAATTATCACCTTTGACGCAAGCCCGGGAAGTTTCCGTAATCCGGATGATGCAACCCTCCCCGTTCGCCCCGGCACAACTCTTGAGGTTTCAGATTTGCCAATGGCACCCGCAATGTACGCACCGCCAAACCATAGGTTTATGGGCTGGGAAGACGCAGACGGTAACAGGATAGGCGATTTCATAAGCGTTGGTGAGCGGAGAGAGCTTACCGTAACGGCAGATACAACCCTTACCGCAATTTGGGCGGAAATCCCCTCCTATCCGACCAGACCCAACGGGATATGCTTTGCAGTGGGCGATGTAAACTTTAGCGGAACAGTAACCTCCGCAGATGCAACAATGCTTGCCCGTTACCTCTCGGGGCAGTTTGACCATTACGACAGAACCGACCACGCAAACTTCCCAATTTGCCTGTTTGCGGCGGACGTAAACGGCGATGGGTTTGTGGACATCGACGATTTGATACTGCTTGCGCAGTGGCTTGTAGGGCATAATGTCATAGCTAGGATTGCGTTTTATAACTGTACTTGCCCGTAACACACAAAAAAAAGGGGCTGTTGCAAATTTTGCAACGGCCTCTTTTTTTGTACGCTAGGAAACTGAACCTGGCTTCGAGAGAATGTGTGCGCCTGTAAGATGTGTCCTCGGTTTGCGCCCCTACCTCGGGAAAAACTTTTCGTATGCGGGGGACGCGCACGGCACTGTCCCCCGCATACGAAAAGTATTTCCCGACGGGGCTTTGGCTTCTGCAAGCCTGTAGGGACTGTTTCAAAATACGAAATCCGCACCAGCCCTGTTTTTTTGAAATTTTCAAAACGAACCGGTTAGTGACACCAACCAGTTCGTTTTTCATTTCGGATAAATTTTACACTTGACAAGACCTATACTTGCGGTATATACTCCGGTCAGGAGCAATATCACTATAGACGATGGGGGAACAAAATGTCTAACATGGTTGTACGTACTAATGTATTTGCGCTTAATGCGCACAGGAATTTAACAAACGTGGGACTTGCCCAAAGGCAGTCTGCACAACGTCTCAGTTCGGGTTATCGCATTAATTCTGCGGCGGATGACTCTGCCGGTCTTGCGATTTCCGAAACTATGCGTGCGCAAATCCGCGGATTAGACCAAGCAAGCGTTAACACCCAAGACGGCGTAGGTCTTATCCAAACGGCCGAGGGTGCAATGGCCACCATTTCCGAAATGGTGATTCGTGTACGTGAGCTTATGGTTCAAGCCGCCAATGATACGAACACTCTTAACAATCGTAATCATATCCAAGCGGAAATTGACCAAATCATGTCGGAAATTAACGATGTTACTTTCCGTACACAGTTTAATACACGCACGCTTTTGGCAGGCGGTTTGGGCGGCGAAGGTGGCGGTCCCGCAAGCCAAGTTTCCTTAAACTGGATGCTGTTTGACCAGGCAAGAATCGTGGGCATTCGCCAATCTGGTGGCATTGCAACAGTGTTCTACCCTCCGGGTGCGCAAAATGAAGTGCTTGGCGTTTTGCCAAATGTACACCCCAACCCCAACGATAGGACAAACACAAGTATGCGTGCAGAGGTAATACGCATCCAAAATGACCTTAACGACCTTTCCTATCGTGTTGCACGGCGTATGTATGGTGACCCCTCTATTGCTTTCGATGAAGCTGACCTAGAGTCTGCTATTGGTGCAGGACTTGATTTCTCTAGCTTGTCAATCAATGAAAGTGAGCGTTACGAGTTGCAACTTATGGCAACCCGGTTGGAATCGCTTCTGCGTAGCGGAAACCAAGCTGCGGCAGATATTTTCCGCATTACCCAAGACCAAATAAACGCATTGGGTGGGTCAGATGCCACAAACATTGACGGCACAAATGTGTTTAACGATTCCCAAATGATGGACATTTGGAACGGTGAGACGGGAGCTCTTCACCCGATTACCGGTGAAGCCATACCCGCTGCAGAAACATTACGTTTGAATATAAATGATGCCTTTGAAGTTATTGTTGGGCCTAGCGGTACACTTAATACGGTAAGAACGGCAGACGCTGATTCAGCACTAGAATCGATGCAAGACCTCTTGGATGCGATGATAGGGCGTAGCACCGGTGACTACATTGACGAAGATGACAACTTTTTGAATATGCTCGAGCAACTTTTCGACACCTCTTTCGATATCCTGGGCAATGTAAAGCTGGAATCCAATGCAATGTGGTTCCAAACCGGCGCAAACGCTATGCAGGGTACGGTTCTGCAACTTAAAGGAATCCACACCGGCGTACTTGGCGGTCGCCACGGTGACTTGGCTATGCTCATTGACGTACGCAGAATAAACGGTGATGATATTTCTCAACAACTTGACTATATCCGCTATGCAGAAAACATGGTAAACACCCAACGTGCGCAACTTGGTGCAATCCAAAACCGTATGGAATTCACACGCCAATCCTTGGACGTGTCCAGCGAAAATCTGCAAGCCGCAGAATCTCGTGTGCGTGATACAGATATGGCACGGGAAATGATGCGCTTCACCAAAGCACAAGTGTTGCAACAAGCAGGTATTTCCATGCTTGCACAAGCAAACCAACTGCCATCTTCCATTTTGCAGTTGCTTAACTAACAAAAACTCCAAAAGCCCCGGCAAACCGCGCCGGGGCTTTTTTATGTGACAGGAAACCGAATCCGGCTTCGAGAAAATGCGTACGCTCGAAGATATGTCCCCGGTTTCCAGTGCATTGTGCGCCGGGCGCACTTTTTGTTGACATATAAACTTTATATGCGTAGAATGTGAAGTATAGCAAATGTATATGTATTACCCCTGCATTTCCTATATTTCGGTGCAGGGGTAATATTTCGAAGTGAGGTGCAAGTGTGAAAATATCGGCAAAGGCTCGTTATGCACTTGCCTCTGCAATTGAAATTGCACGGCTTTGTGATGACGAATATGTGTCGGCGATTAGCCTTTCAAAATCCCTGGGCATTTCCAAAATTTTTTTGGAGCAGGTTATGGCAAGTCTCAAGAAGGCGGAAATTGTAATTTCTGCAAAAGGCGCAGGCGGCGGATACAGGCTTGCCCGCACACCCCAGGGCATTACGGCGCATGATATTCTTGTTGCTACAGAGGGCGGGCTGTTTGAAAAAACAGACAGCACGGTGGATGCCCCCGGCATTGAATCTGCCATGCGGGAAATTGTTTTTAATAAGCTGGATGTTGCCGTAAATGAAACTCTCAAAAATATCACCCTGCAAGGGCTACTGGATGCGGCAATTTCATCCGGCGAAGAGCAATCGTTTATGATTAATTTGTAGGAGGTTAGCCATGAAAATAGAAACGCTGTGCATTCACGGAAGCAAAAATAAATACGATACCACCGGGGCGGTTTGTGTTCCCATTTTTACATCGGCAACATACTCCCACCCGGCAGTGGGCGAAAGCACGGGCTTCGACTATACCCGCTCCGGCAACCCCACCCGTGAGCATCTCGAACATACTGCGGCGGCACTCGAGGGCGGAGCGGATGCCATTGCGTTCTCCAGCGGAATGGCGGCAACTTCCGCACTTATGGAGTTGTTTTCTCCCGGCGACCACATTGTGGCATCAGATGACTTGTACGGCGGCACGTATCGTTTGTTCGAGCAAATTTCCGCCAAAAACGGCGTATCATTTTCCTATGCCGCAACCGCTACGGACATCGCCGCCGCAATCACAAGCGCAACACGAGCTATTTTCATCGAAACCCCCACAAACCCTATGATGCACGTGGTGGATATTGCCGCCGTCGCAAAAATTGCAAAAGAGCAAGGCGTTCTCCTTATCGCAGACAACACATTTTTAACCCCGTATTTCCAACGCCCGTTGGTACTGGGTGCGGACATTGTTTTGCACAGCGGTACAAAATATTTGGGCGGCCACAACGATGTTTTGGCGGGCTTGCTTATCGCAAAAGATGCCGCCATGGGCGAAAACTTGCGCACCATTGCCAAAACCACCGGTGCGGTTTTGTCGCCATTTGACAGCTATCTTGTCATTCGTGGCATAAAAACCCTTGCCGTGCGCATGGTGCGAATGCAGCAAAGTGCGCAAAAAATCGCCGCTTGGCTACAAACCCAGGCAAAAGTTGCGGCGGTGTACTATCCCGGACTTCCCAACCATCCCGCCTACGAGGTGTCGTGTCGTCAAGCAGAGGGCTTTGGAGGAATGATTTCCTTTTCCACAACGGATTCGCAAACCGCCGTAAACCTACTGGAACGGGTGAAAATCATCCAATATGCGGAAAGCCTGGGCGGTGCAGAAAGCCTAATTACCTACCCGGCACTGCAAACCCATGCGGATATTCCGGAAGAAGTGAGAGTCTCCCGAGGTATAGATTCACGCCTACTGCGGTTGTCTGTGGGGCTGGAAGATGCGGCAGATTTAATCGAAGATTTGCGCCAAGCAATGGAGGGGTAAAATGGAGGGCAGTGCGAAATTCGATTTCGACCGAGAAATAAACCGATACGACAAGTACAGCATAAAGTACGACCCGGTTTCACGGGGCAAACCGGCGGATGTGCTTCCTATGTGGGTTGCGGATATGGATTTTCCAGCACCAGAGTGCGTGACGGATGCCCTTGCCGACTACAGCAACTTCGGCATTTTCGGCTACTCCGAGCCGGATGCGGCGTACCATGATGTAATTGGCGATTGGTTCTTGCGCCGCTTCGGCTGGCAGGTACAGCGGGAGTGGACGGCCATCACCCCCGGCGTTGTTAACGCAATTTACATTGCAGTGCGTGCGCTAACCAATCCCGGCGATGGCGTGGTTATCCAACAGCCGGTGTACTACCCTTTCGAATCCGCCGTGCGCCACACCGGGCGCAAGCTACTGGTAAACCAGCTTACGTACGAGGATGGGCGATACGGCATAGATTTCGCAGATTTTGAGGAGAAAATAAGCCGGGCGAAAATGTTCATACTGTGTAGCCCACACAATCCTGTGGGGCGGGTTTGGATGTGCGAAGAACTCACACGCATGGGCGAAATTTGCAAGCGTTACAACGTCCCTGTTGTAGCCGACGAAATTTGGCAGGACTTTGTTTTCGAGCGGCATAAGCACCATGTGTTTTCCGCCATTTCGCCGGATTTTGCAGATTTCACCATAACTGCCACCGCACCGTCTAAGACATTTAACTTGGCGGGGTTGCAGCACGCAAACATTTTCATCCCAAATGCAAAATTGCGGGAAAAATTTATGCGAGAGTACATTGCGTGCGGACTTAGCCAGCCATCCTTGATGGGGCTGGTGTCCTGCAAGGCGGCGTATGAACATGGCGAGACGTGGCTTGCGGAGTTGCTTCTATATCTTGCGGGTAATATGCGGCTGGTGCATGAGTTTTTTGCGGAGCGAGTGCCGAAAGTACGCACCATCAGCGCAGAGGGAACGTACCTTGCGTGGCTGGATTGTGCCGCACTTGAAAACGAAAACCTCGAAAGCGACATCACCCACAAGGGCAAGCTGTGGATAAGTGACGGCGCAAAATTTGGAGTGGGCGGCAAAAATTTTATGCGAATAAATGTTGCGTGTCCCCGCAAAACCCTCAAAGAGGGGCTTGACCGCTTTGAGTCTGCTGTGAAATAAATTAAGCAATTTTTTGGGCTTCGCCCAATCCCCGCAAACTTTTTTGAAAAAAAGTTTGACAAAAACTTTAACATTGGATGTTTTTCAGTAGAACGCACTATATCCCCCATCAACTTCGGTTTTTTTGAAGAGGGGGGTTCGGGGGGAGAAACTTTTTATGACCCGACGAATGTCGGCGGCTCCCTTGGAGCCGTTCCCGCCTATGGCGGGAAGTCTTCTTACCAAAAGTTTCTCTCCCCGAGAACTTAAAAAAGGAGAGAGAAAAATGATTGCAGAAAATCTTACGAATTTGATTGGAAACACACCGCTTTTGCAACTTGGCAAATTTGCCGCACATCACGGAGTGAGTGCAAATCTCATTGGCAAGCTGGAGTATTTTAACCCGGGCGGAAGCGTGAAAGACCGCATTGCGTTGTCAATGATTGAGGACGCAGAGAAAAGCGGAAAACTTTCCCCCGGCGCAACAATTATTGAGCCCACCAGCGGCAACACGGGCATTGGGCTTGCGTTTGTTGCGGCGGCAAAAGGCTACCGTGTGGTGCTAACCATGCCGGAAACCATGAGCGTAGAGCGGCGCAAGATGGTGGCGGCTTTTGGCGCAGAGTTGGTTTTAACCGAGGGCGCAAAGGGAATGAAAGGCGCAATTGCCAAGGCGGAGGAACTTGTGGCGGCAACCCCGGGCGCATTTATGCCCCAGCAATTTGCAAACCCTGCCAACCCGGCGGTACACACCCGCACCACAGGCCCGGAAATTTGGGAGGCCACAGGCGGCAAGGTAGACATTTTTGTATCGGGGATTGGTACGGGCGGCACAATAACCGGTGCCGGCGGCTTTTTGCGTGAGAAAAACCCCGCAATCAAAATTATTGCCGTAGAGCCGAAAGATTCGCCTATGTTAAGTTGCGGCCAGGCTGGCCCGCACAAAATACAGGGCATTGGCGCAGGCTTTGTGCCGCAAATTCTAAACACGGATATTTTCGATGAAGTTGTAACCGTGGCAAACGATGACGCATTTGCAACAAGCCGTGAGCTTGCCCGCACAGAGGGACTTCTTGTAGGAATATCCTCCGGAGCGGCGGCCTGGGCGGCAACACAAATAGCCCGCCGTCCCGAAAACGCCGGCAAAAACATAGTCCTGGTTCTACCGGATACCGGCGAACGGTATCTTTCTACTGCGTTGTTTGAGTAAGAACCTACGGCGCAAATTTGCCGCCATTTCGAAGCTATTTTATTGACCGCAAGTTCTAGGTAGCGGTTTATTCCCCCTACACCAGCAGCCCCTCCGCAACTTTTGCGGCTTCGGGGCTGCCTTTTATTGTGCGCACAATCTCCAGGGCAAACTCTATTGATGTGCCGGGGCTACGGCTTTTGGTGATATTTCCATCGGTTATGGTTGTGAGGGGCGAAATTTCTCTTGCGCCCAGTTCCGATTCCAGGGTTGGGTAGCACACGGCGGCTTTGTCCTTTAGCAGTCCCAGCATCCCAAAAATTGTGG
>Ga0209755_10001941_pt1 | contig 29937 bp, 25 predicted proteins | sample TergutCo191P1_FD_187301 | JGI IMG/M metagenome (GOLD analysis project Ga0209755, IMG submission 187301) | Cornitermes sp. P1 segment gut microbial communities from Petit-Saut dam, French Guiana - Co191P1 (SPAdes) (version 2) | ecosystem: Host-associated > Arthropoda: Insects > Digestive system...
GAGATTCATCCACGAATTATTTCGCAAAATCGATTGCGCGGCTTTCTCGTATAACCACGACTTTGACTTGGCCGGGATACTGCATTTCGCTTTCGATTTGGTGAGCAATATCATGAGCCAGCACTACAGTTGTTGCTTCATCAATTTCTTCAGGGGTAACCATGACGCGAACCTCACGACCAGCTTGGATTGCGTAGGTGCGCTCTACACCCTTATGACTGTTGGCAATTTCTTCAAGTTTTTCAAGACGCTTAATGTAAGCATCGAGAGTTTCTTTACGTGCACCTGGTCGAGCAGCCGAAACAGCGTCGGCAGCCTGAACTAAAACATCAAGAACACTTTGCGGTTCCACGTCGTTATGATGAGCTTCAATAGCGTGTACGATTTCAGGTTTTTCTCCGAAGCGACGGCTCATGTCTGCACCAATAACAGCATGGCTACCTTCAACTTCATGATCAACCGCTTTACCAAGGTCATGTAAAAGGCCTGCTCGTTTTGCAGGAATAGGATCAAGTCCCAATTCTGATGCCATTACGCCACAAAGATAAGCTACTTCGAGCGAATGGTTCAAAACATTCTGGCCGTAAGAAGTGCGATAACGAAGGCGACCTAGAGTTTTAACCAATTCGGGATGAAGATCATGGATGCCTGTGTCGAAAACCGCCTGTTCGCCAGCTTCTTGTACACGCTGGTTTACATATTCTTCCGCTTTGCAAAACATTTCTTCAATACGAGCCGGATGAATTCTCCCGTCTGAAACGAGATTTTCCATCGTTACTCGACCAATTTCGCGTCTGACTGGGTCAAAGCAAGAAATAGTTACACATTCTGGCGTATCATCAATAATCAAGGTTGTGCCGGTGAGTTGTTCGAAAGAGCGAATATTGCGGCCTTCGCGCCCAATAATACGACCCTTCAGATCATCGGTAGGAATATGAATGGTTGATACGGTGTTTTCAGCCGAATGGTCTGCAGCAACCCGCTGAATTGCCAAACTGAGAATCTCACGCGATTTTTTGTCTGCTTCTGCTTTCGTCCGAGTCTCAGCATCCCGAATTATAGCTGCACTTTCATGTGCCACCTGATCCTTTAGGGTATCGAGCAGCTCAGCTTTGGCTTCGGCAGGAGTCATTCCCGCCACTCGTTCGAGGCGAGTGGCAACTTCGCCAGCCATCGTCTCAATTTCGTTAGTCCGTTTTTCAAGTTGACCTTGTTGTGAAGAAATTTGATTTTCACGATTATCAAGCGATTCTACGCGTCTATCAATTAATTCTTCTCTTTGGGAAATCCTGCTTTCAGCACTACGAACCTCTTTCATACGTTCTTTGTTTTCAATTTCAGCTTCTTGTTTCATTTTTAATGCTTCGTCTTTGGCTTCAATGATAGCTTCACGACGAAGGGTCTCGGCTTGTTTTTTCGCATCCGAAACTAAAGTTTCAGCTTCTTGGGCAGCACGTTTGGTCGATGCATTGACCACAAAACGCGTAATAACAAAACCGAGGGCGATACCAACAATTGCGGCAATAATAATGAAAATTGCCCACATAAATTCAGGCATCAGCTCCCCCTTTCTTTAAAGTTAATTCTTTCATTCAACATTGCACTACTGTGTTTGTAGATATAAAAAACGCCAAGCAAACACCTGGCATGAGCAAAGCACCTCTAGGGCATTCTATTATTTTTTAACTCTATATCTTCAAATACCAAAAATGGTACGTTTACTCAAGCATGAATATCATATAGGTATAGCAAGAATTTGTAAAACCAAAAGTTATAAAACCACATTAGAAAGGGAAAACACCTGATTCCCCCTGTCATCCAGCAAATATGTGTCGGTTGCTAACGCAGCCTCTCTATTAATACTTCGTTCGCTTACGCTCACTCCGTTATGGGTCCTTCACTCCGTTCAGGAGGACATGTTATCCTGAAGGATATGTCATCCTGGGGCGAAACTCCTGTCATCCAGTCCCCCTGTCATCCTGAGAAGTAGCTCCTGTCATCCTGAGGCGAAGCCGAAGGATCCACTTGCTAGTAATAGCGGAAATAGGCGGCGCAAGAACCTTCGGACGAAACCATGCAAGGACCTATGGGGTTTTCAGGCGAACAAACCGTGCGATAGAGCGGACATTCATCGGGACGCATAATGCCACGAAGCACATCACCGCAACGGCAGCCTTTGTGTTCTTTGGTCTCTTCGATTTCAGGATGCAGCTTTTTCACCGCATCGAAACGTGCAAACTTTTCACGAATCTTATACCCAGAACCAGGTATTTCACCAATACCACGCCACATTGCAGGACAGGTTTCAAACACTTCATCAATCGCAGCAAGCGCGACCAGGTTGCCCTCTTCCATAACGCCACGCGCATAAGCAATTTCAACTTCGCTGCGCTGCTCATGCAGTTGGCGCATAATCATGGCAATGCCCTGCAAAATGTCAACTGGTTCAAACCCCGTAATTACACCAGGAATTTGGTATTTTTGCGCGAGGAAGCGATAAGGCTCAACGCCAATAATCGTGCTTACGTGACCAGGCAAAATAAGGGCATCTACCTTGAGTTCTGGGTCTGCAACGATTGCTTCGAGTGCGCCAGGCATATTTTTGTGGGCGACAAACACCGAAAAGTTTCCCAAGTTCGCTGCCGCCGCGCGCTGAATAGTTGCAGCGACTAACGGGGTGGTGGTTTCAAAGCCGACACCAACAAATACCACTTCCCTATCAGGGTTTTCAGTAGCAAGTTTCAAAGCATCAAGCGGCGAATACACAATAGTAATGGATCGACCTACTGCCTTTTCGCTAAGAAGGCTTGACGTTGAACCCGGAACGCGCGTCATGTCGCCAAAGGTTGCAATCATGACGTTGGGAATGCGGGCAAGCGCGATAACCGTATCGATATCGGGGTTAGCCGTGACGCATACTGGGCAGCCTGGACCAGAAGCTAGACGCAAGCCTTCGGGCATGAGGTCGCGAATGCCATTGCGCGCAATGGCAACCGTGTGAGTTCCACAGACTTCCATGATGGTTGCCTGTTTGGGGGCAAGTGCCTTTATGGAAGATACCAGCCCTTTCGCAAGTTCGGGGTTTTTGAACAAGGATAAATCCACAGCAAGCTCTATTCGGAATCTTCGTTATCTTCGGCGAACAAGGCTGCAAGTGTTGGTTTTGGGGGTGCGTCGGGTATGCTTGTGGTAGATATGGCAGAAGTTTCACTTGGCATACTGTCGGCAGCGAGTTCAGGGAATTGCTTTATGAGGTCGATAGTTTCTTGCGCGAATTCTTCACTTACGATTTCAATTGCGAAACCTGCGTGTATGAGCACAAAATCGCCCACTTTGGCTTTCGGGGTGAGGTCTATTGAAACTTCACGGGTTACGCCAAGAATGTCGATAGTTGCGAGGTTGTTATCGTTTATTTGGTTAATTTTTCCCGGTATTGCTAAACACATAGGTTTCTTCTTTCTTTTGTTTTCTTTTATCCCAAAATCGTCTTCTGGATCCTTCGCTACGCTCAGGATGACCACTCGCTCAGGATGACATGAGGGTGCAATGTCATTGTGAGGAGCTTTCGAAGAAAGCGACGTGACAATCCATGGATCCTTCGCTGCGCTCAGGATGACAGAGGCACCTCAGGATGACAGGGGCACCTCAGGATGGCATACTTGCTCAGCGATCGTAACACAAGCCTGACCGTATGATATGCAGCCATCGTTGGGCGGTAGGTCTTTGTTGATGGCAACCGTAAACCCCTCTTCAGCAAGGGTTCTAAGGCACTTCTCCGTCAAATAGCGATTCATAAACACCCCACCAGAAAGAGCAATAGTCGTAATGCCATAAGCAAGTTGGATCATGCGGCAGATATCAACAATTGCGGCAAGAATGCCGTTGTGAAAGCGCAGCACAACGGTGCTTGCGGGAATATTTGCTGCCACATCATCAAGCAAAGCGGCAAAGGCTGGGGCTGCATCAAACAAAACTACCGAGGTATCTTGGGCGGTGCTTTGTGCAGTCGCAGCATTCTTTATGAGGTTAATCGGATAGGCTTCGTCGCCCGTTTCCCCACCAATGGCTGCTTCAAGCAAAATGGCGCCTTCGCCTTCGTAGTGCGGTTCGGTACAGATGCCCACTATCGCCGAAGCTGCATCGAAAAGCCGTCCAACCGAAGAAGTATAAGGCGTATTCAGCCCCTTTTCTATCATTTGAGAACAGAGGCTTGCCTGGTTACCCAGGGTTTCAACAAGCTTTTGGGCGACAGGGTGTTCCAGCAAATCGAAGGCGTAAAGCACACCATAAGCCATGCGTAGCGGGTGCTTGATAGCGGCAGACCCGCCAGGCATAGGCACGTAGGCGAAGTTCGCAAACCGCTCGAAAGTTTGGTAATTGCAAAGCAACACTTCCCCACCCCAAATTTTTTTATCGACCCCGAAACCAGTGCCGTCAAAAGCGATGCCGACCACGGGTGCTTCTAGGCTGTTTTCTGCCATGACCGAAACGATATGGGCGTGATGGTGCTGCACTTCGTGTGGTTTTATTGCCTGTTCGTACGCCCACTTGGTCGCAAGGTATTCTGGGTGCGCATCGCAAGCAAGCACGGTGGGAGTAATAGAGAAAAGCTGCTCGTAGCGTTTTTTTGCTGCGAGCCAGGCATGGTACGTTTCGGCGTTTTCCATGTCTCCGATATGTTGCGAAACGAACGCTTCGCTGCCGCGCGTTAGGCAGAAGGTGTTTTTTTGTTCGGAGCCAGCAGCAAAAACTGACGCGCTGAAGGTTTGAAGCGCACTTGCCTGCTTCATAATTTCGGGGGGCAAAGTAAGCGGCGTGGGCGCATAACCACGAGCGCGCCGCAGGAACTGAATGCCGTATTGGTCTTGCCCGATGTTGAGCACACGCAGAACTGAATCGTCGTAGCGCGCAAGAATCGCACGGTTGTGCCCCAAAAAAGCATCGGCGATATCACCCAGATGGGAAAAAGCTTCTTCGTCGTCAGTCATAATGGGTTCATCGTGAATGTTTCCCGAAGTCATAACAAGCATGCCACCAAAATCGCGAACAAGCAGATGTTGAATGGGCGTATAGGGCAACATGACCCCCAGTTCGCTGAGCCCGTCTGCCAAGCCAGGCGCAAGCGGGGTATCGGCGCGTTTTTTGAGCAGCACGATGGGGCGTTGCGCTTCGGTAAGCACCTTTTCTTCAACATCGTTCACTTCGCAGTAGCAACGGGCGGTTTCAACGTCTTGCACCATGACGGCGAAAGCTTGTCCTTTACGGCGTTTTTTCCGCCGCAAGGTTTGCAGTGCTTGCGGGTTTTCAGCATCACACACCAGGTGAAAGCCGCCAAGCCCTTTTACTGCCAGAATTTTCCCCGCGCACAAAAATTCGATTGCTTTCGCGAAAATAGCATCGCAATCTGCTTGCGTGCGACCCCATTCGATTTCGGGGTTGTTATTGGTCGAAGAGGGAAATGGGCTACTAACTCGCCAGCTGATATGCGGCCCACAGGCAAAGCAGGCGTTGGGCTGTGCGTGGAAACGGCGGTTTGCTGGGTCGTCGTATTCTGTCTGACAATCGGAACACATCGTGAAATCGCGCATGGACGTGCTTTTGCGGTCGTAAGGCAATCCGTCAATGATAGTAAAGCGCGGGCCACAATTGGTGCAGTTAATGAAAGGGTACCGATAGCGGCGGTCGCGTTCGGCGAACAGTTCACGTTCGCAATCTGCGCAAGTTGCCAGGTCGGGAGAAATGAGGGTCGTTTTTTCGGTTGTGGAAGCCTCAGAAAAGCGGATTTCAAAGGTGGTGAAACCTTCAAGCGGCACTTCTTTGATTTCCACTTCTTCAACTTGCGAAGCAGGTGGTGGGTTCTCCGAAATTTCCAGCACGAATTCATCGAGCAGTTTCGCTTCGCCTTCGGCGTGAATAAATACGCCCTCAGTTGCGTTTAAGACCCAGCCACTGATCAGGTGTCGCTTGGCTTCGCGGTAAACGAAGGGGCGAAAGCCGACACCTTGAACAACGCCTTTAACTTGTATGTTGATTGCTTCGAGCATCCTTTCATATTACATGATGAATGCGAGTGGCTGCGGGAGTTACACAAAATTTTGAGGTAACCCTATGGATCCTTCGGCTACGCCTCAGGATGACATGAGGGCTTACTCAGGATGACAAGTATTGTCTCAGGGTGACATGAGGGCTTACTCAGGATGACAAGTATTGTCTCAGGGTGACAGGGGGAATCGGAATGTCATTCTGAGGCGTAGCCGAAGGATCCACGGAATGTCATCCTGAGGCGTAGCCGAAGGATCCATAACGGAGTGAGCGTATGCGAACGAAGTGGGAACAGAGAGGGTGCGAAGTACCCGACAGTCTTTTGCCTCAGGATGACATTCTATTGTGAAGTTTCCCACCAGAGGCGCGATGCAGTAGAGGCAACCGAAGAAGAATATCCTTTTCCAATGAGCTTTGCATAGGCTGTTCTCTGTGGTTGAGATGAACGCGGCGGTTTAGCAGTAAGCAACGCAAGTGCGCGATCAACTTCAGAGTTTTCATCATGTTTCTCGAAAGCATCTTGCCAACAAGTTAATGATTCAACATCAATCCCTAAGTTTCTCAATTCCCTTTCAATGCCAGGTTTTCCCTTTTTTGAGCGCAAGCGAGAATTGATCAGAATTTCCGCATAGCGGGCATCGTTAATCAATCCACAGGAACACGCTCGCACAACAGCTTCTTCAGCAATTTCACTTGAAAAACCTTCGCGTACGAGGCGTTCCTGCATATCTTTACTACAACGCTCTTGAAAAGAAACGAGATACTCAATTCGCTTTAAAGCATCTTCATTTGTTTTCTCACTCATGAAAATAACCCTATTTATGAGTTTTCTTTAGTGCTTCTGTAATTTCTTTTTCTGGTTTCACGGGAACAGGAATTTCGCAGGCTTCTTTTACTTTTGCCTCAATTTCTGCGTACAAGTCGGGGTTTGATTTTAGCAATGCTTTTGCGGCTTCTCTGCCTTGGCCAAGCCTTTCTTCACCATAGGTATACCAAGCACCACTTTTCTTAACAACACCAGCTTCTACACCCATGTCGATAGTGCAACCTTCGCGAGAAATGCCTTCCCCGTACATCAAATCAAATTCTGCTTGCCGGAAAGGTGGAGCAACTTTGTTTTTAACAATTTTTGCACGTACCCGATTTCCAACCACTTCCCCGTCTTTCTTGATTGAATCAACCCGTCGAATATCAATCCGCACGCTTGAAAAGAACTTCAGTGCGCGCCCGCCTGTCGTTGTTTCGGGGTTGCCAAACATTACCCCAATTTTTTCACGAAGCTGATTAATAAAGATACAAGTGGTATTAGATTTCGATAATGAGCCAGCAAGCTTTCTTAGTGCCTGAGACATCAATCGCGCCTGAAGACCCACCGTAGTATCACCTATTTCTCCTTCTATTTCAGCACGAGGAACAAGTGCTGCCACTGAATCGATAACGATACAGTCAATCGCACCACTACGAACGAGCATATCGCAAATTTCTAGAGCCTGTTCCCCGGTATCAGGCTGGGAAATAAGCACATCATCGATATCAACGCCAATTCGAGCAGCATAAATAGGGTCAAGAGCGTGTTCAGCATCGATAAACGCAACCACTCCGCCAAGAGCTTGAGCCTCTGCAAGAATTTGCAGTGCCAGCGTAGTTTTACCACTTGCCTCTGGTCCATATATTTCAACAATACGCCCGCGTGGAACCCCACCAATACCTAAAGCTGCATCCATAGGAAGAGCTCCTGTTGGAATAACCCCAATTTCAAGCCGCGTCGCATCTTCCCCGAGCTTCATGATAGAACCTTGACCAAAACGAGTTTCAATTTGGTCTGTTGTAATCTTGAGAATCTTTTCTTTTTCCTGGTTCATCTATTTCTCCTTTTGAGGGCTACTTATATGCGATTTTCTTATCTATCCTATTGTTGCGAACAGATGTTTGTTTGTCAAGGGATATTTTGAAAATCTCTATAATGCCATCATAGTGAATGATTTACTCTAATTGATGATAGATTTCTTAAACCAGTCTTTCGGCAATCTAAAGAAAATTAAATGCTAAGCTTTCCTCAATCTAACGTAAACCTTACACGCTTTATGCGATTTTCTGGAGGATTGCTTTCAAAGCATGATAAGTAGCCTGCTTACGCACTTGTTCTCTATCACCTTCAAACAAATGGGGAAACGCAAAACTTACTTTGTTAATAACGAGCCCAATCCAAACAGTACCCACAGGCTTTTCTTCGCTGCCTCCGCCAGGTCCAGCAATCCCCGTTACAGAAACTACCAAGTCTGCCCCGAGTGCACTTTTTGCCCCCTGAGCCATTTCTAGTGCTGTTTGTTTGCTGACAGCACCATACTCTTTGAGGGTTGTTTGAGATACTTTTAAACTAGCAGACTTAACCTGATTGGAATAGCTCACAATTGAACCCAAAAAAACATCCGAGCAACCTTCAACCTGAGTTATTGTCTCAGCAATCAAACCGCCTGTGCAGCTTTCTGCCGTGCCTAAAGTAATGCTTTTTAGTTGAGCAGCTTCTACCACTTGCTGAGATAAGTTCAGCAACTCTTTAGGAGAAATATGAAGCATATTAGCACTGCGAGAAGAGCTCCCAAAACCCAATAGGTGCCGTGATTTCACAAAATAATCGAGCATAGAAATAACCGTAAGAATAAGGGCAATAATCATTACACCCCAAGAAATAAGGTAGAGCTTATCAGCAAGCACTTCCGAAAAGCTAGAAACCATGTGGGAATCTTTAATAATGAACAAAACGATAGCAATAATCTGAAAAACGGTTTTCCACTTTCCGTACCAACTAGCAGCAATTACTACCCCTTTGCTTGCAGCTACCATTCGCAGTCCAGAAACTATAAATTCCCTAATAAGGATAAACAATGCAACCCAGGAAGGCAAAACACCGAGCTCGATTAAAGCCAAGAGAGCCCCTGCCACTAAAATCTTATCTGCCAGAGGGTCAACAAATTTGCCAAAGTTTGTTATTTCATTGCGGCTTCGAGCTAAATAACCATCCAGGGCATCGGTTGCAGCTAAAACAATAAAAACGCCTGCACAGACCCACTCTTTCCAAACTTCCGCATTGTTCCAAAAGGGAAACCAAGAAGCCCAAGGGCTAATAAGAGCTATAACCAACACAGGAACGCCGCAAATACGCAACAAAGTAACAATATTCGCCGGCGTCCAAAGTCTGTTGCTCATATCTTCAGATTCCAACACCTATTTCCCCTCCATATCGTAAAGAAAAGTATCTTCAACAATTAGGGAAATAATATCACCAATTTTGCCTGTTTCAAGGAAAACAACCCCATCAACATCAGGAGCTTGACATTGCGCTCTTCCAAAGAGTTGCCCTTCTTCATCTTTGCCTAAAATTAAAACATCTAATTCAGTATCCACTTTTGCAGAAATCTTTGAAATACTGAGAGCATCTGCTAAATCACGGATTCTTTGTGCTCGATTGAGCTTAGTAGGTTCATCTATTTGTCCGGGAAGTTCAGCTGCCTTAGTTCCCTCTTCTTGCGAATAGGGAAATACTCCAACGTAATCAAAATCGCACTCTTCAATAAAAGCGCAAAGTTCTTCAAAGGCCTTTTCTGTTTCTCCGGGAAACCCCGCAATCATCGTGGTTCGCAGAGTAATGCTGGGAATACATTCACGGATATGGGTTATAAGAGCTTTATATTCCTTGCTGCTTCCGGTTCGATTCATAAGCGAAAGAATTTCTGTATTACTGTGCTGAAAAGGGATGTCGAGATATTTACAAATGTTAGGAAAGGTTGCGACAACCTCAAGTAAAGCTTCGCTTACGCCTTCAGGCTGCAAATACATCATACGAAACCAGGTGTCGGGGTGTTTCGCCGCAAGCGTCTTCAGAAGATGCGCTAAATCCAATTCGCCCGGTAAATCCTTCCCCCAGCGCCCAGTGTCCTGAGCAATAAGAACAATTTCTCGAGCTCCTCGTACAATCTTAGATTGAACATCTCCTTCTATTTCATCCAAAGGATAGCTACGATATCTTCCCCGAATAAAGGGAATAGTGCAGTAGCTGCAATACCTATCGCAACCTTCAGAAATTTTTACATATACGGAAGGTGAAAGCTCGCGAGATTTTTCATCGTTTAGGTTTATCTGCACAGCTTGATCAAAGGGTTTTGTGGCAGAGACTTCGATACCCAGAAGATCTTCGATGACCTGAACAATGCTTTCTTCTTTATCACAGGGAAGAAACGCTGTTGCTTCTTTCAATTCTCCTTCAAGGTCTTTGCCGTAACGTGAAGGCATACAGCCAGCTACTATTAACCTGGTTTTTCCTGACTTGACCGCATCTAAATCACTGAGTTCAAAAATAGCCTCAAGGCTTTCTTCTGTTGCCTCTTGAATAAACGAACAGGTATTAACAACAACGACTTCAGCTTCTTCAATACTATCAGTAAGCTCCATGCCAGCTGCGATAACCTTGTCGCGCATACGCGACGTATCGACTTCGTTTTTCGCACAGCCTAGAGTCACGAATGCTACGCGGATCCTTTCGAGAGCGTTTAATTTCATAGGATAGTTTTATTCTAGAAGTTGTTTTTAACGGTAGTTGACGTATTGTAAAGGCTGGCCGTAATCCTTTTCTTTGAGAAAAGTAATTACTTCTTGCAGACTATCACGTGAAGCAGAAGAGACTCGCAGTTTATCGCCTTCAATCTGAACTTTTACTTTGAATTTTTCAGCTTTTATATCCTTGTTAATCTTGCCAGCAGTATCTTTGTCAATTCCTTCAAGGATTTGCCCGACAAGACGCACACTTTGCCCAGTTGCTGCAATAGGGTCTCCCCATTTCAAGGCCTTTAAATCTATGCCACGCTTAACAATTTTCCCCGCTAAAACATCGATCACTTGTCGAGCCACAAAATCGCTTGGAGCATGAACCGTAATGGTCTTGCCTTGTTTATCAAAAGCCATTTCTGCGCCAGAATCTTTTAAATCGTAGCGCTGTTGCAGTTCCTTTTTCGTTTGCGTAAAGGCATTATCTACCTCTTGCATATCAACAGTTGACACTACATCGAAACTTGATTCTTTAGCCATTTATTTTCCTTTCAAAACACTTGGTTTAGTTTATTAGTTAGGGTTATCGGTAGTTGCACCAGCATTTTCAGCCGCTTCCGGCGCAGTCTGCGCTGGTTGAGCGGTTGGATTGTTTTGCTGCCACTTTTCTAACGCAGTAGCAAAAGATACTTTAACCGAATACAAACCTCTCCCGTCAGGATCTCCAAATTGCAGCTCGTCTTTATCTTGATATATTTTTATTTTATCTTTCGGAACCGTCGTAAAGAACGTGATTTCAGTAGTTACATCATAGCTCTTCTGATCTGGCCCTTCAGCCGCAAAACTATCAATAACTCTTTCACCTTCGAATATGTCTATCCAGCCTGAAGCCCCGTCTTCGATTACATACTTAAATACCGTTCGGGTTGGAGGCGGTAAAGGCTGAGCATTACCTTCCGCATCAGTCGACACTCCTGTCACGGGAGCATTGGGAAGCTCTCCGTCATCTTTGCTTTTGTTTACTAAAAAGAAAATAACCACCGCAGCAACTGCCACAACAACAATTGCTGCAATTAAAATGACGGGTAGCTTTGAAAAGGCCCCGGAAGAAGCCTGAGGTCCTGCGTAAAAGTTGGTGTATTGGGTTGAAGGCATTGCAGAACGATTAGAACGATGGGTTCGTTCTTCAGAGTATACCCGTTCAGCCTCTTCACCACGAGACCGCCCACCTCGGTCATCATGGTACATAGTGCGTCCCGTGCTTTCTCGATTCATTGCAGCTTGCGAACGTCTTTCCAAAACTGGCTCCTCTTCAGTGGTGGCACTCACGCCTCTTCGGCGTGATGAATTTGCTGACGCATCATAATTAGTAAACGGTACCGTCGCACGTGCTCCGGTAACTTGAAAGGCATAAGCCTCATCAAGATACAACCGAGTTATTTCGTTTGGGTTAAGCCCTAAATCGCGAGAATATGCTTGAATCATGTTGCGCGCATAACCTCGGGGAGGCATTTGCTCAAAGTTGCTGGCTTCTATTGCACGTAAAATATCAGGTCTAATTCGAAGCCTATTCGCCACAGAAGGAATGTCATAGCCTAAACGTTCACGCTCATTACGTAATATGGTTCCAAAACTAACCTGTGGCATATCGTCACTCCTCTGCAAACGATTGCGCGTCACTCGAATCTTGCGATTCAAAAGCCTTCAAAGTTTCTAGTTCAATTTCATCGACTAATACTTCTCGAGGTTTAGAGCCATTTGGTGGGCCTACTACGCCCTTTTCTTCAAGCATATCCATTATACGCCCTGCCCGAGAATATCCAACTTTTAATCTGCGTTGAATATTCGAAGTGGAACCGAGGGCGGTAGACACCACAATGTCAGCAGCTTCCCATAAAAGCGGGTCATCTGCACCACCACTGCTGCCAACACTATCAGTGCTTTGAGACCCTAAAGTTATGAGGTTTGTCTTCAGGATGTCATGGTGGTATTCAGGTTCACATTGGTCTTTCAGCATATTCACAACATTGTTGATTTCATCTTCACTCACGTAGCAGCCTTGAATACGCTGTGGTTTTGCGAATTCAGGTTTTGAAAGCAACAGGTCGCCTAAACCGATTAAGTTTTCAGCTCCGGGGGTATCGAGTACTACCCGAGAATCAATACCCGAAGCAACGTTAAACGCAATTCTATTGGTAATGTTTGCTTTGATAAGCCCGGTCACTACATTCGTTGAAGGACGCTGGGTTGCAACGATCAGGTGAATACCTGCCGCGCGCGCCAACTGAGCAATACGTGAAATGGAATATTCAACTTCTTTGCCAACGTTCATCATAAGGTCGGCAAGTTCGTCGATGATGATCACGATGTAGGGCATTTCAGCAGCAGTTTCATCTTCCAACTGCTTGTTTTGCACCTTAGCATTATATTGCCCAATATTTCGTGCCCCAGCAGCTGAAAAAATCTTGAGACGTCGCTCCATTTCTGCAACACCCCATGAAAGAGCACTGGCTGCCTCACGCGGTTCAGTAACAACAGGCACGTAAAGGTGTGGGATGCCATTATAGGGCGTAAATTCAACGCGCTTCGGATCGATCATAATCAAACGTACTTCAGCCGGCGTTGCACGCATTAATAGAGACATAATCATAGCGTTAATAGAAACCGATTTACCGGAACCGGTTGTTCCACCAATAAGTAAGTGAGGCATTTTAGCTAAGTCTGAAATTACGGGACGTCCCTCTACATCCATACCAATCGCGATTTGAAGCGGTCCGGCTGCGGCGTGCTGCAAAACATCGCCTAGCAAAACATTTTTACGAGCCTTATTAGGAACTTCAATGCCAACATAGTTGGTGCCAGGAATTGGAGCAAAAATGCGCACACCCGGGGCAGCAAGAGCCAGAGCAATATCATCTTCCAAAGCAGTTATGCGGCTGACACGAATACCCGAAGGCAGGTCAACCTTGAATAAAGTTACAGTAGGCCCTGCTACCCAACCAACCACTTGTGCGAAAATGCCAAAATCTTCAAGAGTTTCTTGAAGACAGCCAGCTGTTGATTTCAGCTCATCTGCACCAGCTCCCCCAAAAGTTTTGCCTTCAGACTTCGAAAGCATTTCAGGCTTGGGCAGCTCAAAGCCTTCTTGAGGAATGGGAACGGCAAGAGGGCTGCCGGTTGTGGGTTTTGGTAAAACGTTTGTTTTCGCCTGAGATAAGCCATCGCTCTTCTTTCCCAGCTTTCGGGTCATAGCTTTTTCAAACGGCTCATCGGATTCAAAACCTTCTTCTCTGTCATCCATCATTTTGGTGTTCAGAGAAGATAGTGCCCGACGAGGCTTTCTTGCACCTGGCAAAGAATCGTGCTGGGGCGGTTGAATTTTTTGTAATTTAGCCCTTTCATTGTTTCTTACCATGCGCCCTTGCGGAAGAGCACCATCAGCATCCTGCTCTTCTAGGCGAAGCTTTCTCTTTTCCAAATACGCTTCAATCGGCTTTGAAAGCGAGAGTCCGATAATAATCAGCCCCGCAATAATAAGACCTATCATTACAACTACCGAAACTGCTTGGTCAAACAAGGTCAAACCTGCCCAAGCAATTCCAGCGCCTACCCACCCGCCGTGAGTTTTCGCGTTATCGAAAGAGAACACCACGTTGGGATCTTCAACAGCTTCCGGGGTAAAAATAGCGAGAAGCGTTAGGATAGCGAGAAAAATTATGGTAAGACCAATAGCGAACCGCGCTCCGACATGCTCGCGCGTTGCAGCAATTAAGAAGCTTCCAGCAATAATAATGAACACTGCTGGCAAGATGTATGACCCTAAACCAAAAACGATATGGAGCGAATTTGATATAAAAGAAGTGACTATTGCGTCTGAGGGTATTACAGCCATAATTAAAACTACTATGGCTAAAATTCCGAAAACAACTGCCCAAATGTCTCGACGAGTTCGATCGTCGAAAAAACGCTGCTTTGATTCAGCTTTCGACACTTCAGCTTTTTTGCCTTTTGAAGCGCGCTTTTCAGCCGGGCTCGCTGCCTTTGTTTTAGAATTTTGTGCTGTCTTTTTTGCTTTCGTCGTGTTATTACTTTTCTGAGCCACTTGAGTGCTCCTTTATACTGCGTTTAATCTACCTGTTTATGTGGTGCATATTATAGACGAATTATTCAATTATTGTATTTGTGTACTAAAAAAATACAGGTTATGACAAGGCGTCGTGGTACGGGTGTACTATACCTCCAAAATGTTGATAATTACCATGGGTCTTTGCTTGATTCTATCCCACAAAATAGAAAGAATCGTAGATTTACAAGTCTTTTCTAAATCTTTGCCTTTGGTACCTGCAACAAGCGCTTTTCTGAGAGCTCCAGACACGTGGTGCTCAACGTCATCAATCAGCCCCGCATCATCTCCACCGGCAATGCCGTGCATTTCGATTTTCACCTTACTCGCAAGCTTCTTTTGCTTATAGGAAACGGCTGCACTAATTGTTGCGAAGCCTTGTTCGCCTAAGGCGCTTCGTTCGGCTAAAACATCTTGGGAAGTGTCGCCAACGCTTAACCCATCAACCAGAACAATACCGCTTTGCACAGTTTCACCCCGGCGAACTCCGCGCGTGGTGAGCTCTAAAGATTCCCCGTTATCACAAATGAATACATTCCTTTTCGGAACGCCTACCGCAGTTGCCAGTTCCGCATGGGCATGTAAGTGAAGCATTTCGCCATGAACAGGCATGAAGGCTTTTGGTTGCACCATTGAAATAACCAACTTCAATTCTTCAGCACCAGCATGTCCTGAAACATGCACCATAGTGCGATGTTTGTCATAAACATCAGCGCGGATTTTTGCCAATCCGTTAACTACTCGCGTAACCGCTTTTTCGTTTCCGGGAACCGGAGATGCGGAAATAATAACGGTATCGCCTTCTTCGATGTTGATAGTGCGGTGTTCGCCGTTTGCCAAGCGAGACAAGGCAGAAAGAGGTTCGCCTTGGGATCCCGTACACATCACGACAATCTTTTCAGGAGGGGTGCCTTTAATTTCGTAAGCATCAATCAAGTCGACATCGTTAACTTTTAAATATCCTAGTCGTCGAGCGATATCAGTATTTTGAATCATAGAACGGCCGGTAACTACTACCTTGCGCCCACTTTGCACAGCAGCATCGCAGATTTGCTGCATACGGTGGATGTGACTTGCAAAGGAAGCAATAATAACTTTTTGCTTTGCTTGAGCAATAATCTTTTGGAGAGACTTCCCTACTTCAGCTTCTGAAGGCGTAAACTTCGTACTGAGAGCATTGGTAGAATCAGACATAAGCAAGTCGACTCCAATTTTGCTGAACTTTGAAAGAGCCGCAAAATCGGTGTGAACACCATCGATAGGCGTTTGGTCTAATTTGAAATCGCCCGTATGCAAAACGTTAGCAGCAGGAGTCTGGAAAAATACCCCAACAGCACCAGGGATTGAGTGGTTTACCGCAAAGAAATCAACTCCGAAGCATCCGAGTTTAACTTTTTGACCAGGTTTAATTTCAACCAGTTTTGCATTTTTTACTTTATGTTCAGCAAGCTTACCTTCTATAAGCCCCAGCGTAAGCTTGGTACCATAAATAGGAACACGCTTATCCAAGTCTTTCAAAAGGTAAGGTAAAGCTCCCGTATGATCTTCATGACCATGGGTAATAATTATGCCTCGTAGTTTATGGGCATTTTCTAAAACATAGGTATAATCAGGCAGTATCAAATCGATTCCCGGATGGTCGTCATCGGGAAACATGAGTCCCGCATCATCGAGAATTAAATCATTTCCGCATTCAAGAACGGTCATGTTTTTACCAATGCCATCAAGCCCGCCAAGAGGAATAATGCGCATGGTTGCATGCGGGTCTTTTTTTGATGCCGAAGTATTTCTATTGTGATTTTGCTGCCCGCCTTGCTTTTGAGGAGGCTGCTGAGCCTGAGGCTGTTTCTTTGTGGAAGGCACGTTGTTGTTGTCAGCTTTGCCTTCTTGAGTCGACCCCGAATTGTCTCTGGTTAAATGGGGACGTTCCCTTTGGATTTTGACATGCTTAAATGAGCGCGTGTTTTTGTTTTTCCGCGCCTGTGAGTGCTCGCGATTGTCGCGAGAAGAGTTCTGTTCCATAGTATTCCTTTATCTTATTTTCAGAGCACTCCCACTTCACGCATGGCTTCTGCCAAGCGCAGAGATTGCTCTGGCGTAGCATCCACTAAAGGTAAACGCACTCCCCCAACCGGAAATCCTGCAAGCTTTAAAGCTTCTTTAACCAAAATAGGATTTGCGGTTACGAATAAAGCGCGCATTAGCGGACACAGTTTTTCATGAGCTTCCCACGCACCGTCAAAATTACCGGCTGCACAAAGCTCAACTATCTCTTTCATTCGAGCAGGAGCTACATTGCCAATAGTTGAAATAACACCGGCTCCTCCTCTTTTCATTATTTCGTAGGTAACTTCATCGTCGCCTGCGTATACCCAAAAATCATCGGGAGCTTCATCAATTATCTTTTGAATCTGGGTCATATCCCCAGAAGCCTCTTTAATGGCTACAATGTTTTCGACATCATGTGCCAACCGCAGCGTAGTATCGGCTTCCATATTTATAACACAACGACCAGGGATGTTATAAACTATCACCGGAAGTTCGACAGACTGCGCTATAGTCTTAAAATGGCGATAGAGCCCTTCTTGTGGCGGTTTATTATAGTAAGGAACCACCAGCATCAGGCCCTTCACGCCTAGCTTTTCGACATCTTGGGCAAACTCAACCGTATCTGCCGTGCAATTGTCTCCTACATTAGCAAGCACAGGAACGCGATCGCCAACCGCAGAAATAATTGCCTTGAAAAGTTCGATTTTTTGGGGATAAAAAACCGTAGGACTTTCCCCAGTAGTACCGTTAACCATAATAGCATCGCTGCCACCATCAACCAAACGAACAGCTAATTCTTGCGCTCTATTAAGATCAAGTTCAAGGTTGCCGTCAAACGGGGTAACCATTGCTGGAATCATGCGACCAAAAATGGGTGCATTTTGAGCTGACATGCGATTCTCCTATCTAAATGCTTCGTTTCACCGCTGCGCTACTAGTCAATTATGCCATAAAGCACAACTTTAAATCAAAAAGTTCTCCAAACCAACAATGAGACCATCACGGTCAAGCACGCTGCGAATACCGAGTAATACTCCTGGCATGTACGAATTCCTATCCCAGGAATCATGCCTGATAGTCAGTGTTTGGCCCAGTGAGCCAAAGATAACTTCTTGGCTGGCAACGTAACCCATCGAACGCACGGCATGAAGGGGAACACCAAACATCTCTGCCCCGCGGGAACCTTCCCCGCCTGCAATCTCAGTCTCTTTTCCCGGGGCACTACTTTTAAAATCTCGTCCTTCACTAATAAGTTGCGCCGTTCGCACTGCGGTACCACTAGGAGCATCTTTTTTATTGCAGTGGTGATACTCAATGATTTCTGCTTCAGGGAAATAAGGAGCAGCAACCTTGGCAAATTCCATCATCAGCACCGCACCGGTGGTAAAGTTTGGCGCATAAAATAAACAGGCTCCGTTAATAGCGCCCGCCGCTATTGTTTCAAGTTCTTCTTGTTTCAAGCCCGTCGTACCTACTACGCAATTAACGCCAGCAGCTAATGCAGTTTTCAGGTTAGCAGCAACTGCATCAGGCTGAGTAAAGTCTACCAACACCTCTAACTCTTCGCTTGCGAGCGCACTTTCAAGTTTGGTGTAGACGGGAAATTCGGCATCTGTGCCATGTGCATCTATTCCGCAAATCAGTTCCATATCTTCAGCAGCTTGCACGGCGCCAACCGTCGCTTGCCCCATACGCCCTGCACATCCGATTACGGCAACTTTAATCATTTCTTACCTCGCTAACCCTTATCCTTATCGCTTGCAATACTATCACGCCCAGAACTTCTGGGCGTGAATGAATCGGATATCGGTCTTGTGTTTAATCCCTGCGGCGACGCGGTGTGCGACTGTCGCCTTTGCCGCCATCACGGCGAGCAGGCCTATCCCTAAAACGGTCTTCACCTTCTGCCATTGGTGGTGCATCAGGCTTGTCGATGCGGTCAAGGGAAATTTTCCCGTTGTCGGCCACTTCAATTACAGAAACCTTCACGATGTCGCCAACGCTTAACACGTCTTCAACCTTCGCAACGCGTCCGTTTGCCAAACGCGAAATATGCAGCAGACCGTCTTTGCCCGGCGTGAGTTTCACGAAAGCACCAAAGTCTTTGATGCCCACTACTTCGCCGTCAAAGATCTCTCCCACTTCAGGTTCTTTAATAATTCCCAAAATGGCCGCCTTTGCTGCTTCTCCAGCAGCTCCTTCAGTTGCAGCAATGTGCACGGTGCCGTCTTCTTGAATCTCAATCGAAGCACCCGTCGATTCCTGAATTCCACGGATAACTTTGCCACCCGTACCAATAATGTCGCGGATTTTATCAACAGGAACATGAATGGTTTCAATACGCGGCGCAAAGGGTGAAAGTTCTTCGCGGGGGTTATCAATAGTTTCAAGCATCGCATTCAAAATGTGCGCACGACCAGCTTTTGCTTGCTCAAGAGCGTTTGCCAAAATCTCAACAGAAAGACCTCGTGCTTTATTGTCCATCTGCAACGCCGTAATGCCGTTTTCAGTTCCGCATACCTTGAAATCCATGTCGCCCAAAAAGTCTTCCAAACCTTGGATGTCAGAAAGAATAACGACATCGTCGCCTTCCTTAATAAGACCCATGGCAATACCAGAAACGGGGCGCTTAATAGGAACGCCAGCATCCATGAGGGATAACGTTGAACCGCAAGCTGAACCCATTGATGAAGAACCGTTCGATTCCGTAACTTCAGAAACTACGCGAATTGAATACGGGAAATCATCTTCTGTGGGAAGAACGGGAATCAATGCGCGTTCTGCAAGAGCACCGTGACCAATTTCGCGACGCTTCGGCGCACCCATGCGGCCAACTTCGCCCGTGCAATACGGCGGGAAGTTGTAGTGGTGCATATAACGCTTGCCATCAATTGGCTCGATGGTGTCAAGACGCTGCCATTCGTTGAGCATTCCCAAAGTAACGACAGACAAAACCTGGGTTTGCCCGCGTTGAAAAAGCCCCGAACCGTGTACGCGCGGTAAGTATCCTGGCTGAATATAGAGCGGACGGATTTCGGTTGAAGCACGTCCGTCAGCACGTTCACCCGTCTGAATTACCATGGTGCGCATCGCGTGCTTTTCCAAGGCTTTCAATTCAGAAGAAATGTCTGAGCCCCATAAGGCTTTTTCTTCATCGGTGAATTCATCTTTAATAGAAGCTTTCAGGTCTGCCACTTTTTCCATGCGAGATGCTTTATCGGCATCTTTGAGAGCCGCAGACATCTGATCGAAATATTTGCTAATACGTTCGGTCAAAGCTGAATCAACTTCATGAATAGGATATTCTTTTGGTGCTGGGTTAACCTTTTTCAGGAAAGCGGCTTGCTTTTCACAAAATGCAGCAATTGCTTCTTGACCGAAGGTCATAGCAGCTAACATATCTGCTTCCGAAACTTCATCAGCACCAGCTTCAACCATTGAAATGCAATCAGGGGTACCCGCTATTGCCAGTTCAAGATCGGAATTTTCCATTTCTGCATAGGTGGGGTTCACGATGAATTCTTTTGTTTCTTTGTCGCGCCCAATACGCACGCAAGCAGCAGGGCCGTCAAACGGAGTGCCTCCTACAAGCAACGCAGCAGATGCACCGCCAACACAAATACAATCTGGTGGGTTGTCGCCGTCAACCACTAAAGTGGTGGCAACAACGTGCACTTCTTGCTTGAAACCATCAGCAAAACCAGGGCGAATCGGACGGTCGATCATACGTGCCGTCAGGGTGCCACGGTCGCTTGGGCGAGCTTCTCTTTTGAGATAACCGCCAGGGATACGTCCAACCGCATACATCTTTTCAATGAAGTCTACAGTTAGCGGGAAGAAGTCGTAATCTTTTTGCTCTTTAGAAACAACTGCGGTCACTAACACGGTTGTGTCCCCTTGGGTGACCATTACTGCTCCGGTTGCTTGTTTAGCAATTTCTCCGGTCTCAAAACGATAGCTTTTTCCATAAAGCTCAAACGATTCGATAATTTTTTCCATTTGTTATTCTCCTACATTCTTTCTCGCCTCATTGCCAGAAAGCGTCTTTGCTTCAGCATTACTCATTTTCGTGTGAAGCCCGAGCAAGAACACCCTTATGTTCTCGACCGAATAGACAAAAGCCCGCAAAAGCGGGCTTGTGCTTTAGATGTTGTCGCGGATACCGATTTTTTTGATGAGGGTACGATATTCTTCAATGTTGCGGTTCTTGATATAAACCAGCAAACGGCGACGTTTACCTACGAGCATCAAAAGCCCACGACGTGTGTGGTGGTCTTTCTTGTGAATCTTCAAATGCTCGGTGAGGTTTCTAATGCGCTCAGAAAGAATTGCAACTTGCACTTCTGCACTGCCTGAATCTTTCGCGCCACTTCCGAATTCCTTAATGAGTTCTTCGGTACGCTCGCGCGTAATGCTATCTTTGTTAGCCATGGGTTCCACCTTTCTTAAGTTCTTATGTGCCCTTTGGCACCTTAGTTTCGCTTTTTTCTGGGCGTATAAGCGGTGGAGCATATATGCCAAGGAAAAAGTATCTGCGTTTTCACAACCCGCATAGTATAGGGGTTCTATCCCCTTTCGTCAAAAACTATTCACAAGAAAGCTATGTCATCCTATGTTCCTTGTCATACTGTACTCCCCGTCATCCTAAGACAGCTTCCCTGTCATTCTGAGACGTAGCACGAAGTGCGCAGTCGAAGAATCCATGGATCCTTCGCTAACGCTCAGGATGACATGCTTTCTCAGGATGACATGGGAGCCTCAAGATGACATGGAGGTTCAGGATGACCGGGGGAATGTCATCCTGAATGAAATGAAGGATCTAGGTAGGTGGATGGATCCTTCGGCTTCGCCTCAGGATGACATGCTTTCTCAGGATGACATTGTTAGGCATTTTAAGGTAGAATGAGCTTTCACATAAATTCACTTCAAGAAATGGAAACCTTATTACTATGCAACAGAATACTATTCGCAACATTGCGATTATCGCTCATGTCGACCATGGAAAAACTACCCTTGTTGATCGCCTACTTTTTAGTTCGGGAGTTTTTCGCGAAAACCAAAACGTCGATGAACGAGTTCTTGATTCCAACGACCAAGAACGGGAACGTGGCATTACCATCTTGGCCAAAAATATTTCGATTCGCTATCAAGATAAAAAGATTAACGTGATTGACACTCCCGGACACGCAGATTTCGGAGGCGAGGTCGAACGAGTACTCAAAATGGCTGACGGTGCTTTACTCATCGTCGATGCTTTTGAAGGCCCTATGCCGCAAACTCGTTTTGTGTTGAAACATGCTCTCGCTTTAGGGCTTAAAGTAATCGTTGTCATCAACAAGATCGACCGCGATGGTGCCCGCCCTCATGAGGTGGTTGATCAGGTATTTGAGCTCATGCTAGAGCTCGAAGCCACCGACGAACAGCTAGACTTCCCTATCGTCTATACATCCGCCCACCATGGCTATGCCCGCTATGAACCAGAAGATGCTAATTCAGATATGATTCCCTTGCTCGATACTATAGTAGAACATATTCCTGCACCAGATTGCGACGCAAACGGACCCGTTGCGCTGCAAATCTGCACCATCGACCACTCGAGTTATGTTGGACGCATTGGTGTTGGTCGTCTGTTTTCGGGCACCATGAAGCAAGGAGCTCAGGTTCTGGTTATTAAAAACAGCGGAACCCGCTATAACGCAAGTATCAAGCAGTTGTTTACCTTTGAAGCTCTGGGTAAAGAAGAACAAAAAAGCGCCACTGCAGGTGACATTGTTGCTATTGTGGGAGTTGATGATGCTGACGTAGGCGACATGATTACCTGCCGTGAACAGCCTGTACAACTTGAAGCCATCGAGGTTGAAGAGCCAACCATGGCGGTAGTTTTTGCAGCTTCTACGAGCCCGCTGGTTAGCCGCGAAGGCGACATTGTAGGCGCTCGCCAATTAAATGAACGTCTAGCGCGGGAAGCGGAATCGAATATTTCCATGCGCATTACGCCTTTAGAAGATGGTGGTGTGGAAGTTGCTGGTCGTGGCGTTTTACACTTGAGTGTGCTTATGGAAACCATGCGCCGCGAAGGTTTTGAATTCCAGGTTGGCAGACCGCGCGTACTTTTCAAGAAAGATGGAGCGGGCACCATGACCGAACCTATCGAAGAAGCAACCGTTGATGTTCCGAGCGAATATGCTGGCAAAGTGATCGAAATCTTTGGCAGTGTTGGTGGCGAAATGGTCGACATGATTCAACGGGATTCCCACATGCACTTGTCTTTCAAAATTCCTACTCGCGGCACCATGGGGCTTCGCACCAGAATTCTTAACGCCACCCGAGGCGAAGCAATTCTGTTCCACCGTTTCTTGGAATACGGGTCTTACCGGGGCGACTATGCGGGGCGCAAGCAAGGTTCCATGATTGCCATGAGTACCGAAAAAAGTGTTGCTTACGCACTCGATACGCTGCAACAGCGTGGCACTTTGTTTATTGGGCCAGGCGTTGATTGTTATGAAGGCATGATTGTGGGAAAGAGTGCCAAGGAGGGTGATTTGGTGGTAAACGTTGCGAAAGCAAAGCAGCTTACCAATATGCGCTCTTCTTCGGCAGACAAAGGGATCCAGCTTACCCCACCCGTAACTTTTACCCTCGAAGAAGCTTTGGAATACATTGAGGACGACGAGCTTGTTGAAATTACACCACTCAGTATTCGTTTGCGCAAGCGTATCCTTTCTTCTGTCGACCGCAAAAAAGCCAACAAAAAGTAACCGCAACCAGAAACCACGCTTTATTCACCGCTACGCTATTCGCACTACGTGCTCATGCGCTGCGCTTCTCATTTTTTATAAAAGGTAATTAGTATTCGCGATTTCATAAAGCGTATTCCCTGACTGCGGATGATGTCTTACTTCCTTTACGTCATGATACGAGCGCAACGATGCCTTGCATCACGCAATCTATCCGTATTATCTATTGACTAATAACCTCTATAAAAGTATAGTATAAGAACTAAAACAGATATAACCACTCAATATGTAGCGGTTAATAAATAATACAGCGATAGGAATGCAAGATGCTTAATGCTACCGATACGGAAATCGAAATAGGCGCGACAATACGCCAAGCCAGAATCAAAAAAGGTTTATCACTTGACGATACCGCTGCCAGGGCTAATCTTTCCCCGACTGCCGTTCGCAACTTAGAGCTAGGAAGAGGTTCAACACTGCGCACTATGCTCAAAGTTCTTGCTGTCATAGAAGAAACGCAACTCTTTAGCTACTGGATAGATAGCAAAAAAGAATTCAGTCCTATTGCTCGACTAAGAGAAATCGAGAAAAAAGCCGCTCATCCAAAGCGAGTTTCGCGCAAACATAAGCAATCTAATACAACAAAAGCATTCAGGGGGCATGATGGCGTTTAACCACGTTGAAGCGATTGAGGTTCTTCTTTTTGGTAATAAGGTTGGTGTTGTTGCCGCTGAAACACAACTGAAAAACTCTTTTGCCTTTGAGTATTACCCCGAATGGATAGCGCAGGGAGTTTCCATAAGCCCCATTCACTTGCCATTGAAGTCAGGTGCACAGATATTCCGTAATATCTCACAAGAAACCTGGCATGGGCTGCCTCCAGCAATAGCTGACGCGCTCCCCGATCATTTTGGCAACGCGCTTATAAACGCGCACCTTGCGCAACACAATATTACTTCTGCAGAAATTACGCCGCTTGACCGCTTGGCATATGTTGCTGATAGGGCAATGGGTGCTCTGGAGTTCAAACCAGCACATTCATTGACAGAAGAACCAGAAGGGGTTTTAGACCTCGCAAACCTGGTCACTGCTGCACGAGATGCAGTGCAAGGAAATACTGCGAATGATATTGAATCAAAAAAAGCACTACAAAGCTTGCTCTCTGTTGGTGTCAGTGCTGGTGGAGCGAGGGCAAAAGCAGTAATTAATATTGACCCAACCACCCACGAACTTACTGCAGGGCACAAACACGAAGCAGGCAAAGAATCATGGCTTATTAAGTTTGATGGGGTTGGCAAAGATTCGGCACTAGGAGAAAGCCAGCAGTATGGGCGGATTGAATATGCGTATTCTTTGATGGCAAAGGATGCGGGAATTGAAATGCCCGAAACACACTTGCTTGAAGAAAACGATAGGGCACACTTCATGGTACGTCGGTTTGACCGAAATGACAACGGAGAGACCGAGCAGGAAAGAAAACTGCATCTTCAAAGTCTCTGTGCGATGGATTTTGTCGACTTTAATCTTTTGCGCACCAACAACTACGCATCTCTGTTCGCCGTGATAGAACATCTTGCGCTAGGTGAAAGCGCAAGAACTGAAACATTTAGACGAATGGCATTTAATTATCTCGCCTTCAACTGCGACGACCATAGTAAGAATTTTTCTTTTTTGATGAACGAAAAAGGCGAATGGCAGTTATCGCCTGCGTACGACGTGACCTTTGCTTACAACGCTCAAAGCAAGTGGTTACGTGAGCACCTGATGGGCATTGATGGCAAGTTCAGCGATGTCACCCTTCAAGACCTCAAACGATTTGCCGATACTTATAATATTTACTATTCTCGTCAGGTGCTGAAAGACATTGAGGAAGTGCTGAGCAACTGGTCGGATTATGCCCGTCAAGCAAAAATATCTGCAGAAGCAACGTCACACATTGCCGAAATTATTTTCAATGTTTAGATAATAGCTAAGAGCAAATTTTGTTTCATATTGAGAGATACGTTAATGCTCTAGCTTAATCAGGAGTTCGCGAAACGGAGGAAAAACTTTTACTCGAAGAGATTGCAGGATAGCAAGAAGTCAAGAGATTTCAGGGTTGAACCTACGTGTTCACGCACCCAAACCTGACAAAACGCAAGCACCGCACTGGCACTTTTCGCATCAAATTCGTAGGCTGCAATCTCTGTGAACGTGGAAGTCAACAGTACTTCTGCCCACTTGCATAATTCCTTTTGAAACAACACGCCCTCACCTGCTGTTGCGCACTCTGCGCAAAGGATGCCCCCTTCAGTGTAGGATATCCGCACCTGCGATTCACTTCCTTCAAGCACGCCTGATGAACCGCACACCGCGCAACTTACTAAACTGGGGCGCAACCCATTAAACGCAAGAGTTTTCAACAGATGGGCAGCTGCCAGAGAAGGCACCGCCTCAACAGCTACCGCATTCAAAACGGCAAACGCAGCGCAAGTCATTTCAAACAACCGAGGGCTTGCTAGACCGCGCTGCGTTACTTTATCGAGCAATTCAACCATAGGGGCAGCCCCTGCAGCATAGGCCATTTCGTAGCGCAGTTTGTCGTTAGAAGCCAAAAGCCGCGCTTCTTTGACGATATCTAAACTACGCCCCTTAGAGCATAAAATTTCAGCAACGGAATAGAGTTCCAAGCGCGCCGCAAAACTACTGGTTGGTTTGCGTGCGCCTTTGGCAACGGCCCGCAATTGCGAACCATCTTCGGCAAGAAAGTTAAGGATTAGGTCGCTTTCGCCTAGCTTCGTTTTGCGAAGAACGATTACTTTTGCGTTATACGTTTCAGCAGCCATGTGAGTTTACTCATTCTTCGGGGTTGACAAAAATGCAGCTGTACCACGTGGATCCTTCGGCTTCGCCTCAGGATGACAAGAGGCTTTGCCTCAGGGTGGCAGATGGTCGCCCAGAGCGACAAACAAATAGATCCTGTGGCATCATTATGTCATTCTGAGGCGAAGCAGAAGAATCCACAAAGGGAAAGTGCTAATCGAGAGAAGCCAGCGTGTTGTCGTCATTCCAGGTAAAGGTAATAGTTCTTTCTTTCGCTGAACCCCAAACAACTTCTCCGTCAGGCAAGGTAGTAAAACCTCGCACTGTCACTTTTGCGGTAGTCACATTTCCGCTCTGGTAGCTCACGCTGTACTGTCCGTCACTGGGTTTAACCAGTTCGTACGAAGTTCCACCAACAGAAATCTGAGAAGCATTTGCCAGATAGTTCTGGGTTGCTGCAACCAATTCTGTCGCACGAGATTTCGCCACAGAAATAGTTACTGTTTCGCCAGAATTCAGCTTTGTTCCTGCCGCAGGATTACTTGAAAGCACAGTACCTTCAGGCTGATCGGAGTATTCATAAACAATAGCAACTAGATAACCTTCTTCAACAAGTGCCGCTTCAGCTTCTGCTGCTGATTTGCCCACAACATCTAACACCTTAAACGATTCAGCAATAGTAACCGTAATGGCTGTAGTCTTTTTCGTCTTTTCGCCAGCTGGCGGATTAACCGCGAGCACGGTTCCTTCCGGCTGGTTCGATTTTTCCTTCACGTAGGAAACTTTCTCGAAGCCTTCTTCTTTGAAAGCCTGACGAGCTTCCTCTTCACTCAGCCCTACAACAACAGGAATTATCCGAGGAGTCGCAACTTGCAACACCACTTCGCTGCCTTCGGAAAGGCGGCTATTAGCGCTAGGATCCATTAACAACACGCGGTTTTCCACATCGTCAGACTTTACATACATTATGCGCACCATAAAGCCCTCTTCTTCAAGAAGCGTGGTTGCTTCTTCTTTGCTGAGCCCCACAACATCAGGCAGAGGCTTCCCTCCAAAAAGGTCAAAGGGGAAACCACCTTTGGTGACAAGCGCATAAGCGCCCAATCCCAATAAAGCAACTACAATGATTGCAGAAAGTGCGATTATCACCGACTTTTTAAGAGGTTTTTTTTCACCAGGCTCAACTGTTTCAGAAGCTTTATACGTCTTCTGTTTGGTTTTCGTTTTATCTTCTACCGGAGGAAGCTCAACCGTATCTCCCCTTTTCCAGTTTGGTTTAGGGCTGCGGTAATTTGCATCAACGAGACGGTCGTCTGGAACTTCCGCAGGGGTGGGCTTGTAGATATCAAACTCATCATCGATAGGGCTGAAGTCAAAATCTGATGAAGTGCTTTTTCCTGCAGGCTTAACATTCACTCGAGTAATTTCTGGAACCGTAACTGCCGGCGTTCCAGCTGGGGTCACCTCAACGAGGAACGCTCCGCATTCGTTGCAGAATTTAGCTTGTTTTTTATTATCACATCCACAAACTGGACAAACCATGTATAAACTCCCTAAAAAATGTATCTCAGTTATTCTAGCCTAAAGCGGACGTATTTCTGAAAAAAAGATGGCTTATAAATCTAAGAATTAGAGAAATCTTTAATTTATCGGTCAAACCCTTGCCCATAACCAAAACGGCGGATTTGGTTTAAGTCACGCCGCCAGTTTTTCTTAACCTTCACCTTCGTTTCCAAAAACACCTTGCAACCCAAAAGTTGCTCTAGGTCAATGCGCGCTTGGGTTCCAATGCTTTTAATGGAAGTACCAGCTTTTCCAATAATCATCCCCTTTTGGCTGTCGCGTTCTACGAAAATGTTAGCCAAAATGACATACATATCTTTTTTGCGATCGTACGACATTTCTTCGAGAACCACCCCAATTGCATGAGGAATTTCATCGAAGAAGCCTTTGAGAATTTTTTCGCGAATGAATTCAGATATCATTACTTCCAGGGGTTGGTCAGTTTGCATATCATCGGGAAACCACTTAGGCCCTGGAGGCAAATAAGTTACCACTACCGAAAGGAACTCTTCAACACCCTTACCTGTAAGCGAAGAAACAAACAATATCTCGTCGAAATGAGTCAAGGCTTCAACTGCCTTTATCTGCTTGAATAGCACCTCTTCAGTAACTAAATCAATCTTTGATAACACAGCCACTTTTTTTGCTTTAACTTTTTCCAGGCGTTGTGCCACCCATTCATCACCCTTACCCACAGGCTGAGACGCATCAACCAACATGGCCACCACGTCTACCCCTTCTAAGGCCTTGAACGCCGCTAGGTTAAGTTCTTCGCCCAGCGTGTCATGAGGTTTGTGAAGACCTGGGGTGTCTACCATAATCAGCTGATACCTGGGGCGGGAAACAATGGCGCGCAAACGATGTCTGGTAGTTTGCGCCGTATTGGAAGTTATTGCCATTTTTTTACCAATAGCGGCATTAATAAGACTTGATTTGCCCGCATTCGGGCGACCAACAAGCGTCAAGAACCCAGAGCGGAATTCACCAGACGCTGTGTTTGGTTCCTCAATAACCATAAACCCCAAACCTAACCAACTATGTTAAAAAGACCGTAGGCAGCACTTCCATACACAAATAACCCTACCACCACAGCCCCCAAGCCGCACACCAAAACCGCAGCGGCAGCACAGTCTTTCGCTGTTTTCGCGAGGTCGTGGTATTCGGGAGACACCAAATCAACAATAGCTTCAATCGCAGTATTTAAGCATTCGGCAGAAAAAACGATAACGATGCAGATAATTATGGCGAACCATCCTTCAAAACTTATCCGCAGTATAAACCCATTCAAAATTGCCAAAACCGCAATAATGGCATAGATGCGCACGTTTCTCTGATACCGTAAAGTGGTGAAAAGCCCCGCAAAAGCACATTTGAAAGCATTGAGCAAAGGATGTTTTATCCCACTTTTCTTATGTTCGTCATTGCGGACGAAATTATCTTCGATTTGCCCAGGATTCAAGAATCTCTCCTTCTCGTTTTTCCATATGCAAAGCATCTTCGTCATCTACGTGGTCGTACCCACAAAGATGAAGCAAGCCATGCACCATTAAGAGACTGATTTCTTGCTCGAAACTTACCCCGTATTCTACCATTTGGTCTTTTGCTACATCAGGTGCTATTACTACATCGCCAATTTCATACATTGCACCTTCAATGCCAGAAACTTTATCCCAATCGCCGTCTACCCCATCGCATTCAAAAGAAAGCACATCGGTTTCTCCTATTTTTTGGCGATAGTCTTTATTCAATTCTGCCATTGCTTCGTTATCAACGAAAGTAATTGATACTTCCGAATCTTGCGGCAACCCTTCTTCTGCCAGCGCGAACAAAGCAAGTTCACGAAGGGGGAATTCCTTCAAATCTTCTTCGCAGTAGTCAAAGTTCAAATGAACTTCCATTACGCTTTGTTCCTTTCTACTTTATCGTAAGCAAGAACAATAGCGGCTACCAGCGAATGACGTACGATGTCTTTGCTGGAAAATTCGCAGAAATCTATGTCACGGATTCCCTCTAAAATTGAACGGACGCGCATCAATCCCGATTTACCTTCTGGAAGATCAAGCTGGGTTACGTCACCCG
>Ga0209755_10001942_pt1 | contig 29925 bp, 29 predicted proteins | sample TergutCo191P1_FD_187301 | JGI IMG/M metagenome (GOLD analysis project Ga0209755, IMG submission 187301) | Cornitermes sp. P1 segment gut microbial communities from Petit-Saut dam, French Guiana - Co191P1 (SPAdes) (version 2) | ecosystem: Host-associated > Arthropoda: Insects > Digestive system...
GGGGGGGGGGGTATCTTGTCCACAGGCGGCCATTACCAGTGCCGCCAGAATTGCTAGAGCAAGTAATTTTAGTAAATTCTTGTTCATGAAATGAATTCCTCCTTAATAAATTAGCAAATTTTTAGTCATTATGCCATGCAATAAAGCGCATGTCAAGCAAAATACAATAAGTTGTTATGTAAATTTTTTGGGTTGTATTGTATAATGATGCCGGGAGGTTATAAAAATGAAAAATATAATTTTTGATTTGGACGGAACGCTATCGGATACGATTAAGGCCACGGCGCAGGCTATAAGGGAAGTTGGCGAAAAGTATAATTTGCCGAAGTTAGATGACGAGCGGATAAGAGCCGCAATGGGCTTGGCAGATATGGAGTTTTACGCTTTTCTGTTTCCGGGCGTTGCGGGTTTAGGGCAAATTGGCCAAGAAATAGACACCATAGAAGAAGATGCCATAAGAAGAATAAAGGCCGATATGCTATTTCCCGGCGTTGCGGAAATGCTTGATGGGCTATATAAAGCGGGGCACAAGCTATACATAGCCAGCACCGGAAATAACGATCACGTAAGCGCTACTTTGACATCCGCCGGGATAGAGCGGTATTTCACAAAAATTTCATGCGACAGGCCAGAGAAGGTTTCGATGGTAAGGGATCTGATAATCGGCGGCGATAAGGACGATTGGCTGATGGTGGGGGATATGTATAAGGATTCCGAAGCGGCTAAGGGCAACGGAATTACCGCACTGGGTGCGGCTTTCGGGTATTTAAACGCAAAAAACTACGGATTATTTGACGCAATTTTACAAAGGCCGGGGGATATTTTCGAGCATGTTTAAAAAATCCTCTTCCGTAAGTATAGAAACGCCCAACGACTGGGCTTTTTTATTTTTTGCAGAAGAAGAGGCCGCGTCATTATTAATAAGGTAGGAGGTGTTAGCGGATACACTACCCGTGCATTTGCCGCCGTGTTCTTCGATAAAGTTTTGTAAGGCCTTACGGTTTGGGAAGCGCTCTACACTGCCGGTGATTACGAAAGTTTGACCTTCCAGCGGACGGTCACTGTTATTTATTTCGGGATATTTTATTCGTAATAAGTTTTGGGCTTTTTTAACCCGCGCCCGGTTATTTTCGTCAGAAAAATACGCCAGTAAGCTATGAACAATAGCCTCGCCAAAGCCTCTAACAGCCAGCAAATCATCAGCGCTTGCGTCCATAATGTTTTCAGTGCTTGCACATAGCAGTTTAGCGTTGCTTAAGCCTACATGCTTAATTCCCAGCGCATAGATGAAATTAGCCAGCGGAACATCTTTAGCCCTTTCGATCGAGTCCATCAGCTTGCGGAAGGATTTTTCGCCAAAGCCCTCCATTTGCTTGATCTCTTGCTCGTGCTTTTCTAAGTGGAAAATATCAACAAAATCCTCTATAAAACCTTTATTGACCCATTTTTCTAAAGTTTGCTCGGATAGGCCCTCTATATTCATGGCATCACGGCTACAAAAGTGGACTAAGGAGCCTATTAATTGCGCCTGACAGCTAGAGTTAAGGCAGTAAAGCGCTTCGCCCTCTTTCTGCTTGATTATCTCGGTTGAGCTTCCGCAAACCGGGCATTTCTCCGGTAAAACAGCCGTATTGCTACGCGTAAAATTCTCTGCCACTTGCGGAATAATCATGTTGGCTTTGTAGACCGTTATATGATCGCCCTCGCCAAGCTCTAGTTGCCGTACTATGCTTACGTTATGCAAGCTGGCTTTGTTGACCGTAGTGCCTTCAATTTCTACGGGGTCAAAAACGGCTATTGGGTTAATTAATCCGGTGCGCGAGGTGTTCCATTCGATGTAGCGCAGAGTGGTTTCGGCCAGCTCGTCTGCCCATTTAAAGGCCAGGCTGTCCCGTGGGAATTTCGATGTACTGCCAAGGGACGCGCTATAGGCTATATCGTCGTAGCTAAGAACCAAGCCGTCCGTAGGTAAATTAAAGTCAGATATTTTTTGTCTAAACTCCGCAAGCTTTTCTTCCAAGGAAGATACACTAACCAACTGATGCTCTACCACATCGAAGCCCAAATCTGCCAAAAAATTCAACTGGTTCGATCTAGTTACCGGTTGGGCGTCGGAAAGTAGCGCAAAGGCATAATAACGCACAGGCCGCGATGCCACAACATTGCTATCCAACTGGCGAACCGTACCGCTACATAAATTGCGCGGATTTTTATATTGCTGGTCAACATTAATGGCTTCAAAGTCTGAATAGCTAATAACAGCCTCGCCACGAATCAGCAAGCGCTCAGTATAAGGAATACGCAGAGGGATATTACCGAAGGCACGGGCGTTATGCGTTATATCCTCGCCTACAGTGCCATTTCCGCGAGTGACAGCGCGTGTTAGCTGTCCGTTTTCGTAAGACAGCACTATGGTAAGGCCGTCCAGCTTCCAAGATAGCACGCCTGTATGCTCGCCAAGGAAAACCTTTAACTTCTCGCCTTCCTTAGTTTTGTCCAGCGATAACAGCGGAACTTCATGCGACACCTTTTCGAGCCCGTCCACGGCGGAGTACCCGACCTTTGCTGTGGGGCTACCCGCCAATTGAAGGCCGCTGGAAGCCTCAAGCGCTTCAAGCTCTTCGTACAGGCGGTCGTAGTCAAAGTTTGACATGATCTCGCGATCTTCCTGGTAATAGGCCTTTGCGGCTTCGTTTAGTTGATTTACTAACTCTTTCATTCTTGCTAGGGACATTTTCGGCTCCTTATGTAAAACCGGGCGTAGCCCGGCGATGGCTTTAAGCGTCTGGTGCTGGCGCAGAGCCTTCGTTTTGCTTCTTGTTATCTTTCTTCTGCTTTTTGTCTTTGTTTTTGGCCACGGCATAATCACCTCCGTTTCTGTTAGAGGTATTATTCCACATCTTGGGCTATTTAATACTCTTTACTTTATTCAATAAAAACGGCAGAATACCAGTTTTGCGGGTCGTTTTTGGAGCGTAAAACCTCTATTGGCAGATTGAATTTTCGGACAGTTTTAAATACGTCAATGCCAACACTATGAAAGGCCGGGCGTGCCTTTTGCGGGAAAACACAGTTGACATCCTTGGCCTTAGCGCAGGTCTTGCATAGACCGCAATCGCTTAGCGAAAACGAGAAGTAATAGCCGTCTAAGTAGCATTCCCGTTCTATTTCATACGAAATTGTCTGGGAAGTAGGCTTGTCCGCACATCCGATGATTATGCCCCAGGAGTATTTCTCGAAAATACGCTGATACTCCTCCATGCTGAGCGGCGAGCGCTGATATGGGCAAGAATGCAAAAGCCCAAAGTCCCCACATCCGAAGATGCATTTTAATACCACACGCGAGTCGAAGGCTATGTCGGAAATGTTGAAACGGACGGCGTTTTTGGCGCCCATTGATATGGCCATGTTGATGTATTTTTCCATATTTGTCACATGTCCCCCTTGGAAGTTAAATGTTTGATACAAAGGAAAAATCTTTAAAAATCGCACCTGAACACAGGGGCGTGGTTGGCTGTCATTCGTAAGCGTCAAATAAAAGGACGGCTAGAGGAAGCGTTAAAATACAAAATCCCGTAAACCTTATATTTACGGGATTTTTCTTGCGGAGGCAGGATTTGAACCTACGACCTTCGGGGTCTAATTTCGTTATTTAAAACATTATCCCGTTACCCTAAAAACCCCATATTTACAGGCTTTCCGCTTATATGTTTTTACTGATTTACATTGCTATCGAAAACTTCTGTGTTAAAATAGTGTTAAAATTTGTTGTTTAACACAGGCAAATGATGGTTATTTAAAATTCTTCAGCAAATCTCTATTCTTCCCTCTATGCGTGGCTGTGTTCCTTTGGAATATCTCCTACATACAGGGTTTTGCCCAACTCCCCTAAAACCTTTAGAATATTATCAAGTTGTGAGTTGGTAGTATCTGTTTCTATATGGGAAATTACAGGCTGTCTCTCGCCGCTTAGTTCCTCAAATTCTTGTTGTGATATTTTTTTATCATTTCGTGCTTTAATAAGTTCGGATATTATAGCTACTCTAGCATTACTGGCGGCTATTTCTTCTGGTGTAAAGAGTTCTGCTCTTAAATCTTCCCAATCTCCTAGTGCTTCTTCACCACGTTCTCTGGCATCTGCTAGATTTGCTTCTGCCTGTGCTATTGCTTCTTTATATTCCATATCATTATTCATCATCTAAGCCCCTTTCCCGCATATCTGCTAAATTGCGTATTGCTCTATCAATTTCTCGTTTTGGTGTTTTTTGTGTACTTTTCATAAACCGTGTAAGTAACAAGAATTTTTCTCCGTCCCAAGCCGCAAATAAAATTCTATCCCTAAGTGGGCGAAGTTCCCATATTTCACCTTGTAAATGCTTTATATACGGCTCTCCCGCTTTTGCGCCAGAGTTGCGTAGTATATCAAGATATTCTAATATTTTATTTGATTTTATACGGCTGTCTTTATCCTTTTTTGAGCGGAGTTTTCTCAGATAATCTTCTATAGGGCTATTGCCGTTTTTATCTTTGAAATAGCCTATTTTGTACAAGGCAGTACCCCCCTCTCAGTAACTATTATACTTTAACGTATTGCCATGTCAAGATAAGCCAACATATAGAGCAATTAGCGAGATAACAGCAGTAATAATAAATATATCCCATTTCCGTATTACCCAACTATACACTAATATAAAAGCCCAGATAATGACAACTACAACATTATCAAATAAAAGCTCTATAACATACGGTGTAAAAGATGGCATATCCAGCCGACTAGTTTCCCACAATCCATATAAAACAATTATAACACCAATCAATAGTGCAATAAGTACACAACTCGCAAATATACTTGATATTAAATTAGGCTTCTCAGTAGTTACTGTAAAATTTTCAGCTTTTTCGGAGCTTATATCCTTTTCGTTACGAACAATAACTTTTTGTAATTGGTTTAATTTTTCTCTACCCCAAAGTTTGACATTAAGGGTCTTTGCACCAGCTTTTGCACTTTTAGTAAATTTAGAATTAGTCAAAACTACCGCTATATCACATGCATATATATCTTTGGCGGTATATATCTCTTGTATTGCATTAAAACCAATATTGCTATTATGTCTTTTACATTGAATAGCGTATTTTTTACCTTGTTTAGTGCAAATTATATCTGCGCCTTTATCGCCCGTTTTGCTTGTTGTAGTAACATTTTCAAATTTATTTAGGCGTAACAATTCGGCACAATAATCATTAAAATCATGCCCGCTCATTGAATCAACATTACCATGTTCGATTATTTTATTCAAAACCATTCCCGCCTACGTTCAATCCGCTCTATAATTCTAATTTAATTCCGATAATACCTTTATTTTTCCAGTTGCGTAAATATCCAGAGTTGAGATTTCCACTTAGGCTAGAATTTTCCTTAAATTTCCTAACCTTCCATATTGATTGTTCTTGTTTTCCGTCTTTATAAAACAACGTAACTTTTACGTCACAACTTGCATTTGCCAAACATGATTCAAATTCTTTTTTATCACACGACTTACCTTCTAAAAAGAACTCCTTTTTAGGGCTATCAATTTTATCACTTTCAGACATATTTTTTATTTTTGATAATTCCGAGGAAGTTATATCTGATTCCTCTAAAATCCTGCTATCTAGTGCTACCTCAGAGTCGATATTTATAATTTGTTCCTTCACAGTAACATTTTCGCTTTTGTGACTTGCGTGTAGCTGTTTTAATTTATCTTTATCCCAAAGCTCTACACCCAATTCATGTGCGTCCTTTAACGCGCTTTCCGTAAAACTAGAATTAGTTAAGATAACTCCAATATCACATTTATAAATTGCCTTACCTGTATAAATTTCTTGAATTGCTTTACGAGCTATTTTACTTGTATGCCGTTTACATTGAATTGCATACTTAATATTATTTTTTGAACATGTTATATCAAATCCGCGATCTCCGCTTCCTTGCGTAACATGGACATCTAAAAATCCGTTTGCTTTCAATAATTGCGCGCAATAATTTTCAAAAGCGTATCCGTCCATATTATTAATAAAGTTATCATCAAATGCTGGGGTTACATTGTGTTTGCCCCGTGATCCCCACAAAATTATAATTATTATTACGGTGAAAAAAATAAATAATTCCACAATCCCGCCCCTTGTATTTAATAACTCTGTCATTTTTCGCGAACCCCCTATATGTGAATAGTAACATTTAACTTAAAATTTTTCAAGATAAGCAGATAGCTTCTGAATCCCCTTGCGCTTCTCGTCCATATCAACATGAGTATAAATTTTTGCCGTAATCCCTATATCGCTATGCCCCATCAGTTCGCTTGCTGTCTTTAACGGTACATTATTCTTGGCAAGCAAGGTACAAAACGTATGTCGCAAACTATGAAAAGTAGTTTCCTCAATGTCGATTTTCCTACAAAGCCGTATAAGGATTTTACGAATATTAGCGGCTTCGCGGTATGTACATGCCTTTGAGGTAAACAGGGTATTATTTGCGCCAAATGGAATTGACAAGCCTAAATGCTTCTCTTTTTCATAACGAATATACGCCTTTAATGGTGCTAAAATCTCATTCATAATAGGTATTGTTCGCGTACTATACCCTGTTTTAGTTTGGCTTAGTACGGGCTGGTATACGCCGTCTACCGTTAGGAATTTTACTGACTTGTTGACGGTTATAGTGTTTTCTGCAAAATCTATGTCGGAATGGCATAATGACAAAATTTCGCCTTGTCTCATTCCTGTAAATATAGCAAATATAAAAATAAAGTTCTCTATATCGTCTTTTGCAGCTTGTACAAGCTTTTCTATGTCGGTGTCGCTTATGGCTTTGTTGGTAGCCGTAGTCTTTTCTTCTTTTGGAAGTTCTACGGCATACATGGGGCTTTTGATTATTAAATCTGCCCTAACACAATAATTGAAGAAATTATTTAACAGCTTGTGTGTAAGTTTAACCGTATTAACAGTATAGCTTTTTAGCAAATCGTTGTAAAAGCCCTGTATATGTATGGATTTAATGTCAATCAGCTTCATTTGTGACAAGCTTGAATCTTTTATGCGTATTCGATAATCCATTTCATAACGATTATAACTGCTTAACGATATAGAAGGGCGTAGGACATTATCAAACCATGATTTAAAAGCAAGACCAAATAAGGCTTTATCAAAATTTATCGACAATCCTTTGCTTAAATTTAATATAAATTCATCTCGTTTAGCTTCTGCTTCCTTTTTAGAATCGCCGTAAAACTGTTTACGTATTGGCTTACCGCTATTATCTTTCCCAATAGTAGCAGTCACACGAAAATAATTACTGCCGTTAATCTCGATATTCGTTTTCTTTGCCATAGCCTTGACCTCTTTTCAAAAATGGATTTTGTTGGGGCATACATCTTTATCTATGCTCTTGGACACATAAGCCATGTTATTTGTGCGTCATGGATGCCCGTATGGATATGCCTTAAACATTTGGTTAAAACATGTATGTGACTGGGCGCGGCCGCAGGGGAGCGGCGGAAGCCGCCACAGCGCCGCGCCACTACAACAGCGATTAATGTCAATGATATGGATTACCATAAGCCTTGATGTCACATTATAAAGCTGGTATGTGCAAGGAATATAAGGGATATAGCCGCTCAATACCGTTTGAAATAGACATATCAGCAGTGTCAAGGGCGCGTAGCGGGGCGAAGCCCTTTACCCTTTACACTGGACGTAACTCGCCGTTTATCGGCGACACCCTAGATACAGGGGGATTTGCCCGCACTCTGGGCAAACCCCCTTAATTACCCTCTTTTGGGGTTTTGCCAAGAGCGTCCAACTCTGCTAATTTATCATTCACAATTACTAGATTTTTGCCAAGCAATCCAGCCTTTATAAATTCTATGCTTTGCTTGGTGATCATGCCCATAAACTCTGGTACACTCATTTCTAATGCGTCAGCATATATTTTTATTTGCCTGTAATTGATTCCAGTCATTTTCTCGAATAGCGTTTCTTCGTCCGAGTCCATATCAAGAAAATAATTAGTCTTAATATCAAGTGCCAGCGCTATTTTTTTAAGCGTTACTATTTTGGGCTGTTTTGTTCCCGACTCATATTGGCTAACTAATTCGCCGGACATTCCGCATAGCTCCCCAAGTGCTTTCTGAGTTAGCTTCTTCTCTTTTCTTTTGAACCTTATTTTTTCTCCAACTGTCATAGAATCACCTCTTGGGAAGGAGTATAGCACATATAAAAATATTTGTGAACCAAAAGGTTAAAAAATATCTCGACATGACCTTTATGGTGTTGTGTTATTCTATTATTAACCAAATGGTTATATTTTAGAGGAAGGGGGGCAAATATGCTTAAACAAGAGCAAAGGGGAAATCGTTTCATTACTGTAGCCGCATACCAGCGCATAAGCGGGCTTAGTTACAAGACGGTAATGCACATGATAAGCACAGGGCAAGTAGCGCATATCAAAACGGAAGGGGGCCATTATAGGATTGATATGCATAGCACCAGCAACAATTCAGCAGAATTAATTGACAAACTAGAAGAAACACAACGGCTTGTTAAAGCACTATGTAACCAATTTAATACAGCTATATAGCTGAAAAATTAGACAAGGAGCGATTTTTATGAGATTTCCAGAAACAGTATTGAGGTTGATAAACCTACGTACTGCCGAGAAGAACGGCAAAAACTACACATTTGTAAAACTGGCAGATGAAAAAACTTTTGACAGCAACGAATTTATGTTAAGCCGTGATCAATCCCCAGAAGGATTAATCCCACAGGCACGATACAGGACTGTACTTAATGTAGAAGGACGCTTTTCTTCTGTAACTCTACAGCCAGAAAAAGCATAAAGATTTGCCAAGCGGAGGTTCGTAAAGGCTAGTATTACCTTTACGAACCTCTGTGCCATGTGCCAGAGTACAAATAATTTAGATTTTATGGGGTTTATAGGCGTTTAAAAGTTGTGCCATTCCTGTGCCATTTGCTTGTGCCGATACAACCTCTGTGCCGAAAAGTGAGGTGATATAGTGGCAGTAGACGCAGATTCCAGAACCAGAAAATGGCAGATAATAATTAATAATCCTAATGAAAAAGGATATTCGCATGATTGGTTGAAGCAAATTTTATCAGGACTAAATCAAGTTGTCTACTGGTGTATGGCTGATGAAATTGGAGAGTGTGGGACATATCATACGCATTTATATGTAGCATTTAAGCAAGCTATTAGGTTCAGCACTATAAAGAAAAAATTTGAAGGTGGGCATTTTGAAATGTGCCGAGGAACTAGCCAAGAAAACCGAGACTATATTTTTAAAGAAGGTAAATGGGAAAAGGACAAAAAGGGCGAAACGCATTTAAAAGACACCCGAGAGGAATATGGGCAAATGCCAATAGAGCGTCCTGGCGCTAGAAATGATTTGGCTGACCTTTACGACATGATTAAACAGGGCATGTCAAACTATGAGATAATGGAAGTCTGTCCACAGTACCTATTCAATGTGGATAAAATAGAGCGTGTCCGACAAATGTACCGAGAAGAAAAATATAAAAGCACTTTCAGACAATTAGAAGTCACATATGTATATGGTCAGACAGGAACAGGGAAAACCCGTAATATAATGGAAGAATATGGCTATGAGAATGTATACAGGATAACAGCCTACGACCACCCTTTTGACGGCTACAATGGGCAAGATGTAATTGTCTTTGAAGAGTTTAGAAGTAGCCTTAAAATTCAAGATATGCTCAATTATCTTGATGGCTACCCCTTAGAATTGCCGTGTCGCTATTCAAACAAAGTGGCTTGCTTTACCAAAGCATACCTTGTTACTAATTTAGCCTTGGAAAAACAATGCGAGAGCATACAGAGAGAGTACATGGAAACATGGGAAGCATTTATTAGGCGCATTAATTTGGTAAAGGAATATAGGAACGGGGATATATTTGAGCGAACCATTGAACAAGAAATTTGGTGGCAAGACGGAAAGGATAAAATTACCAATAAAAATAAATATTATCGGACGGAAGAAGTCTATACCATTCCGCATGTGTTAAAATAGTGTTAAACAAGAAATAGTGTTAAAACACAAAATCCCGTAAACCTTATATTTACGGGATTTTTATTGCGGAGGCAGGATTTGAACCTACGACCTTCGGGTTATGAGCCCGACGAGCTACCGAACTGCTCCACTCCGCGCCGACACATCTGTGATAGTATAACACAAAAAAAAATATATGCAACATAAAAAACGGATAATCCCACGACAAACGCATGAATAAATTTTATCAAATTTTTAGGGATAAAAGACTCGTCTGTGCTATTACAGACGAGTCTTTTATTTTCACCTTCTGCCACGCGCAATCATAATAAACCTCAACAAATTAAGCAAGGCCATAACAGCCGCCGCTACATAAGTCAATGCCGCGGCATCTAGCACTTTCTTAGCCGGTACAGTCTCTTGCTCGCTTAAAATTCTTTGTTCCACTAGCAGGGCAATTGCGCGGCTTGATGCGTTAAACTCCACCGGCAAAGTTACCAACTGAAACAGTACCGCGAATGAAAACAGCAAAATACCAGCCCACAACAGCCACATACCAAATTCGCCCATGCCGTCCATGGTCGATATAAAGAATCCGGCCATAAACAGCGGCATAGCGGCATTAGACCCTATAGAAGCTACCGGAAGAACCCCGGTACGGAACGCCAGCGGGCCGTATTCTTCGTTATGTTGTATGGCATGTCCTACCTCGTGGGCGGCTACGCCTAGCGCGGCTAAGGAACGCTGGTTATACACCGCTTCTGATAGCCTAACTACCTTATCCCTAGGATCATAATGGTCGCTAAGCTGACCCGGCACCGGCTCAATTTTCACATCCCGTATACCGGAAGCCGCTAGAAGTTGCGCCGCTACCTCTGCGCCTGTCATTCCCTTTTGGGAGGCCACGTTTGAGTATTTTCTAAAGGTTGAGCCTACCTTATGTTGGGCGTAAAAGGATAATAATAATGCTGGTAACAGCAATATTATCGTACTGTCAAAAAACGGAAACAAACTATCACGCCTTTCCTACTGAACCAAATAATATCATTTTTTCTTTAACAGTGTCTTTAATCGCTTTGAAACCTGGGTCAAGAAGCTTTCTTGGGTCAAAGCCTTTGCCTTGTTTGTCTTTGCCGGCCTCTATATACGCTCTTGTTGCGGCGGCGAATGTAAGCTGGCATTCGGTATTTACATTGATTTTGGCAACGCCCAGGCCTATAGCTTTTTTAATCATTTCTTCAGGAATTCCTGTGCCGCCATGCAACACCAGTGGTAGGCCGCTTGTCGCTTCTTTTATTGCTTCTAGCGCGTCAAAGGCCAGGCCCTTCCAGTTATCTGGGTATACGCCGTGGATATTGCCTATTCCGGCGGCTAAAAAGTCTACTCCTAAATCGGCTATGCGCTTGCAGGCCGCTGGGTCGGCAATTTCGCCTGTTCCTACCACGCCGTCCTCTTCGCCGCCTATTGAGCCCACTTCGGCCTCTATGGACAATCCCTTGCTGTGTGCTAGTTTTACTAGCTCTTGCGTTTTGCTTACGTTTTCGTCAATGCCGAAGTGGCTTCCGTCAAACATTATACTGCTGAAACCGCCCTCTACACAGTCCAAACAACCCTGATACGAGCCATGATCTAAGTGCAGAGCCACCGGGACGCTTATTCCCAGCTCAGCATCCATTGCCCTTACCATTGCGGCTACGGTTTTAACACCCACCATGTACTTTGCCGCGCCCTCAGATACGCCCAATATTACCGGGCTTTTTTGCTCTTCGGCTGTTTGCAGAACGGCCTTTGTCCATTCCAGGTTGTTGATGTTAAACTGGCCTACTGCATACTGGCCCTTGAAAGCTTTTTGTAACATACTTGTCGCGTTTACGATCATTTTAATCTTCCTCCTACAGTAAATTTAGTATATCCTGATAGGCAATAAATACCGCCAAGATTATCAATAATGCAAAGCCCGTTAAGTGTACCATACCTTCGCGCTCTGGCGAAATAGGTTTGCCGCGCATTCCTTCTATTAATAGAAACACCATGCGCCCACCGTCTAATGCCGGTAGCGGCAGAAGGTTAAATAAACCTATGCTGGTACTCATTAAAGCGCCTAAACTTGCCATGTTTAGGCTTACGGACAAAATTAATATGCCCAGCCCAACCTGCGCCTCTGTAGCGGCCTCTACCGTTGCCCGGTAGTTTCCGTCTATTAGCGTTACTATGCCAATTGGCCCGGCCATGTGTTCTAAGCCCATTTGCGAGGTTATAATTCTCGTTAGGCTAACTAGTGTGGTTCTTATTACAAACTCTATGCGCATAATGCCGTCTGTTGCCGCTTCTAATATGCTTATGCGATAAAAACCCTCTGGTACCTCGCCTATCCAACCGGCGCGTACTACCGGGCTTATTCCTATTAGGAAGCGGTTATCTATCGGCATTGGCGTTATGTTGACGCTGTGGCGTTGACCGTCCCTTATAAAGCCGATTTCTATGGGGCGGCCGTAGCCTGTGGAAGTCTCGAAGGTTATATCGTCCCACAGGAATATGCGTGAGCCGTTTAGCGATATGATTCGGTCGCCGACGGCAAGCCCGGCCGCTTCTGCCGGGGAGTTAGGCGATATATGGCTTAGGCTTGTGGTTCTGGTAACGGTAAGACCCGCCAGCATGGTAAATAGCAAAAAAGCCAGCACAAAATTCATAAAAGAACCGGCGAACATAACGGCCAGGCGCTGATATACCGGCTTGCTGTTTAGGGAACGGCCTTCGTATAGACTTTTGTCTATTTCTACTTCTACTTCTTCATCATCTTCATTTACCATTGGGTCTGCGTCATCGCCGTGCATTAGGCAGAAGCCGCCTATCGGGAATAGCCGCAAAGAGTACATTGTCTGGCCTGGCTCTGGTTTAGTAGAAAATATTTTGGGACCCATGCCTATGGCGAATTCTGTTACTAAAATTCCGTAGCGCCGCGCCGCCCAAAAGTGGCCTAGCTCATGCACTAGGATTATTAAGCCAAAAACTACTATTGCTATTACAATTGACATGCAATTTTCCTCCAGTATTCGTTAGCCCAGCTTTCTGATTCGTATACATCAGCTAAGCTTTCCACAGATTCTACAGTATATGAACCCATGGCCTTTTCTATTAATCGCGGAATATCATAAAAGCGGATTTTGTTTTGTAAAAATGCCTCTACTAAATGCTCGTTAAGCGCGTTCATCATGGCCGGCATTGTGCCGCCTATTTTTGCCGCTTCCATTGCCAAGCGCAAACACGGGAAGCGGTCGAGGTCTGGCTTGCTAAATGTTAGGTCTTGCTTTAGAAAGTCGAGCGGGCTATGAAGTCGTGCTAATCTTTCGCCCGTTAGCGCGTACTGAATCGGCTGGCGCATATCTGCCGCGCCCATTTGCGCCATTACTGCGCCGTCCTCAAACTCTACCATTGAGTGTATTATACTCTGTGGGTGTACTAGGATGTCAATTTTTTCGTAGGGCGTGTTAAATAGCCAGTGGGCTTCGATGTACTCGAGGCCTTTGTTCATCATTGTTGCGCAGTCTATTGTGATTTTTTTTCCCATGTTCCAGTTGGGGTGGCGTAGGGCATCGGCGGCGGTGGATTTTTCTATTTCAGCCTTGCTCCAATCCCGGAAGGCACCTCCGGAGGCGGTTAAAATTAGCCGCTTTACGTATTGAGTGCTTTCGCCCGCCAGGCATTGCCATATGGCAGAATGCTCACTATCTATCGGTAAGATTTTTACCTTGTTTTGCCGGGCGGCCTCCATTACCAGCGAGCCTGCCGCCACTAGGGTTTCCTTATTGGCTAGTGCTATGTGCTTTTTTGCGGCTATGGCCGCCATTGTCGGCTGTAGCCCTATGCCGCCCACCATCGCGTTTACTACCAAATCTACTTCCGGTAGGGTGACACATTCAAGCAAGCCGTCCATGCCTGTTTCGTTATATACGGCTGTTACGGAAGGTTTTAAAATTTGCGCTTGTCTTTTAAGCTCATCCAGATTATTACCGGCGGCCGCTAGTGCGCATACTTTTATATCTTTTATATTTTGTAAAACTTCAAAAGTCTGCCGGCCAATAGAGCCGGTACAGCCTAAGATACATATATTCATAAGCCTAAATATCCAATCATAGTTATCGCTATATACATCATGGGTGCGGCGGCTATTATGCTATCGAAGCGGTCTAAAATACCGCCGTGGCCTGGCAGAATTTTCCCGAAATCTTTAATCCCCACCGAGCGCTTGATGGCAGAGGCAAACAGATCGCCAAACTGCGAGAATATCGCGCCCACTATCGAAATTGCCGTGGCCATAAAGACTATATCTTGCGCAACAAAGTGTCCGTACAAAAAGCCGATTAAAGCCGCGCCTAACACCCCGCCAATGCATCCTTCCCAAGATTTACCTGGGCTTGGGGTGTTTTTCAGCTTATGGCGCCCCCACAGACGTCCGATTCCGTAAGCGAAGGTATCATTTACCGAAGAGCTTATAAAAATAAGCCAGACAAAAAATATATTTAGATCCCGTACAAGATATACGAAGGATAGCAAAAAAGGAATGTAAAAGAACCCGCAAACCGTCACAATACAGTCGTTAAAACTAATCTTCTGGTAGCAAATAACCAGCATAGAGAAAGCCATCAAAATAAAAGCCGAAAAAATAAATAGCAAATGCTCCCGCATTCCAAGTGTGGCGATGTAAATGAAGGTGAATATATACGCGGAAAAATGTATGGGCAGTATTTTGGGCGAAAGAGCGCGGTAAAACTCAAACAGGCCAATTAGCGACAGCACTAAAATAGCGCCGCGCAACCAAAGGCCGCCCAAGCTGACTATGACGATAAGTATAGGTAAACAAACAACCCCGGTTATAATTCTTTTCAGCATCTTATACCCTTGCGCCAAAGCGCCGTTCGATATTTTTGTACCAGTCGAGAGCCTTCTTTAAAGCCCGCGAATTAAAATCAGGCCACAGAGTCTCTGTTGCGTATATTTCCGCGTAAGCGGCTTGCCATAATAGGAAGTTACTTAGCCGCACCACCCCGCCGGTACGGATCAATAAATCCGGCGGCGGCGTTCCCGCGGTGTCTAAATATTGGTCAAATAAAGCTTCGTCAATAGAATCTGGCGATAGAGCCTCGTCCCGTACGCGCTTGGCTAGGCGGCGTGTTGCCCTTACAATTTCGTCACGCCCGCCGTAGTTTAGCGCTATGTGTACGTGTAGCCCACGTTTTTGCGCGGTTATTTCGGTCAGCTCTTTAATACTGCTTTGTAGGTCGGCATCCAGGCCGTTCATATCGCCTATCATTGACATTCTTATATCGCTTTTTTTTGCATCGTCTATATACTGTTGCATATATTCCCGCAAAAGGCGCATAAGCCCTTCAACTTCTGCCGAGGGCCTGTTCCAGTTTTCTGTGCTAAATGTGTATATCGTCAGATGGCGAATACCCAGTTTTTGAGCTTCCGGGGCAAGCTTCCGCAAAGTTTGCGCGCCCGCCCTATGCCCCGCGTTTACAGGCAAGCCGCGCTTACGCGCCCAGCGCCCGTTGCCGTCCATGATAATCGCCACATGCTGCGGCACACCTGGTAGAATCATACCGTCAGTATTTCCTTATTTTTTGCCTCCACGCGGCCATCTAGCTCTTCCACGTATTTGTCTGTTAATTTTTGAATTTCGGTTTCAAGATCGCGTAAATCGTCCTCGGTAAGCTCGCCGCCCTTTTGTTGTTTTTTAAATTTATCAACGGCATCGCGGCGAATATTACGCATGGCTACCTTAGATTCCTCGCCCTTCTTTTTGACTTCCTTGCTTAGGCTTTTACGGCGATCTTCCGTAAGCTCTGGGAAGGCTAGGCGTATTATTTTACCGTCGTTTGATGGGTTAATGCCTAAATCGGAAGAGTTGATCGCTTTTTCAATTTCCTTCAATAAGCTGGCGTCCCATGGCTGAATTTGCAGTAGCCGCGCTTCCGGCACGCTTACGTTGCCCACTTGGTTAAGCGGGGTTGGGGTGCCGTAGTAATCTACCATAATACGATCCAAAACGCGGGGGTTAGCCCGGCCTGCACGTATGGTATCCAGCTCCTTTTCCAGAGCTTCCACTGATTTCTTCATTCTATCTTCGTAAGGTTTAGTGTGCGCTGACATAAAACTCCTCCTCTATATTACTGTTAAGTTGTGTTCCGAAGTTGTGTTTGCTCATACAGGCTCGCACAATACCGTCCTCTTCGCCCAGCCCAAAAACAAAGGAAGGGACATTGGCTTCAATTAAAATGGTAAGCGCGGCCAGGTCTACAAACTGTAGCTGTTTTTCTAAGGCTACCTTATAAGAAAGGCTTTTATACATTTTAGCATTGTCCGTAGGAATACCATCGTAAACGCCGCCCACTCCGTTTTTGGTATACAAAACGCATTCGGCCTCAAGCTCTGCGCCGCGTAGTGCGGTTACGCTATCGGTGGAAAAGTATGGATGGCACAAGCCCGCCGCGTGGAAGGTTATTATACTCTTCTTCATGAAGGCAAGCGCCGAGTCTTTATCGTAAATGCGGGTCATATTGGCGAAGGGCATGGGGGTCATAACCACCGATTCGATTTCGTGACGCTTAAAGGCCTCTGCCAGATAGATGGCGTTCATTACCGTGGCCAGCATACCCATTTGGTCGGCTTTTACGCGGTTCATTACGTTTTTGCCCACGCGTCCGCGCCAAAAGTTGCCGCCGCCTACTACTAGGGCAATTTCTGTGCCGGCTTCTAGGGCAATTTTAAGTTGGCTTGCAATTGTGTCTATTGTCTCATCGCAAAAACTTTCGTTAGAGGAGCCTGCCAGGGCTTCACCACTAAGTTTTATAATGGCTCGTTTAAGCATAAAAGCCACCTTTCAAAATTATTGCCAAAATTATACCGCAAGTAATTGAAAAATTCCACAAAATTTTTTTACTTCCATGTTTTGAAATCTGTGGTATAATCAATCCCGGGAAAAATGTTTATATAATTTAGGAGGAATGTGAAAATGGATGTGAGCCCTTTAGTATTTTTGGCTCCAATAGCCGCCTTAATTTCATTAGGCTTTGCGGCTATCATGGCAATGCAGGTGTTGAAGGTGGACGAAGGCACTGATAGAATGAAAGAAATATCCACCGAAATTCGCATGGGCGCCATGGCGTATTTGATGCGTCAGTACAAAACAGTAGGCGTGTTTTTTGCCGGTTTGTTTGTTGTACTGATAGTACTAGTGTTTTTAGGCTGGTTACCGGTCTTTACACCCTTCGCCTTTATTTCTGGCGGTTTCTTTTCGGCCTTAAGCGGTTTCATTGGAATGAACATCGCTACCCGTGCCAATACAAGAACTGCGGCGGCTTGCCGTAGCAACTTGGACGGCGGCCTACGTGTTGCCTTTAGAAGCGGCGCTGTTATGGGCTTTGTGGTTGTTGGCCTTGGTATGCTTGACCTTAGCTTTTGGTACTTCCTATTAAACTGGTTCTATAGGGAGCTTCCGCAAGCACAAAGAGTAGCGTACATTGCCAGTGCTATGGTAACATTCGGTATAGGTGCATCTATCATGAACCTGTTTGCCCGTGTTGGCGGCGGTGTTTATACCAAAGCGGCTGACGTTGGCGCTGACCTTGTTGGTAAAGTAGAAGCTAATATTCCAGAGGACGACCCACGCAACCCTGCTGTTATTGCCGATAACGTTGGCGATAACGTTGGTGACGTTGCCGGTATGGGCGCTGACCTTTACGAATCTTACGTTGTTTCTATACTGTCTGCTGTAGCGCTTGCCGCGGCGGCCGGTTTTGCTAATCCTGTAAACGGTATGGCTGTTCCTCTTTCCATCGCCGCCGTTGGGATATTCTGTTCTATTATTGGTACATTTATTGTACGCGCTAAAGAAGGCGCAACACAGGCAGAATTACTTAAAACTTTGCACAATGGTGTATATGTTTCTTCTGTTTTGATTGCTATTGCCGCTTTCTTTATTGTAAACTTCTTGATTCCGGGGCACGTTGGTGTGTTCTTCGCTATTTTGGCGGGGCTTATTGCCGGTAACTTGATTGGTTTTACTACCGAATACTACACTTCCGGCGCTTACAAGCCTACTCAAGAGCTTGCTAAATCTTCATCTACCGGCGCCGCTACTATCATCATTAACGGGCTTTCCCTAGGTATGTTATCCACCGCGGCACCTGTTATTATTGTTGCTATTGCCGTTATGTTCAGCTTCTTTGTAACCGGCGGTGGCGATAATCTTTCTATGGGGCTGTTCGGTGTTGCTGTTGCCTCTGTTGGTATGCTTAGCACACTAGGTATTACCCTTGCTACCGACGCTTACGGCCCTATTGCCGATAACGCCGGCGGTATTGCAGAAATGTCTGAACTGCCACCAGAAGTGCGCGTGCGTACAGATGCCCTTGACTCTTTGGGTAATACGACTGCCGCTACTGGTAAAGGTTTTGCGATTGGTTCCGCGGCTCTTACATGTTTGGCGCTTATTGCCGCTTTCCGTGAAGAGGTTATGAAGATTACCGGCGCGGCCGATTTTGCGCTGGATCTGTTGAACCCCTCTGTTTTGATTGGTATGTTCCTGGGCGGTGCTGTGGTTTTCGTGTTCTCTTCCATGACCATGAAAGCTGTTGCACGTGCCGCAGAAGGTATTGTTGTTGAAGTGCGTAGGCAGTTTAGGGAAATTCCTGGCTTGCTTGAAGGTAAGCCCGGTGCTAAGCCAGATTCTAAGCGTTGTGTTGATATTTGTACGCAATCTGCGCTTAAGGAATTGGTTATGCCTACTGTTATAGTTGTACTGGCTCCTGTTGTTGTTGGATTCTTCCTTGGGGCTAACGGTGTTGCCGGTATGCTTGGCGGCGCTACTGTTACTGGTTTCTTGATGGCGCTTATGATGTCTAATGCTGGTGGCGCTTGGGATAATGCTAAGAAGTATATTGAAGCTGGTAATGAAGGTGGTAAAGGCTCTGATAACCATAAGGCCGCCGTTGTTGGCGATACTGTTGGGGATCCTTTTAAGGATACTTCTGGGCCTTCGCTTAATACGGTTATTAAGTTGCTTTCTGTTGTGGCTATTGTTTTTGCTACATTTGTGCTTAATATTTCTCAGGTTTTCCCTTGGAACTAAGAGATTAAAGGTAAGGCCCGTCCTTTGGCGGGCCTTTTTTTTGTTGATGCTTACGATGAAAGAGTATTCTCTGCAAATTTTCATGTACAAACCCGCACAATTTGTGTATAATCCCATCAGAAAAAAGAAAGGGGAGCAAAGCCATTGCTAAATAAAATAAAAAACGACCTAGGCACAATAAGTGTAGAACCAGAGGTAATAGCCAGAGTAGCCGGCATAGCCGCCACAGAATGTTACGGCATAGTAGGCATGGCGGCCAAAAGCATGAAGGACGGGCTAGTCCGCCTTCTAAAAAAGGAAAGCCTATCAAAAGGTGTACGTCTGCAAGTAGATAATGAATGTCTTATAATAAATTTGTATATTATTGTAGAGTACGGTACAAACATCAACGCCATAGCCGAAACCTTAAAAAGCAACGTAAAATATCGGGTAGAAGAGCAAGTAGGGCTTCCCGTAGGCGTGGTCAATATTTTTGTTGAAGGCGTTCGCGTAGAATAATAGGGGGCGATTAGATTTTGGCTTTAATTAGTATAGATGGCAACGTGCTAAGAAAAATGATGATTTGCGGCGCAAATAACTTAACAAGGCACAGCAATGAGCTTGATGCCCTAAACGTGTTCCCGGTACCTGACGGTGATACCGGTATAAATATGTCGCATACGGTGCAAGCGGCCGCCAAAGAGGCACAAAAACTAAACTCACCGAATGTACATGAAATCGCAAAAGCCGCGTCCAACGGTGCGCTTCGTGGTGCGCGTGGTAATTCTGGCGTTATATTGTCTCAGTTGTTTAGGGGTTTTGCCAAGGGCCTTGAAGGTAAGTCGGTGGCAAGCGCTTCTGATTTGGGTAATGCCTTGGTGGAATCTTCCAAGATGGCGTATCGGGCGGTAATGAAGCCCAAGGAAGGGACAATTTTAACAATCTCCCGCGCACTTGGGGAATATGCCAAAGAATTTAAAGAAAAAGACATAGAGCTAGGCCTGGCAGAAATTATTAAAGGCGGTAATCATGTACTAAGCCAAACGCCTAATATGCTTCCGGCGCTTAAACAGGCTGGGGTTGTGGATTCTGGCGGTAAAGGGCTAATGTACTTTGTAGAAGGAGCGCTGGCCGGACTTAGCGCCACAGACGATGTTACTGTGGAAAGCTCGCAAGCTTCCGGAGAAGGCAATAAACAAGCGGCACAAGCGGCTTTTTCCACCGATGATATTAAATTTGTTTACTGTACGGAATTCCTAATAGATACCCCGCAAGCAATAAGCCAGTCAAAGGAAGAGGATTTTACCAAATACCTAACGACCCTTGGCGATTCTATTGTTGTGGTAAGTGACGATAATGTAATTAAAGTGCATGTTCATACGAATAATCCTGGCTTGGCGCTGGAACGCGCACTTAAGCTTGGCGCGCTTAGTAATATTAAAATTGATAACCAAAAACTTCAACATACAAATGCAATAGAGTTTTCCCAAACGCAAATGCCGGAAAAAGACCTCGCCTTTGTAACAGTAGCCGCCGGGTCGGGTTTTACTGCCTTATTTAAAGACCTGGGCGCAGACTATGTAATAGAAGGCGGCCAGACAATGAACCCCAGCGCAGAGGATATTGCCCAGGCTGTTTCCCGGGTAAACTCTAAAAAGGTTGTGGTTTTGCCTAACAATAAAAATATTATTTTAGCGGCAGAACAAGCGGTTCATTTAGTGAAAGATAAGGAAGTTTTTGTGGTACCAACAAGGTCTATTCCGCAGGGTGTGGCTTGCCTTATAAACTATATGGACAGCCAGGAACTAAGCGAATACATTGCCGGCATAGGCGAAATTATAGATAACGTACACTCTGGCCAGGTGACGTATGCGGTGCGCGATACCGTAATAAACGAGCGCCCCATAAGCCAAGGCGATATTTTGTGCATCTACGACGGCGATATAGTCAGCACCGGCAAGGATATTCAGGAAGCTTCCAAAGAGCTTTTGGAATACATGATAAAAACAGCCGACGGCGAGTTAATAAGCATATACTACGGCGAAGAGGCAACAAAAGAAATGGCCGACGAACTAGCCGAGTATATAAGAGAGGCAAATACGGAAATTGAAGTAGAAGTTTACGGCGGCGGCCAGCCTCTGTATTATTACGTGTTCTCGATAGAATAGTGGATATATCGGTATTATCGGGCATAGGTACAGGCAGAGCAAAACAGCTGCTGGAAATAGGAATCCGGACAGTAGCTGATTTGCTCCGCTTTTTGCCACGCGATTATGAGGATCGTAGCGTAATAACGCCGATTAATGAGCTAATACCCGGCGCAGTTTATACAGTACGCGCTACGATTGCGGCAGAAGGTGAAAACGTTAATTTTAACAAGCTTGTAATCACCAAAATACAAATAGAAGGTAATTTGCAGTTAGTATGGTTCGGGCAACCGTACTTAAAGCGGGCTTTTAAAAAGCACGAAGAGTATCTTTTTACCGGGCGCGTTACGGAAAGCTATGGCCGCCTACAAATGGAATCGCCAGAGTATGAGAAAGCCGCCGATATAAACTTATCAGCGGGGCGTATTGTGCCTGTGTACACGCTACCCAAAGGAATATCACAAAAAATGTTCCGCAAATGGGTTAAAGCGGCTCTTGATGTAGGGCTTAAGGAAATTGAAGAACATCTGCAAGAAGCTATTCAAAACATCCATTTTCCCGAAAGTAACGAGCATTTTTATAATGCGCGTCGGCGTTTGGTGTTTGAAGAGCTTTTTTTAATGCAGTTGGCCTTATTGCATATAAAAGGGGCAAGACAGCCAGGGATAATTATTGGTGAAATAGAATTAAAGCCATTTTTAAATAAATTGCCCTTTACCCTAACGGACGCTCAGCTATCAACGCTGGACGACATAAAAGCCGACCTACAAAAAGGCCAGCGAATGAACCGCCTAGTGCAAGGCGATGTAGGCTCTGGCAAAACAGCAGTGGCCGCCGCCGCCGCGTATTTGGTAATAAATGCTGGCTATCAAGTGGCAATAATGGCACCTACCGAGGTACTGGCAAGGCAACACTACAAACAGCTATCAAATTTATTTGACGACTGCATATTATTAACAGGCTCACTAAAAGCCAAAGAGAAAAGAGAAGCGCACGAAGCTATCCAAAACGGAAAAGCCCGCATGATAATAGGTACTCACGCTTTAATTCAGGAAGGCGTAGCCTATCATAATCTAGGGCTAGTAATCACTGATGAACAGCACCGCTTCGGCGTAAACCAGCGGGCGGCGCTCTCCGAAAAGGGATTTTTTGCCACACTGCCGCACACTCTAATAATGACCGCCACACCCATTCCCAGAACATTAGGCCTTATCCTATACGGCGACATGGACATATCCACAATAAACGCGCTACCGCCCGGCCGCCAATCCATCAAAACATACCGCGTAAACAGCGCCTACAAGAAGCGTTTAGTGACCTTTATGGCAAAGCAAGTAGCGGAAGGCCGACAAGTTTATATAATCTGCCCGGCCATAGAAGAATCAGAAGCCGACATATACGATGTAAACACATATACCGAGCGCTTGCAAAAAGCCCTGCCGGATATTCCCATCGCCTGCCTGCACGGGCGGCTAAAAGACAAGGAATCCGTAATGGCCGCTTTTGCCAAAAACGAATTCCCGATAATAGTTTCAACCACAGTAATAGAAGTAGGCGTGGATGTACCCAACGCCACATTAATTATAATAGAAAACGCTGAGCGCTTTGGCCTATCGCAACTGCACCAGCTACGGGGCAGGGTAGGACGCGGACAGCACCAATCCTACTGCGTTTTAGTAACAGACAGCAAAGCAGAGCATACCCTCGAACGAATGCAAGCCATGGAGAAGTCGAATGACGGTTTTGAACTATCAGAGCTAGACCTAAAACTGCGCGGCCCAGGCGACTTCTTTGGCGTAGAACAACACGGCCTACCGGCTTTTGCCATAGCCAACTTGTATCGCGATATGGACATACTAAAAGAAGCACAGCAAGCGGCGCTAAACATGTACGAAAGCGGCGCAAATGTAGATCATCTTGTCGGCAAAATCATAAAGGGCATGGTGACTATGTGATTTTAGCCAAGCGCTTCTTTTAGTAAGCTGTTAATAATTTGCGGGTTTGCCTTACCCTTTGAGGCCTTCATGCACTGCCCAACAAGGAAGCCAAAGGCGTTTGTTTTCCCGTTTTTGTAGTCTGTAACAGATTTTTCGTTAGCTTTTAGAACCTCAGTTATAAGTTGCTCTAGCTCGCCTTTGTCGCTAACTTGGGCTAAGGACAGCTTTTCAACAATTTCTGCGGGGCTTCCACCGTTATCAAAGATTTCGTCGGCTACCCGTTTTCCGGCGTCCAGGTTTATTTTAGCCTTTTCTACCAGTTCAAGAATTTCGCAAAGCGCGGCGGCGGAAAGCGGCGAGTCATTTATAGAAATTCCAGATTTATTTAGCCTAGCCGTAATATGCCCCAAAATCCAGTTTGCGGCGTTGCGCGGGTTTGCGCCCAATTCTGTACACTTTTCAAAAAAGAAAGCCTTGTCTAACTGCTCCACCAGCATCCAGCTTTCGCTTTCAGGAATATTTAGGCTTCTGTACCTATCAAATTTAGGTATAGGCAACTCTGGCAAAGTTTCTTCCATCGCCTTTAGCCAAGCATCGTCAACTATTACCGGCGTAAGATTAGGCTCTGGAAAATACCTATAATCGGCGGCGTTTTCCTTTGTACGCATAGAAACGCTCTTGTTCTCTTGCTCGTCCCAGCGGCGGGTTTCTTGAGAAACTGCCGAGCCGCTTTCTATAAGTTCAATTTGCCTGTTAGATTCATATTCGATGGCCAAAATAGCGCCGGAAAAGGTACTGACGTTTTTCATCTCTACCCTAGTGCCATATTCAGTTTGGCCAAGTGGCCGGACAGAAACATTAATATCGCAACGTATAGCGCCCTCTTGCATTTTACAGTTACATATATCCAAAGTAGCCAACAGCATTCTTAAAGCCTCAAGAAGGTCTTTAGCCTCATCGCCGCTACGTAAATCTGGCTCGGTTACAATCTCCAAAAGAGGTACGCCGCAACGGTTAAAGTCAATTAAGGTACCGCCGTTTGAAGCCACGCCATGCAAAAGCTTGGCTGTGTCCTCTTCCATATGGATACGGTTAATGCGCGTTTTACGTTTTTCGCCTTTATGGAAAAACTCAAGCTCGCCGTTTTGGCAAATTGGCACAAAATGTTGCGATATTTGATAACCGCTCGGCAGATCAGGATAAAAATAATTTTTACGGTCAAATCTGCTATCTTTATTTATGGTACAGCCTGTGGAAAGCCCTAACTTCATGGCGTATTCTACCACCGCTTTGTTTAATACCGGTAAGGTTCCGGGCATGGCGGTACAAATAGGGCAACACTGGCTATTTACCTCTGCGCCAAAAGTGTACTCGCAAGCACAAAAGGCCTTAGTTTTAGTTGAAAGCTCTGCATGAACCTCTAGGCCAATTACGGTTTCATATTTCATTTACATTCACCTCCGCGCTCAAAAGCATGAGCCACACCAAGTAGCGCCGCATCGTCAAAACGGCGACCTATCAACTGAAAACCAATAGGCATAGCCACGGCAGGCAAGCCGGCTAAGTTGGCCGGTGCCGTACACATTGTAAGTAAAACATCATATTTCCCCAGTACCCGCTTAAGCTCCATGCGAAGCAGTTCGCGTGCTTTACAGGCTTTTTCGTAATACTCGCTATACTTTTCTGCACTTAGAATGTGCGTACCCAGCCATATTATACGGCGCACCTCAGAGCCAAAGCCTTCTGAGCGAGAATTTACATATAACTCGTCCATATTACTTATATCTTCGCTACGGTGGCCGTAGCGTATTCCGTCTAATCTGGCAAAGTTAGAAGATGCCTCGGCAAAAGCGATATTGCAGTGTATGGTCTGGCTATATTTTATAATTGGTATTGATACGTCCTCAACTATTGCGCCTAGTTCAATAAATTTCTTCTTAACATTCTCTATTTCGCCGCCGTATTCGCTTATAAAACCTATTTTTTTGCCTTTAATGTCGGTGTTTTCTATGTCGCTAAAGTTGAAATTAAAATTAGGGTTTGACCTTGCGTCCATGGGGTCGTGCCCGGCTATTGCCGTCGTTAAGATTGCGGCATCCAGAACAGAGCGTGCGATAGGCCCCACTTGGTCAAGAGAAGCGGCGTAGGGCACACAACCAAAGCGGGAAACGGCGCCATAGCTTGGCTTATAGCCCACCATGCCGCAGTTAGCAGAGCCACCAGTATCTGAACCCAAGGCAAAAAGAGCAGAGCCAGAGGCTACCGCCGCGCCGGACCCCATTGCAAACTCGTCCATATTTAATTTCCCAAAAATGACCGCGCCGGTGTCTTTAAGCTTAGTTATAACCGTTGCGTCATAAGGCGGGCAAAAATCTTTTAACATTAAAGAAGAACAAGTCGTCGGCATATCCTTAGTGCAGATATTATCCTTAATAGCAACCGGCAAGCCGTGCATTGCGGGGGTATCTGCCCCTATGGCCACATTGTCAAGCTCTTTTGCTTTACTTAAGGCGGCATCTGCATCTAATATAGAAAAAAGATCTTTATCTACTTCATTGTAGCGGAAAATAAAGCTTTCGCAAATTTCGGAAGGCTTTACTTCCTTTTGCTTTATCATCTTGGAAAGCTCTGCGGCTGTCTTTTTATATAAATAGCTCAATCCTTAGCCCTCCCTCAAACTTACCGGTATATTTATACAGCCCATTTCATGATGCTTAGTAGTTGAAATTACAGTATCGCGAGACAAAGACGGCCTCGCAACATCCTCACGAAATGTGTTAAACAGGTCTAATTCCGGCGCTTCGTCTTTATAAAATTCTTCCAGTTCCAACATAATTGTATTTAATTCCTTGCAGTTGATTTTACTAATAACATCGTTTATTGAGGCCTCAAGCTTTGCTTTGTCCTCTTTTATATCGAGCCGTATTTTTGCCAGATTGCAAACGTCATCAAAGGTTTTGTCGTCTATGGTCATTTATGCACACAGCCTTTCTATAGCGCGGTCTATTCTGGCGATGCTCTCTTCTTTGCCTAGCATTACACAAATTTCAATACCGCCGCCCGGCGTAAAAGTTTTGCCCGATAAAGCGATGCGTAAAGGCCATAGTACCTGTCCGTTTTTAAGTTCGAGCCGCTTAACCAAATCCATAAGCAACTGATGAATAACATCTTTTTGCCAGTCGTTTACCCCCAAAAGTATATCTTTGATAGCCTTTAATGCCAGCAGAGCGTTTTCCGAGTTCGTTTTCATTTTAGGGTTAGTATACAGCTCCACAGAGTATTCAAGAACATTATCAATAAAGTCTAATTGCCCCGGAATATCAGTAAGCAGTTCACAGCGCTCCTTAATAACACTTGCAAGATAAGCCTTGTCTATGTCTTTTGTTACGGCCTGGTTGATGTATGGTAAGGCCGCCGCGTAAAAGGTTTCATCGTCCATAGCTCGCAGGTAAGAGGCGTTAAGCCAGTTAAGCTTCTTATAGTCAAAAACCGCCGGAGACTTAGAAATACCCTCAACATCAAAAACCTCCACAAGCTCTGATAATGTGAATTTTTCTATCTCACCGCCGGGGCTCCATCCCAATAGCGCGACATAGTTAAGCACAGCTTCTTTTAGATAGCCCTTTTGGATTAATTCGTCAAAAGAGGCATCGCCATGCCTTTTAGATAGCTTTTGTGTGCTATCCTTCATAACAGGCGAGCAATGGATATACTTGGGAATTTCCCAGCCAAAAGCTTCATACAAAAGATTATATTTTGGTGTGGAAGATAGATACTCGTTACCGCGCACCACATGGGTAATGCCCATCAAGTGATCGTCCACTACATTGGCAAAGTTGTAGGTGGGCATTCCGTCACCTTTGATGAGGACAGAATCGTCCAGGCTGGAATTTTCCACTTCGATTCTGCCAAAAACCATGTCGTGGAAAACGGTTATGCCACTTGTAGGAATTTTTTGGCGTATTACATGTGGTTTATTTGCCGCTAAGTTGGCCTCTACTTCTTCTGCCGATAAGCGCGAACAGCGTCCGTCATATTTAGTAACCATTCGGCTGGCTTTTTGGATATTACGCATATCATCTAAGGTGCCCTTATCGCAAAAACAGCGGTAAGCGTGGCCTTTACTGATAATTAACTCTGCATAATCGGCATATATTTCCTTCCTTTGGCTTTGAATATAGGGGCCTACGGGGCCGCCTACGTTAGGGCCCTCGTCGTGGCTTAAGCCGCATTCCGCTAGGGTATCGTATATAATATCGTCCGCGCCTTCAACTGTACGCTCAACATCGGTATCCTCTAGCCGCAACATAAAAACACCACCGGCCTTTTTGGCGATCAGGTAAGCGTATAGCGCGGTTCGTAAATTACCTACGTGCATATAACCTGTCGGACTTGGCGCAAAGCGGGTGCGTAGCTGTCCTTTAGGGATTTTTGCTTCCATTTCTTCATAATAACTAAGCGCTTTCATTTCTGCCTCCTTCAAAATACTGCTTGTACCATATTAAAAATATTAATACTGTCCATATTTTTCTGCTATTATCGGTTCTAGTGCTATGCTGGCGCAGTAGCCCTAATAACTTTTCTGTATGGAAAAATTTTGCGGCGGTATCGCTTAAAAAATATTCTTCCACAAGACTGTAAAACTTTTTATCTTTTAGCCACTCCCGAAGCGGTACAGGGAAGCCAAGCTTTTTTCTTTGAGCTACTTCTTTGGGTAAATGCTTCATGGCCGCCGCCCTAAATGCAATTTTATTACCTGCACTTGTAACACGAAATTTTGTGGGCAAGCTTAGCGCGGCCTCAATTACATTTTTATTTAGGAAAGGTGTTTTAAGTAGCAAAGAATGAGCCATGCTCATTCTATCTGCCTGGTGCAGTATATCCCCAGCCATCCAAAGATTAATGTCAATAAATTGCATTTTTGTAACGTCGTCATGATCTTTTACCTTATCATAAAGAGGTTTTGTTATTGTTTCAACATGTGCGTTGCTGTTAGATTTAAGAATGGCCTCTCTTTCCTTTTTGCTGAAAATGTAGGCGTTACCGATAAATCTTTCTTCTACCGTTTTACCGGCTCTAATTAGATAGCCCATCCCTTTTATTGAGAATGGTAGCTTCGATAAAAATTTACTGATAGCCCGCCTAATCCCCATGGGTATAAATGAGATTTTATCTAAAGCAAAGGGTTCAAAATACTGGCCGTAACCGCCGAAAAATTCGTCAGGCCCTTCCCCGGAAAAAGCTACTTTTACATGCTTTGAAGCGGACTCGCAAGCGAGATAAAACGCAATTGCGGCAGGGTCTGCAACGGGCTCGTCCATATAATATATGGCTTTTGGCAGTACATCAAAATACTCCTCCGGCTTAATTAGCCTTACCTCATGTTGCACAGAAAAATGCTTAGTTAGTTTTTCTGCGTATTCTATCTCGCTATAGTTGCCGTTGTCGTAGCCTACTGTAAAGCATTTTTGGGGTCTGTAACAGCCAACTATCAGGCTGGAATCTACCCCGCCGGATAGAAACGAGCCCATGTCTGAGTTTGTCTGCTTATGTGTTTCGATTGTGCTTAATACGGCCTTTTCTATTTTATTCACCGCTTCGTCAAGACTTTGCGAAATGGGCGTAAAATTAAACTCTGAATATTTTTCTACTTTTAACTCGTTATTTTGAAAAATCAGATATTCAGAAGCTTGAAGCTGGTATACACCCTTAAAAAATGTCTCTGGCAAAACGGAGTATTGGAAAGATAGATACTGCTCTAAAGCGGCTTCGTTAAGTGTTGCTTTAAAATTATGAAAACCCAATAGACCCTTTAACTCGGAAGAAAACAAAAAACGCCCGTTGTTAATAGAGTAATAAAGGGGTTTGCAAGCTAATCTATCCCTTGCGGCGAAAATTAGATTATTTTTAATATCATAAATGACAAAAGCGAAAGAACCATGAAGGTGTTTTAGCATATCACGGTTATATTCGTTGTATAGATGTGATATAAGGCTAAGCTGGGTATCATCAATAAAACGATGCCCCAAAGCTTCAAGAGTTTTACGCAATTCGTAATAATTTTCAATTTGTCCATCGAAAACGACTACAATATCTTTATCTTCGTAATGTAGGCTTGTATATTCCTGGTCGTTGGTATTTTCTTTAAAGCCACAAAACCCTACTGTATAAGCGGGTGCTGAAAAAACCTTACTGTAATCGGAACCTCTATGTTTTATTCTTTCCATCATAGAGGAAAGAACATCAAGCCCGGCTTCAAGCTCACCTGTAAAACCACAAAATCCGCACACAAAATTCAGACCTTCCTTTGTATGGATAGCCACCATATAATACAGCAAGCGAAGGTAGTATGCAAGTCCAGGGGGGAGAGAACGACTGATCCCCGGAGGATCGGATAAATTTTTTTCTCCGGCAAATCGCAACTCGCAAGGCGCACGAGCTACGCCCGTGCTGTTGCTCAAACAGGCGATTTACCTGCGAAAAAAGTTTATCCGATCCTCCTAGCAAGTGAGCGTAGCGAACGATCCTTGTGCAGGGTTGGCTCGGCTGGACTTTAGCCTTTACGGGGCTTTAGGGATTTCTGCTGGATTCTTCTAAAGCTGTCGGGGAGGAGGAGGGAGTAACAACTTTTTTCGTAGGTAAATCGCCTGTTTGAGCAAGCAGGTGGG
>Ga0209755_10001943_pt1 | contig 29922 bp, 22 predicted proteins | sample TergutCo191P1_FD_187301 | JGI IMG/M metagenome (GOLD analysis project Ga0209755, IMG submission 187301) | Cornitermes sp. P1 segment gut microbial communities from Petit-Saut dam, French Guiana - Co191P1 (SPAdes) (version 2) | ecosystem: Host-associated > Arthropoda: Insects > Digestive system...
AATAATAACGATGATAATATCGGAGAACATGATATCAGATTTTTATTTGACGACAGTTCATGGTTCAGGATGGTCAAAAAAAGTTTATCCGAAGGCTATCATTCTTTAATTTCCAATAAATTTCTTGAATACAATGATTCCGACGGCTTTGTAAATTCCGAGTCATGGAAAGTTTCCGATATGGCAAAAAAAGAGCTGTTATCTGAAATTACAGGAGTGCGTAATTATAAAAAAGGCATGATTGCATATGACAAGATAACCGCGAAGAAAATGTTTTACAACGCAAGAGAAGAAGAAGCGATTCAGAAACTTGCTTCTCTTTTACAGGAAGAAAATTACGCGAAAATAATTGACAGGCTTGACGGAAAGGGAATGCGAAAAGGTTTTGCTTGTCTTTTTTCCGGAGCGCCCGGCACCGGGAAAACCGAAACAGTTTATCAAATTGCGCGCGAGACAAAAAGAAATATTTTAATGGTTGATATTTCCGAAACAAAAAGCAAATGGTTCGGAGAAAGCGAAAAAAGAATTAAAGATATATTTGACACTTACCGCGCCGCGGTGGAAAAATCCGATATCGCTCCTATTTTGCTTTTTAACGAAGCGGACGCTGTTATCGGCAAGCGCAAGGAATTTAATTCTGCAAGCGGCGCTGTTGATCAAACCGAAAACACAATTCAAAATATCATCTTACAGGAAATGGAGAACCTCTGCGGAATATTAATCGCGACGACAAACCTGACGGAAAATATGGATAACGCGTTTGAACGCAGATTTTTATACAAAATTACTTTTGATAAACCGAGCCTTGAAAGCCGAAAAGGAATCTGGACTACCATGCTGCCTGAATTAAAAGAAGCCGACGCGTTAGAATTATCCGTAAAGTTTGAACTTTCAGGCGGACAAATTGAAAACATTACGCGCAAAGTCGAAGTGGACGCGATTATTAACGGCGAAGAACTTTCAATGGAAAGGCTTATCCGCTACTGCAAAGAAGAACACCTGAACGGATTTACAATTACAAAGAAAATTGGTTTTACCGCAGAGTAATTGATGTTTTTATTTACAATGCTTTAATTTTGAAAAAATGTTACGATTCCCGTTTCAAGAGAATACTTTCCGGCAACCAGAAGGAGGCTTCCTTCTCCTACAGCTTTTGAAATAATAGGATTTAAAGCAATCTTTGATAATGTGTGCAGGATATTTCTATCTTCAATTTCTTCCTGATTGCATGTGCAAATATCGCTGTCAGAACACCGGCAAATTTCATCAATTACAACCTGCATGGACTTGCTGAACTTACTGCCGTGGATTGCCGCTTTTACCGCGCCGCATTCCTGATGACCAATAACGGCAATAAGCGGTGTTCTTAACGCTTCAACAGCGTATTCGAGAGAACCTAACCCAATATCGCCGACTACATTGCCTGCAGTGCGAATAATAAACAATTCTCCCAATCCCGCGTCAAAAATTAATTCCATTGGCACGCGTGAATCCGAACAGCCGACAATTGCCGCGTATGGGCTTTGTCCTCTTGAATAAAGCCTTGATCTTAATTCGGGGCTTACATGTATATGAGACGGTTTTCCCGCTGCATAACGGGCATTTCCGTCTACCAAACTTTTCAAAGCTTCTTCTGAATTCATTGTAAAATTGTACAGCGGTAATTTTTATTTTTCAAGTATGATTCGGCAAGCTTTAACACATTGATTAATGTAGTTTTTTTTGTTTTAATGAAATCATTGTGAATTCAGAAAATAATTTTTCAATTAACAACTCTTCTGCCGGAGGAATAACTGCCTCGGCAGCAATTGATATCGGCACTACTACTGTACAAGCGCAGCTTGTAAATGATGATACTTCTGAAATTATTGATAGTATTTCTGTTCTTAATGAACAGCGTATTTTCGGCGCGGATGTAATAAGCAGAATCAGCGCTGCGCAATACGGTAAACTGGACGATTTGTTTACGGTTATTAACAATCAGGTTGATAGTATACTGCGGCATTTTATCGCCGAACACAATTTATCCGGTATTGAAAAATGCGCTGTTAGCGGCAATACAACGATGCTCCATCTTTTTTGCCGCGCTGATCCGTCGGCGATGGGAGCCGCTCCTTTCACTCCGTTTTTTCTTGAACAGCGTATTTTTTCAGGGAGCGATCTTTCTCTTCCGGTAAATGAAATAATTCTTCTGCCGGGAATTTCCGCTTTTGTCGGAGCGGATGTCACCGCAGGCTTGGCTTATTTAGATATCATAAATAAAAATGAAGACGCGCTTTTTATTGATATCGGGACAAACGGAGAAATCGCCGTTTGGAAAAAAAATGAAAAAAGGCTTTTCTGCTGTTCAGCCGCGGCGGGTCCATGTTTTGAAGAAGCGGAAATTTCCTGCGGATTAAGCGCTGCGGATTTTATTAACATAATCGCGATGATGAAAAAGCATAATATTATCGACGAGACAGGCGCGTTAGCTGACGATTTTATGCAGGATGGCTTTCCTGTTTATTTTTTTGCGGAATATTCGGCAGATAATCAATTTAACGGAAAAGTAATAACTCAAAAAGATGTGCGCGGTTTTCAATTGGCAAAATCCGCGATTTTTTCCGGTATTAAAATGTTATGCAAAACAGCGCATATTCTTCCGCTTAATATCGAAAGAGCGTATATAGCAGGCGGAATCGGCGAGCGTCTCAATCTTGAAAGCGCGGCTATTACCGGACTGCTTCCTTCTGAAATTACGGGAAGAGCTAATGTCTGCGGAAACACAAGCTTAAAAGGCGCTGTAAAATCTTTGACAGATCCGTCTTTTCTTTCACGCTGCGGCGATGTCGTTTCCTGCGCTGAAACCGTAGAACTCGCACATAGCAAGTATTTTTCCGCAGCGTTTGCGCATAACATGTGGTTTAATTAAGATTTTACTTTTTCGTATTCGCCCGCGAAATAGCTGTCAAGGTAAGAATGTCCTTTTATAAATTTATCGGGATCCATGACAGCGTAATACGCCTGACTCGCCATTTGTTCGTGATCAAAGAGCACATAACTGTTTCGCCAGCTTCCGCCGAATTGATACCAGATGACAACATGATCAATGTATTTTTTATATTTTTCAAACATTTTGAACAACAACGCGTATTGATAACCGATAGCGTCAGCTTGTTTTTGATTTAATACTTCGGGCGCAAGCGCTCTTCCGCCGGGCGCCGTTTCGGGCTGTTTAATATCTATTTCTGAAAAACATATCGAAGTAAGAAGTCCTTCATCAATTAAATCTGTAAACATGGAAACTGCTTGTTGATTCTGGCTTGCCATTGTCGGGCTGACATTGTCGTGTCCTTGAATACCGAAACATTCTATTAAATTTCTTTCATCGTAAAGCGGATCAGTTTTCCATAAAGTATTTAACTCTTTGATCATATTATAAATTATTTTTGCTTTAGAAGAAGCGACAATTTCATAATCGTTATATGTAAGAAGAGGAGGTTTATCGCTTATGTACGCGTCAATGCTTCCGTTTTTATCATGATTGTCTAATTTCATATATTCAGGAATTATTTCCGGATTATTATAATTTAATTTATATTTCTCCGCCATCCGCGCGTTCGGAACTGCGATGTGCGCATATTTAAAAAGAAGATATATATAATGCTGACGAATATCGTTTAGATCGTTATCTGTCATTGCTATCAGCCATGAAACATTTTTCAGCGAACTTCTCCATTCGTTTGCGTTTTTTACAATTATAAAACCATGACGGCTTTCGTGAACTTCAGCGTTAACTACGTCAAATGAATGAAAAGGAATGATTCCGCGCTCTTCGCTGGAATCGTATCTTGCGTCTGTTGTCATAAAATGGCGCATTTCGTATAACACATGATTGAAGTAAACACGGCGCATTATTTCTTTGTTTATTTTTAAAAATGGACCCAAAGCGTTATATCCGCCTGTGTAAAAAAGACCGGACGCATTCCATTCTATTGATGTAATATTTTCCGGAATTAATTGGCACATCCACGAAGGCGATTGATTATTCCATGCAAGACAATGCCCGTGCAATTTATATTCAGGTTTTGCCGCGTTGATGATATCCAAATAATATTGAGTAGGAATATCCCATTCGATTTCATCCTCGCCGCAGGAAGCTGGAACATCATGCTGAGATTCAAAATCTGTCAGGAGAAATTTAAAATCCGGGAATTTTTCCGATAACCACTTCGGCGGTCTTATATGTCTTTCCGGTTTAAGATTTCTGTGAGAAACAAAAAGATCAAAATGAAAGCCGCCGATCGATTTCGGATTAATTCCCCCCACTCCGTCAGAGCCGATAATGAAATATCCGTTGCCGGGGTTGTATTTATTCTTTATCGGTTCAACCTCTGAGAATCTTTTTTCATTGATAGCGTCAGGAATAGGAATTCCATTAGGATCCATCTGCGTTATTCTGATGTCACCTAACATGAGGCGTCCGCCGTTCACTTTTCTGTCTGTTTCCGTGTGAAGATCAATATTTAAAAATTCCCAGCTGCCTGAAGCAACGGGAACAGCCGCGGAAATCGTTTTTTTGTACCATGTTTCTTCTTTGAAATATCCGCATCTGTAATCAAGATTAAATGTATTGACGCCTTCCAGATCCGCAGTTCGTATATAGACCGAAGTTTTGTTTTCTCCCTGATCGCCTGAATTAGACTGAGTGCCTTCTCCTCCTGAACTTGTAGACCAAATTTCCAAACGCATATATTTATCCGCCGCATCTCTTGAATAATATAAATCAAACTCAACGAAAGTTTTAGAATTGACAGGCAACGCGGGAGTTATAGGAGCTCTCATTCCAAAACCGCCGAAAGGTCTTCTTGTAGCTTCAGGGTCAAAAGATGTTGTAAGAAGAATCAACTGATCATTTCCGAACGGATTATCAATTGAAACAAAACTGCTTTTTCTGTCAGGAAGAATACGCCCGTCATTTGTACGCCATGGCTTCCACTTATTAAAATCTCTTTTAAGATCGAACTTATAGACAGAGATTTTCTGAAGACCATTTCCGGGATCGATTCCGAAGTATGGATCGTTTTTACTCATAGAATCCACGGCACACATCGGCTGCGGAAGCGGCATCCGGTGTGTAAGCATCTGCGCCGATCTCGTCGGCAAAACCTTGAGAAACCGGCGCGCCTCCGACCATCACTTTTACTTTGTTACGAACGCCTGCTTCTTTAAGAGCGTCGATTACGTCCTTTTGAACAGCCATTGTTGTTGTAAGGAGCGCGGAGAGACATAAAACTTTCGCGTCGCTTTGTTTAACTTTATCGACAACAAATTGAGTGTCGCAGTCTACGCCGAGATCTTCGACTTCAATGCCTTTTCCTTCTATCATCATCTTAACTAAATTTTTTCCGATATCATGCTGATCGCCTTTGACTGTGCAGATGATCGCTTTGCCGACGGGCTGAACGCCTGCTTTCGCGAGAGCGGGTTTCAGCGCTTCAGTCGCTTTGTTCATCGCGCGCGCCGCAATCAATACATCCGGCACAAAAACTTCGTTGCGTTTGAATTTTCCGCCGATAATATTCATTCCGTGCATCAGGGCATCTTGCAGAATACTCGCAGGTTCCGCGCCCGTATCAAGAGCTTTTTGCACAGACCCTACTATGTCTTTCGCTTTTCCTTTCTGAAGAAGTTCCGATATTTCATTAAAAATCCCACTGAAATCATTCGACATAATTTACCCCTTTGTCATTTGCCTATTTTATTAATATATAGCGATTAACATCATTTGTCAAACAAGGCAAGCGAAAAGAAGGTTACGGAATTTTGTCCGTTGTTATAGGTGATCTTTGCTGTTTTGCTTAATGCCGTAACATCAATGCCCGCAGCTTCAATTGTGCCGATTCTTTTTTCCGGGAATAGGCAGGGGTTTGGATAAGCGCACGCGTTTTTATTTTCTCCGTTTTTGCCTTCGCAGACAGGACAGCCGCCCGCGCCGTAAACAGGAACGCCGTCAAGCCGGTTTTGTATTTCGATCGTCAGCAAGTTGTGAAGTCTTCTGCCTTCTTCCATTCCTTCGTAGTCGAATGTATCTTCCAATTCGCGCACTGTTGTAAAAATTAAAACATTTTTGAATGACAGTATTTTTTCTTTTTGTTTGTTTATGCTTTCACAAGCCGGAGGACATGACCATGATTTATTATAATTGCCGCATACATTTGTTTTACAGTAATCAAGCAGCTCAGGCGAAAAGACGATCTTGTCTGACTGAATAACTGCCCATTCGCGGACAGATACGCCTAAAGCAGCGGAAATTTCAACTAATAATTTTTGAGGATCGACAGTTGATTCAATCATAAAAAAATGTTAGCATAAAAACAGAAAAAAAACTAAAATTTTTTCAGAAGTGTGGTTATGAAAGTAAAGAACGAAAAAAAAAACGCGGACATAATGAAAGTCCGTTTTTCTATCGGCGCAAAAATGATTATATTGATATCATTTATTGTGATCTTGTCCCTCGGCGCTATTACGGCTCTTGTATCGTGGCTTTTTTACGGGGATCTGCGTGTTTCTGCGGAAGAAAATAATTTTGAAGCAAATCGCCGCGCCGCCATGGAAGCGGAAATGACTCTTGAGAATATGAGATCTCATTCGCGGATATTGATGAGGACAATCACTGCTGCGGAAGCGAATACACAGTTAGAGCAGGAAGCGGCGGATTTCTTCTTTGCGGAAAATCAGCATATTGCGGCGGTTTTTTTTATTACTCAGGGAAGTTCAGAAAAATTATTAGTTAACAGGAATTTTTTCGCATCGCGTGAAATTGATGCCGAAGTTATTAATTCGTATTTTGAGAATCAAAGAAACGCTCTTGGCAGAGTAGTCCGCGGAGAAACTCTGCTGTTAAACGCGGCGCCTCATTTTACGCAGACAGGATCTTCAATTCCTGTTCTCGCTTTAATTTTCCCGTGGCAGAACGCAGGCTCACCAGCAGGTGCAGGCTCGCCTGTTGGCGCAGGCGGCGTTTTGTTTTCTTCCGAAAACATGAATCAAAATTTCGGTTTTGGAACAAATCAATCATACATGATCAATTCTGACGGTGATCTTCTTTCTCATACTGATTTCTCTCTTATACGATCCGCTGTGAATCTTGCCGATGAAAATTTTATACGCGCAATTCTTGACAGTCCGCAGAAAAGCAGGCAGCAGATTGTCGAGTCTGATTTTAAATATTTACAAAGCGCGGACAGCGAAGAAGAACCTGCTGTTACGCGTCAATTTCTCGCATTCACCAGATTGAACAGAGCAGGAGCCGTTGTTATTACGGGCATTGAATATGACAAAGTTTTCGAAGGAATTGCCGCGACAACAAGACGTAATTTGTATCTTACCGCCGCTGTTTTAAGTATCTCGATTATTTTTATATGGTTTTTCGCCAAATCAATTTCTGTTCCGCTGAAAGCGCTTACCGCAGTAGCGCAGGATATTGAAGGCGGAAATTTTGCAATGGATTTAAAACCGAAAGGGCGCGATGAAATCGGAGTTCTGACAAACAGTTTTCAAAAGATGTGCGCGGCTTTGAATATCTTCGGCAGATTTACAAATAAAGAAATTGCGGTAAAAGCAATGCGCGGCGAAATTAAACCGGGAGGGCTTCCAAAACACGCGACGGTTTTCTTTTCCGATATTCGGAATTTTACGGCTATGTCTGAAAATTTTACCAAGGTTTACGGAGAAGCGGCGTCTGATCTTATTGTTAAATGGCTGAATGAATATTTTACGCAAATGGTTGAATGTGTTGAAAAAACAAACGGCGTTGTAGATAAATTTATCGGCGACGCGGTAATGGCTCATTGGGGCGCTGCCTATTCCGCCGGAAGCCCTGCGAAAGACGCGTTTAACTGCGTCAAAGCGGCGCTGATGATGCGCAATGCGTTATACGCCATGAATAAGGAACGGCAGTACGGCGATCCTTCGAATCCGCCGATTCAAATCGGATGCGGAATTAATTCAGGTATTGTTACGGCAGGTCAGCTTGGCAGCGATATGAGAATGGAATACACAGTTATAGGAGATCCTGTTAATCTCGCTTCCCGCATTGAATCGCTTACCAAACCTCTCGGCGCGGATATTATTATTTCCGAAGATACATGGCAATTAATCGGAGATAAATTTATTACGGAAGAAATGCCTTCCGTTACCGTGAAAGGAAAGGAAAAACCTGTGCGTATTTTCGCTGTTATAAATATAGCAAGCAGCAGTAAGACGCCTCAAACTTTAGATGATGTGCGGAAACTTCTAGGCATTGAGGCGCCTGACATGGCAAATGTAAATGTCAACGCCGATGAATTGAAATACAAGATAGACGGAAAAAATAATGGGCGAAAAAACAAATAAAAAGATCAGCGGCGGTTTTAAACCGGCGGATATTTTTGTTATAATCTTATTTCTCTTTACAGCAGCGTTAAGCGTCAATATGTTCAGACTTGATTTGATGCAGACAATAAATTTACGGAATGTAGAGCCTATCGGAACTGTTATTATACGAAAGAATGTCGTTCAGCGGCGCTTGTCGGATCGCGTTTTGTGGGACAGGCTTGCTTCGGAATCGCCTGTCTATCTTGGAGATTTGATCCGTGTCGCGGATTTGTCGGAAGCAACTCTTTACATTGACGGAAGCAGCATCGATTTAAGCGAGAATACTCTAATTCGCATAACGCGCGCGGCGGACGGCGAAGGTTTGCAAATCATTATGGATGAAGGAAATCTTTCTCTTGCGGCAGCTCCTGACAGCGGAAGAATATCTCTTGAAGTTAAAGGTCAGCAGGTGCAGGCAGCCGCCGGATCGAAGGCTGTAATCAGTGTAAAAGCCGCGAGTGAAGGAATGATATTGCAAGTTAATGAAGGAAGTGTGCAGGTAAAACAAAGCGCGCAGTCAAATCAGAGCGCGCAATCAGCCGGAAGTGTTCAAACTCTTGGCGTCAGCGCCGGAAATAAAATTACTCTTGATACAAGAGGCGCTGTGCGTGAGGTGAAATCCGCATCTGTAACAAGTCCCGCTCCGAACGCGCGTTTCATTAATGGAAGCGCGGAGCCGTTAACGGTAAATTTTTCGTGGAACAGAATCAATCTAACCGACGAAGAATTACTGCGCCTTGATATTTCCGCCGACAGAAATTTCAGGCAAATTTCTCATGTTAGAGAAAATCTTGAGAGGAACACCGCAATAAATCTTGAAAGCGGACTCTGGTATTGGCGGCTTTCATATCAAAATACAGTTTACGATCAGGGGCGTATTGCGATATCAAACGGCGCTGGAATAATATTGCAGAGTCCCGCTGTAAGCAGTATTTTTAATTACACTAACAAACCTCCAGTTATTAGATTTAAATGGGACGAGATAAGCGAAGCGTCTTCTTATATAATTGAAGTCAGCGGCTCGCCTGAATTTGAAACAACGCAAATACAAAGACAAAGTATTGTAACAATTTTTTCGGATCAAACTCTCACAGAAGGAACATGGTATTGGCGCGTAAAGCCTGTATTTCCTTCGGTTTATATTGGAAACGCGTCATTTTCACATGTCTCTCATTTCCGAATTGAAAAAAGAAATGTTGTTTCAGAATCACAGACGGCAGCAGAATCAACACAAGCGGAAGAATCAATAGCAACATCGGCAGCATTAACAGAGATTGCAGCGGAAGAAAAAATTAGTTTATCGGAATGGTTTGCAAAAGAAATTCCTCCTGAACTGGTTCGCCAGGCTATTGCAGTAAGTGAACCTGAATCCGAAATTATAACTACCCAAACAGCAGCGGCTGACCGAACAACTACGGCTGTCCGCGCAGCTCCACGCGTAACTGAACCTTCCCCTTTACCTGCGCCGCAGAATTTACAGCCGGTAAGAGGCAGACGGATTACGATGAGCGATTTGCAAACTCAACGAAGCATCAATTTTACATGGAATGGAGTAATCGGAGCAAACTCTTATGTTCTTACAATTTTCCGTCAAACCGGAAATAGAAGACAGCAGATATTCCAAACTCAACCTTTAAGAATTACAAATTATTCATTTGATAATCTTTCGCTTTTAGATCGCGGAACTTTTGTCTGGCAGGTAGAAGCTTTGAACAGGAGAGCAGACGGGTCGATTAATCAGCGCGGTCCTGCTGCGGAAAGCAATTTTATTATGGATATAGTTTTACCCGGTTCTGTAAGAATTGACGGATCGGGAGTCGCTGATGATTAGATATTTGTGGTTAATTATATTTATTTTATCCGTATTCTCTCTTTACGCGCAATCTGATGAACAGCTTTTTACACGGCGTTTAATTTGGCATGGAGACGAACATGTCTATCGGTATGCCGTAGAAGTTGACAGATCAGATAACGGAGTCTTTCGCCGCCACTTACGCGAATTTACAACAGCGTCATTTCTTTCGGTTTCTTTACCGGCAGGCGATTACCGGTTTCGCGTAACACCTCACGACATACTTGATCGTCCCGGCGAAGCGACAAGATGGGTAAGTTTTCAAGTACGCGCTCCTGTTTCACAAGTTGGCGATACGCCGGAAGTTCCCGCTGAAATAGATCAATTTCAGGAAATTAATATTGACGATTCTCTGCCGGCAGACAGAGATCAAAGACCGGACATCAAAGAGCAGATAACAGAAAGCGAAGAGCAGTCAGACAGCGGAATTTCCTCCCGATATAATACGATAGGCATTTCTCTCGGTACATCATTTATTGATCCTGTAATCGCAATAACAATTCACGGAAGTTACGCTCCTTTTTCGTTCCTTTCAAATTTGTTTTTTCAGCTCGGTATGGATATAGGATTCGTAAGCATATATAAAGATGTAAAAAGTTATTATTCACTGCATCCGTTTCTCATTGCAGGATATTATTTACCAATCAATAATATTATAGGTATCTATGCCGGCGCAGGCATAGGTTTTATGTTCATCAGTCATTCTTTTGAATACGCAAAAATCGATCAGTATATTTTAACATTAAACGCAGCCGCAGGCGTCAATCTCTGGAATATGTTTAATATATCTTACATTCTAAAAACAGATTTTACCTCGATAAATCATTTATTATCAGTAGGATATGTATACAAGTTCAAGCAATAGAGATATGACCTCTCGCAGAGACGCAGAGTTTTTTTTATATTTTTGTTAGGAGAAATTAAATGTTGAGAAAGATTTTTATTTTTAGTTTGTTCTCATTTTTTATATTAACAATCGCGGGCTGTATGCTTGGGTATGATATTGATAAGCTGAGAGAGCTGGCAGGGGGTAATGATAAACCTGCATTAAATCAAGTCAAGGTGACATTCAACGCAAACGGCGGAGAAATCACATCCGGTTATACTTCAATAGTTCTTAGTCAAGGCGAATCTTTAAAAGATGCTGGTCAAAATTTCCCGACAGTCGAACGAACAGGTTACTCGTTTGTTAGCTGGTTCACAGCGGCGGCAGGCGGAGTTCAATTTACAGCAACAACGCCTGTTACTTCCGATATTACGATTTTTGCTCGCTGGATTATTGAGATCGAAGAACAGCCGGACATGACTGTACGCTTTATCTATTTGGACGGTACTTACGAAGACTTTGAAGTTACGGAATTAGGCGTTATTACATGGGGTGATGTTCTTAGCGGAGTAGAGAGAGCAGAAGATACTTGGACTGACGACACTAAAGAATTTGCCTACTGGATAGATCAGAATGGTGATACATGGGGTACGAGCGCTGCAGAAATGGCAGCAACAATTGATGTTTCAAAGATTACCCTTACATCCGTATTCTACGGTACTGTAGTTACAAATGACGGTACTGCTCTTGAAAGACTTTCACTGGAAAATGCCGGTCTTGCTATTTACAAATTCGATCTTGGCGCAAATCAACTCGGTGATTACAAAGAATTCAATGTAACATACAAAGTCAGCGAAGCTGATATTAATAAGAGCAGAACACGCCACCGTGTATACGGACAATTTGGAACATTTGCTTCTCAAGCGGACACAACAGGCGCGGAGCAATTCGATAATCTGGACATTGACGGATATCAGACAGACGCGAGCGGAAGAAGGATTTTAAATGCTCCTAAGTTCAATGTTGGCGGGTATATTTTCGTTGACGGCGGAAGAGACCTTAGAATGACAAACGCGAATTTCTTAGAAAAGGTTATTAGCGGTCTTGTCAATGGTAAAATTGTCGGCGATACATGGTTCACAGTAAGGTCAAATTTTGAAACTCCTTTTGCAGGCGGCGCAGCGAATAATCCATTGACAGCGACAGGCGTTCTTTATTACGGGCTTGGACTAACATCAAATCTCGACGGCAGAAACCAAAATTCATTCGCGGTACAAAATCGCGAACATGCTCCTATTGTACAGTTGGTAAAGAATGTCGTGTTGATTCACAAAACTGATCCTTCAAAGAACATAACAGGTACAATCCCCGGCGCTGCTGAAGCCCAGTTTATGGCTTATGCATCACCCGGTAACGTTACATGGTGCTATCGCGGCGCTCCGAACGATCCTGTAGCGCCTCCTGAAGTTATAGTAGTTATACCTAGCGAATGTGCAGACTGCGGACAAGATCCATGTGTATGTAAATTACTAACAGGTGATTTGCCTTCACCATTCGTAAGAGCCGGTAGTCCGGTAGTTACTGTAGTTCCGGAAAAAGGGCTGAAAGTACAACTTGCATCAGATCAAGCTGGCTGGGCAGGTATTGATTTCAAATTAGCAGCTCCGGAAGCGTTAGCAGAAGGTGATGTACTTAAATTTAAGGTGACGTCATTAGGAACAGCAGGTGCTAATGCTCCTCAGTTCATGCTTCAGGTCGCACAGAGCGGCGATTTGGCTAATCAGCATATAGGTTTACTAAACATTGATGAAACAGAACAGACAGTTACTATTGATGCCGCTATTTTAACTAAGATCAATGCAAGTACATTTATCACTGGCGGTGGTATCAGAATCAGATTAAATAATGCTCCAACTCCTGCAGACTTCTTAATCACCAGTTTCACTGTTGAAAGAGGCGCTACGAAGCTATTTGACTTAGCAGCTTGGTTAACGGCTAATAAATAATCTAACCCGCACTAAGGCAGTTTGCGTCCTCTGCGCCTCTGCGTGAGGTCTTCTCGGAGCATGTTATTTAATAAAGTGACTGTCACCACTTTCATTCGCAAACAAACTGCTTTCATTTGAAAATGGTGACTGTCACCAATTAGCGTACTATTCAAAATAAGTAAAAATGTAATATAATCTAATAGGTAAGTAATATGTTAAAAGAAAAAAATATAACTATTTTATCATTAATCCCCCTTTTGTTTTTCTTATTTGTTTTTTCCGGCTGTGGTGATTTTGACTGCGAGAAATCCGGGCACAAGTTTGTATGGAAAGTATTTAAAACGGATTATCCTGCCGATTCAGAGGAAGTCTGCGCTGTTTGCGGGACACTGTCCGGACAAATTCGCAAAACTATTATCGGCGACACGGGTTATGCAGGCGGAATAATTTTCTATATCGCAGAAGAAGAATTTATTTTAACAGACACAGAAGATACCGCCCGCTATCTTGAAGCGGCTCCCGCTAATGCAGGATGGATGGAATGGTCAATAGAAATGTATGTTGTTGCAACTGAAAGGGATATAGGCACAGGCAGAGATAACACAAAAAAAATGATCGCTTCGGTTTCCGATGATGAAACAAAGTTAAACAATGCCGCAATGGCATGCGCCGCATACAGTTACAACGGCATAAACGACTGGTTTCTTCCAAGTATTGACGAATTAAATGCGTTATACGAAAGTCAAGTAATTCCCGATACAACCCCGTTCTGGTCTTCAACGCAGGATGGCACCGGGAACGCCTTGGCTCAGCTTTTTAATGACGGCAGTTTTACCAGCTATGAAAAAAGAACTCGCAATTATGTTCGTGCCATCAGAGCTTTTTAAACATAAAAATTAAAAACTATATTTTAATAAACCTGTGCGCTGAGCAATGTGAGGATGGGGCATTTTTCCTTTTGCCGAACCTTCCGCTATTGTTAACAGAGCGTAACTTAATTTTTGGTTTTCCGAAAGCTGCAAACCGCCTTGAATATACAAATCAAGGAATTCTTTTGGAGTTTTGTTTAACGCTGCTTTCGATTTTATTGACGGATTCGCGCCGGCATCAAGCAGTATGGCGGTTATTTCAATCGGAGCGGACGCTAAAATCGCGGCGCTTAACGGAGTAACAGTTCCCGCTCCTCCGTTTACATCGGCACCAAGCGTTATTAGTTTTTCAACTAAATCAATATTTGGTCCTTTTATATCTTCCGCGAATTGAATTAACACATTCACAAAATTTGCGGTTATTCCGGGTCTAGTAAAAGGTCTGGCGCCTCCGTAGCCGATTGCTTCAGCTAACGGCGTTATACCTCTAGCAGGATTCAAAGGCAAATTTGCCGCAAGACAAATATCAACAAGCCTTTCGTTTCCGCTGTATGCCGCATATGATAATACTGAAGTGCCGTCTTTATCTGTATCATTTATATTTGCGCCTTTACTGATTAAAAACTGAAAATTTTCAACATCGCCTCTCTGGGCGGCATACATCAACGGCGTAACATCAACTCTGCTTTTCGCTGTAACTTCAGCTCCGGCGTTTATCAGCAGTTCTGAAATTTTTAAATTTGCAGATGCCATAAGCGCAGTAATGTTGTCTCTGTTTTTTTCATTAACAGAAGCTCCGGCTTGCAGAAGAGAATTTACTACATCGGCGTTTCCGCTTGCTGCTGCAAACATTAAGACAGTAGTATTGCCTCTGTTTTTATCGTTGTAATTCGCTCCGGCTGCAATAAGGCTGTTGATAATTTGAGCGTTTCCGTTATACGCGGCGAAACTAATCGCCATGTCTCCCGATCTTGTTTCTGTTTTTATATTTGCATTTGCTTGAAGAAGCCGATTAACTACAGCTTGATTGTTTGTAGCTGCCGCGAGAATCAATAAAGAAAAACTATCGGAATCTTTTGCATTGATGTCAGTTTTATCCGTAAACAGCATATTAATCAGAGGTGTGCCGGCAGTTTTTCCGGAGAAGAGCATTGCCGGATTAAGTCCCAACGTTCTTCCTTTGTTCCAGCTTTCTCCGATTTGATACGCGCCCGCTGCCAGAGCCGCAGATAACGGCGTTATACCGCTTCTTGTTTTTTCATTTACATCCGCTCCCGCGGCAATTAACATAGAAACTATTTCGGCGTTTAACGAATCCGCGGCGATAAGAAGCGCGGTTTCTTCTCTGTTTGTTTTTAATTTTACATCCGCTCCGGCGTCAATAAGCGTTTTTACATTGTCTGCTTTTCCCGAATGTACAGCAAACATCAGCGCAGTGCTTCTATCATTAGATGTTTTATTAATAAATGATTTTGCTCCTGCGTCTAACAAAACCGCTAGAATATTATTACTTTGCTGCGCGGCTCGCATAAGCGTTGTAATGCCAAGACCGGAAGTATCATTAATATTCGCTCTTGCATTTAGAAGCAGATTTACAACTTCGTAATTACCGGATTGAATGCCTTTCATCAGCACAGAATCGCCGTTGAGTTTGTGTTTTACATTGGTTCTTGCTCCTGCGGTAAGAAGTATTTTTACGGTAGAAGCGTGTCCTTCTCTTGCCGCGAAGTATAACGGCGTTGTGTTTAAATTAGCCGCCTGATCGACTCTTGCGTTTTTCGCGAGTAACAGTTCAACAATTTCATCGTTACCTGACATGGCTGCGTATATTAACGCCGTATAACCGACATCCGCCTGAGCGCTTGCCTGTATTCCTCCGAGAAGCATTCCTAAACCGCCTGAGCCGCCGCTAAAGTGACTGACGATTCCCGCAAACGCTTTTGCGGCGCCAACACCGGGCTGCCTTTCTGTTTTAGATTGAATATCAACTTTCGCGTTTGCGTCTAAAAGCGTTTTTGCCGCGTCATTTTTACCTGATAAAATCGCGTATACAAGAGCCGTAGTATTTTCCGAATCGACGGCGTCAATATTAGCGCGAGCGTCAATCAGTAATTTCATAATTTCTGTTTTACCGTCCGCGGCGGCTAACATAAGCGGAGTTACTTTTTGATTATCCGAAGTATTTACGTTTGCTTTTGCCGTAATTAGTTTTGCAATAGTTTCCGCGTTTGATGATTCAACGGCAAACATAATCGGTGAATAACCATTATTATCTTTTGCGTTAACATCGGCTCTTGCGGTAATCAGCATATCTGTTATCTCGCTGTAATTTTTTGAAACAGAAAACATAAGAGCGGTTGAATTAAAAGAATCTTTCGCGTTCGCGTTTGCTTTTGCGTTAATTAACGATTGGACTACTTCGGCGTGCCCCTGCGAAGCCGCGAGAATAAGCGCTGTATCTTTTGTTTTATCGGCGGCATTTACTTTGGCTTTTGCATTAATCAAAATGTCTACGATATCTTTTTTCCCGGCGAATGAAGCCGCCATCAGAGCGTCATTACCGTCGTTGTCAGACGCATTAACATTTGCCCTTCTTCCGATCAGAAAACTGACAATTTCCGTATGACCGTTTAACGCGGCAATAATAATGGCTGTATGTCCTGTTCTTGAATCTTTCGTTTCTATCGAAACTCTTTGATCGAGTAACGTTTGAACCTGTTCCAGATTTCCCTGAGAAGCAGCGTTTAAAAATTGCTGCGCGGGGGTTTGAGCGATAATTTGTCCGCAGATTATTGCCAGACAAATTACTGTAAGAAAAAATTTCTTTTGCATTTTTTCCTCCTAATAATTTTTTTTTTTTGTTAATAATTAAATTAACCATTTCGTTATTCTCCAAATTTGAATATTTTAGTCAATGATTTTTTTTTCAAATTAATATACAATGTAAGCAATGATAATTTACGACAATTCTGTAATACCAAATTACCATGATTACGGCATCATGCTTCCGATCGCGCGCGATCGCGGAAAGCAGGTGTTGGATTTTATCAATAAAAATAATATTTTAAAAAACAAAAAATTTGTTTTGGATTTTTTATCGGTAAAAAAAAGTTTAATTCAAGCGGCGCCGGATGTGTTATGTGAAAATTCAGACAGGCTTTCGATAACAAGAAAAGATATGGAACGAATTCACAGCAAAAAATATGTTGATGATCTTTTCGGCGACGGTCTTTGCGCCGCTTTGTTGAATGCTTTTGAATTAATCGACGCTGACGGTAATCCCTGCCGTTACGAGCCCGATCGCGCAAGCAAGCCGTTGAACGATTTGTTTCGATTATTGATTGCGCAAGCCGAGGGAACATATCTCGCGTGCTTGCTTTCTCTTCTTCGAGGCGGTTTTTGTTTCTATCTGGGAGGCGGTATGCACCACGCACGGTATGACAAAGGTTCCGGTTTTTGCCTTGTCAATGATGTCGCCGCCGCCGCTTTTAAAATTGCTTTTGATATGCCTTTGTGCGGTTATCTTTGCTGTAAGAACCGCGATTTTTCAGGTTCTCCGTTGATATGGATCATCGATCTTGACGCGCATAAAGGCGACGGCACGGCGGAGTTGATACGCTTTGCCCGTGAACGCGGAGAATTAATTTCGCCAGATTATAATTACGCGAAAGAAAATTCGCCTAACAAACCGTGTATTCTTTCTTTGTCGGTGCACATGGCAAAAGGATGGCCTCTTGACAATGAAAGTATTTTGACAGCCGAGGAAGGGCGCGCGCCTTTGCTTCCGTCAGATGTCGATATAGGAATCGATTCAAGCGAAGAAGGCGAATACACTATGCGTTTAGCCGAAGGTATTAAAAAATTGGAAAATCTAAGCGCTGATATTTACGGACAAAGAAGAAATCCCGATTTTGTATTGGTAGTTGACGGCGCCGATCCTTACGAACATGACGCTCTTCCTTCCACAAGTTTATTGCGCCTAACACTGGAACAATGCGTAGAACGCGATATTTTTGTATATCGTTATCTTTGCGAAAGAGAGATTCCTTCCGCGTGGATTCAATCGGGCGGTTACGGCGAGCGGGCATGGGAGCCGCCTGCGCACTTTTTAACGAATATTTTCGGCAAATAAAAAGGTGACAGATTCGCTTTTCCCTGCTAAAATATATCTATGAACAACGAAACAAAACAATTTATAGAAAATTATTCAAAATTAATGATTGATCGGGGAGTTATCGATAACGAACTCTATCGAAAATACGAAGTAAAGCGCGGCTTGCGCGATATCAGCGGTAAGGGCGTTCTCGTCGGATTAACCGAAATTTCTGAAATAATTTCGTATGTAATTGAAGACGGAGATCTTGTTCCGTGCGAAGGCAAGCTCTTCTATCGCGGTATCAACATCGAAAATCTTGTCAAAGGGTTTTTGGAAGAAAACCGTTTTGGTTTTGAGGAAGCGTGCTTTCTGCTTTTGTTCGGACACTTGCCCAACAAAAAAGAATTTAAAAACTTTGATGATCTGATCAATGAGTACACTGAGCTTCCGGAAAATTTTGTGCGTGATACGATCATGACAGCTCCCAGCAGAGACTTGATGAATTCTCTTTCAAAAAGCGTTCTTACTCTTTACGCGTTTGATGACAATGCCGATGATATTTCGATAGAAAATGTTTTATTGCAATCAATCAGATTGATCTCGCAATTTCCTCTGCTGGCGGTTTACGGTTATCAATCTTTCGTTCATTATCATGAGCATCAAAGTCTTGTAATTCATTCGCCGCAGAAAGAACTTTCAATTGCGGAAAATATTTTATTCATGCTGAGACCTGACTCGAACTACACGGAATTGGAAGCGCGCATTTTGGATATCGCGCTTGTGCTTCACGCTGAACACGGCGGCGGTAATAACTCGACATTTACAAATCACGTTGTCACATCTTCGCATACCGATACATATTCGGCGGTCGTCGCCTCGCTTGGTTCGCTGAAAGGACCTCGTCACGGCGGCGCGAATGTAAAAGTTGTGCAGATGTTCCGCGACATGAAAGAAAATATTTCCAACTGGAATGACGACGGCGAAATAAACGCGTATCTGAATAAGCTGCTCAATAAGGAAGCGTTTGATAAATCCGGTTTGATTTATGGTATGGGTCACGCCGTATATTCGCTGTCGGATCCGAGAGCGATTATCATGCGTCAATTTGTAGAACAGCTTGCGAGAGCAAAAGGACGCGATGACGAATATAATTTGTATTCAAAAGTCGAAACGCTCGCTCCTCAAATTATCGGAGAGAAGCGGCAAATCTACAAAGGCGTCAGCGCGAACATCGATTTTTATTCCGGGTTTGTTTACAGTATGCTTGATCTTCCCGAAGAACTTTTCACTCCGATATTCGCGGTTGCGCGCATCGCAGGCTGGAGCGCTCACAGGCTCGAAGAGCTTGTGAACAACGGAAAGATCATCCGTCCGGCGTACAAGTCTGTCACAAAACAGCAAACATATGTTCCGATAGACAAACGCGATTGATTCACATGTGGTGGAAAGAAAGCGTAGTTTATCAAATTTATCCGAGAAGTTTTCAGGATTCTTCCGATACTGCGTTTCCGAACGATGGTATAGGCGACATTCCGGGAATCATCTCCCGTCTTGATGAAATAAAAGATCTCGGCGTTGGAATTATCTGGCTTTCTCCCGTGTATAAATCACCCGACGCGGATAACGGTTATGATATAAGCGATTACCGTGAGATCAATCGTCAATTCGGAACAATGACTGACATGGAAAAACTTTTCGCGGAAGCGAAAAAACGAAGTATCAAAATCATTATGGACCTTGTTATTAATCACACTTCTGATGAACATGAATGGTTTCAGAAGAGCCGCGATCCGCAAAGTCCGTACCGTGATTATTATATCTGGCGTCCGGGAAAAATTGCACGTAACGGAAAGAAATTGCCGCCGAATAACTGGACAAGTTTTTTCATGGGCGAAACATGGGAGTACGACGCTCAAAGCGGCGAATATTACCTGCATCTCTTTGATAAAAAACAGCCCGATTTAAATTATAAAAACCCAAAAGTGATCGAAGAAGTAAAAGACATTTTACGTTTCTGGCTTGACAAGGGCGCTTCAGGTTTCCGCTGTGATGTTATCAATATTATTTTTAAAACAAGCCTTGAAGACGGAAAAAAAAGCTTTGCTATTCAGGGGCTGGAGCATTATAAATCGCAGGAAGGCAGTCACGCAGTACTTCGCGAATTCCGCCGCGATGTGCTGGACAAATATGATTGCTTTACAGTCGGTGAAACTGTTTTTGTCGATATTGATGACGCGAAATTGTTATGTGACGAGAACCGAAAAGAGCTGGACATGCTTTTCTTTTTCGATCATTTGGAAGTTGACCGCTGCATTGCGCGTTACATCCCGAAAAAATTCCGGGCAAACAAACTGCTTGACGTTATTTCAAAATGGCAGAGAGGGCTCGACTGGAACGCAATCTATTTGGAAAACCATGATCAGCCGCGAATAGTTTCGCATTACGGCGCGGCGGAAAGAGAGCGCAATACAATTGCGGCAAGCGCAGCTAAAACAATGAGCGGTAAAAAAATTAAACCCGATACGGGAAAATATTGGCTTCTCAGCGCAAAAATGCTTTCGCTGTTTGAGCTAACACTTCGTGGTACGGTATTTATCTTTCAAGGACAGGAAATCGGAATGACAAATTTCGATTTCAAAAATCTCGATGAACTAAACGATGTTGAAAGCCACAACTTCAACAAACTAACAAAAAGCAAAGGCATCCCCGCGTTACTTCGCTGGAAGTGGATAAAGGCAAGTTCGCGCGACAATGCCCGCACACCCATGCAATGGAACGACAGCGATAACGCCGGTTTCACAAAAGGAAAACCGTGGCTTGGCATAAATAAAAATTATAAATTTATTAATCACGAGTCGCAAAAAAATGATCCCAATTCTATTTTAAATTTTTATAAAAAAATGATTGACCTGCGAAAAAACAGCAAATGTCTCATTTACGGAGATTTTATTCCTGTCTATGCCGACGCCCGTATAATTATATATCAGCGAAAACTCGGCGCCGAAACATACACAATTGCGTTAAATTTTTCATTTAAAAACGTCAAACTGCCAAAAAAGTTTTTACATCTTTTTTCCGGCAGCCAAATCATTTCTGTCTCCGGCGAAAAAATCAACGGCATCCTGCCCGCATGGGACGGGGTGTTGGTAGAGCGGCAGTCGTAAAGTAGATCATATAAAAAGCCTATCATATCAAGCGCTTTTCAAATCGATCAATACTCCAATGCGTTTTTCTTTGCCTTCTGCCCGCCGGTATTACCTGTGAAACAAGCAGTGCAGAAAGATAACGCGCATTTTTTGCAAGCGTTTTTGAGTCCGTCTATGCTGATGTATCCTAAACTGTCAGCGCCGATTTTTTGTCGGATTTGATCGAGATCCATGTTATTGGCGATTAGGTTTTCTTCGCTGTCGATATCGGTTCCGTAATGACAGGTGTGGCGGAACGGCGGCGAAGAAACTCTCATGTGAACTTCCTTTGCGCCTGCGTTTTTTAAACTTTTTATAATTTTTTCACTGGTTGTGCCGCGCACTATCGAATCGTCAACTAACACGATTCGTTTTCCTTTAATATTCGCGGATAACGGATTTAATTTTATTCTTACCGCGCTGTCGCGCTTGCTCTGCGTGGGATAAATAAAACTTCTGCCGATGTATCTGTTTTTTACAAAACCTGTAACAAGAGGCAGTCCGCTTTCCGCGCTGTAACCGAATGCCGCGTCTAATCCCGAATCGGGAACACCGCAGACAGCGTCGGCATCAACAGGATATTCACGCGCAAGCTCTTTACCCATATTGTATCGAGCTTCATAAACGCTTAACCCGTCTATTACGGAATCAGGACGCGCGAAATAAACGTATTCAAAAATACAAAGCCCGAGTCCTTCAATCGTGTTATCTGCAAATTCTCCGCTGTCTGTTGACTGCTGAAAAAACAAAGTTTCCGTTATCTTTCCGTTTTCTATCATTACAACTTCGCCGGGAAGAACATCGCGCGCAAATTCAAAACCGCAGGTTTCTAGCGCGCAGGATTCCGAAGCGACAGCGCAGCCTATGCCGTTTTTTCCGATACAAAGCGGACGTAAACCGTTTGTATCACGCACCGCGATCAATTTATTTTTGCTGGTAACAATAATAAGCGAAAAAGCTCCGCGCAGCAAACTGACAGCGTTGGCTGTGCCGTAAAGAGAACTTTTTTCTCTTGTTATGTAATAAGCAATTAACGAAGAAACAACTTCGCTGTCGCTTGTCGCTTTAAAATTTAAACCGTACTTTGCGAGCTTGCCTCTAATTTCTTTCGCGTTTGTAATATTGCCGTTATGCGCGGTCGCGATTCTTCCCGTCAAATATTCAGTTACAAACGGACCTGCGTTTTCTTTTGAGCATTGTCCTGTTGTCGAATAACGCGCGTGCCCGACCGCGGCTTTTCCTTTTGGCAATTTTTCAAAATCCTCGCCTGAAAAAACTTCGCTGACAAGTCCTTCGTCTTTGTGACATACAATACTACGGTTATTTGAAACGGCAATGCCCGCGCCTTCCTGCCCTCGATGCTGAAGAGCAAGAAGTCCGTTATATGTAACGCCGACAGCTTCTTCGGAATGTAAACTAACTCCGAATACTGCGCACTCTTCCCGAAGTTTATCTTCAAAATAATTAATTGGCATATGTTTTAAGTATCTCCTCCGCGATTGCTCTTTTTGTCGATCGTAAATCCATCGCTTGCTTTTCAATAAATCTGTGCGACTCCTGCTCCGTCAAACTAAGATATGAAATCAGCATACATTTCGCCCTGTCGATTATTCTTATGTCTTCGATCTTTTGTTTTAGTTTCGTGTTTTCATCCTGCATTCTTTTTAACTTGCTGCTGACAGATTTTGCGAGCGAAAAAACTGACCAGAAAAATTGTTTATCGATAGGTTTTGAAATTGCAAGAACGCCGTCCGCCTGACAAATAGCGGATACTTCTTCAAAATGCTCGCTGTTAACCGCGAGGATCACCTGAGATAAACCTTTTACGCCGATGTGACGCGCAAGATTTTCGCCTGATTCGTCAGATAACGGCGCGTCAATAATTACAATGTCAAAATCTTTTTGTATCAGAGTCCGCCTTGCTTCTCCGCCGGAAGCAAGAACGGTTACTTGATTAATGGACGCAAGAGCTAAACACTCGGAAAAGAGCGCGATGCTTTTTTCCGTACTTGAAACTATCAACACAGTTTCGAAGTTTTGCACAGTGCCGCTGCGCGCTTTGCTCATATGCGAGCTATCCATTTTCAACCGCCCTCTAATTAATAAACGTTAAAATATTTTTCTTTGTAAAATCGATCTTTACCTTCTCCGTCCGCTTTAACGTATTCGGCAAAATTTCCTGCCTCGATCTTTTTTGCTCCTATGTATTTTAACAAAAGCTGATCGCCGATTACATTTTTTACAAACGCGCTTTTTTCAGCAAGTTCAATTGCTTTCTCCAGCGTATCCGGCAGCTGCGCGAGATTTTTTGTAATGTTTGAATTCGCGAGATATAAATCTTCATCAATTGCCGCCGGTAAAACAAGCTTCTTTTCTATTCCGTCTAACCCAGCGGAAATTATCAGCGCGAAAGCAAGATAAGGATTGAGCGAAGTATCGGGAGATCGCAGTTCCATTCTGACATTTTCTCCGGAAGCGGCAGGAATGCGGACAAGCTGCGATCGATTTTGATGAGACCATGACACATATTTAGGCGCTTCATAATTTCCGAGACGTTCGTACGAATTAACAATCGGATTTAAAAACAAAGCGATATCCTGAACCTTGTCAAGAATTCCTGCGATAAAACTTTCTGCGTCTTTTGAGTGTCCGTCGTTGAAATTTTTAAAAATATTATTCCCATTTTTGTACAGCGAAATGTTAACATGCATACCGTTCCCCGGCGCGTTCATAATCGGTTTCGGCATAAAAGAAGCGAATAAACCGTTACGTGAAGAAATCGCTTTTACAACTTTTTTAAAAGTTTGCAGATTATCCGCGCTTGTAACCGCGCTGTCAAATCTAAAATCAATTTCATTCTGCCCCGGTCCCTGCTCGTGATGCGAACTCTCCGGTTTAATTCCCATTTCTTCAAGCGTCAGGCAAATCTCACGGCGAATATCCTCGCCTTTATCAAGCGGAGCAATATCCAAATACGATCCGTTGTCAATAGTGATATTTGTCGGCTCGCCGGCAGCGTCGGTTTTAAATAAATAAAACTCGCATTCCGCTCCTATCTTGCAGTCATAACCCATCTTTATTGAACGATCCGTAACTTTTTTTAAGATGAGTCTTGTGTCATGTTCAAATTCAGCGCCGTTAGGTGTTTTTATATCACAGAATAAACTGATGACTCTGCCGGGACCTGGACGCCACGGAAGAACCGTAAGCGTTGACGGATCGGGAAACAACAACAAATCAGATTGAGTTATATCGCGAAAACCGCGAATCGCGTGCGCGTCAAAAGAAATTCCGTTTTCAAAAGCGGTTTCAAGTTCATCCGCCAAAATCGAAATATTTTTTTGCAAACCGAATATATCACAAAAACTTAACCGTACAAATTTAACATCGTTTTCTTTAACAAAATCCAACGCCATCGACGCCGTTAATTTTACAGGCGAAATTGCTTCCTTCATAAAACCTCCAAAAAACTTATTCCACGGTAACGCTTTTTGCAAGGTTACGCGGCTTATCAATATCCAAACCTTTATTCGCGGCGACATAATAACTGAAGAGCTGCAAAACTATAACCGACAGAGACGGAGAAAATAATTCAGGCACATCTGGCAGATCAATGTAATAAATTTTTTCGTTTTCGTTTTTTATAGCCTGCAGGCGATCCGCTTCGGCGCAATTGCCGATAAGAAGCACTTTCGCGCCGCGGCTTATTACCTGCTCCGCGTTACTCATTATTTTTCCGTACAAAAATCCGCAATTCGACAGCGCGACAACTAACGTGTTTTCTTCAACTAACGAAATTGTGCCGTGCTTTAATTCGCCGCCCGCGTACGCTTCTGAGTGAATATAGGAAATCTCTTTTAATTTGAGAGATCCTTCAAGAGCGATTGCGTAATCGATATTTCTGCCGATGAAAAAAATACTTTTATAACCGACGCAGGTGGAAGCGTACATTTGAATTGAACCGATTTTATTAAGCAAAACCGAAACTTTATCGGGAAGAGATGAAATTTCGTCTAACATTTTTTGTTCATCTTCCTGCGACAATTTCCCGAGTTTAAGCGCGGATCGAATCGCAAGCGCGTACAGTAAAATTAACTGCGCGGAAAACGCTTTTGTTGTCGCGACCGCGATTTCAGGTCCCGCGGCAGTGAACAAGCAATAATCAGCTTCTTTAGCGATAGTGCTGCCGACAACATTGACAATTGACAGCGTCGCGGCGTTTTTTGATTTTGCTTCTCTCATCGCGGCGATCGTGTCGGCGGTTTCGCCGGACTGACTCACGAGAATTACAAGCGTTTTATCGTCAATGATCGCGTCCTTGTAGCGGAATTCGCTCGCTAGTTCAACTTCGACGGAAATTCTGCACAGTTTTTCAAACACGTATTTCGCGACGACTCCCGCATTATACGCAGAGCCGCAGGCAGTTATCACAATTTTATTAAAGCGCGTAAAATCGATATTATCCAAAATATTTTTATTTTCTCCGTTGCACGTAACGGATTGAATTGTATCGCGTAACACTTTCGGCTGTTCCATTATTTCTTTAAGCATAAAGTGGGGATATCCGCCCTTTTCGGCGCTGTCCATGCTCCATGTTATTATCTCGATATTTTTTTGAAGCGGCTCTTTATCCATGTTGAAAAATTGAACGCTCTCTCCGTATGCGCCGCTTTCCGCGCGAAGAATCGCGATTTCTTTATCGTTAAGGTAATAAACTTTGTTTGTATGCTTCAAAACTGCGGGCACATCGGAAGCGATAAAGTTTCCGTGATCGCTGACGCCGATAATAAGAGGATTGTCTTTTTTCACTGCGACCAGCGTATCAGGCTCATCTATGCACATAACGCCGAGAGCGTAAGAGCCTTCGACCGCGTTTGAAACTTTGATCACTGTGTCAATTAAATCGCCGTTGTAATAATGCTCCGCGAGCTGCGCGATTACTTCGCTGTCGGTCTGTGACGCGAAAGTCACTCCCCAATGCTCAAGGCGTTCTTTTAATTGTTTATAGTTTTCGATAATGCCGTTATGCACAACCGCTATTTTATTTTTACTTCCGACATGAGGATGAGAGTTTATATCGGACGGCTCTCCGTGAGTCGCCCAGCGCGTGTGACCGATTCCCAAATGCCCTGTAAGCGGTTTTTTTTCCAGCAGACGAGTTGTTAATCTTTCTTCGAGAATAGCGAGGCGTCCTTTTTGTTTTACAACGTCAAAACCGTTCTGCCCGTAAATCGCGATGCCCGCAGAATCATAGCCGCGATACTCAAGTTTTTTAAGTCCGTCAACTATGATAGGAACCGCGTCTTGTTTTCCGATATAACCGATAATTCCGCACATATCAACCTTGATTAATTATTCTTAATTCGCCGTGTACAATTGCTTGTACGGATTTTTCGCGTTCGGTTTTAAAACATAAAATTGATCTTTTAAAATAGACGAAGCGTCCATGCCGAATAATTCCGAAAATTCTTTTAACGGCGATTCAATTTCTTTTAGATCATCCTTAGACGCGATTTCCGCGGCAACCTGAGCGGGAAGAGCTGCCAATTCTTTTTTAGTTCTGATAAATATTTTTCCGCCGTGCATTCCCGTTCCCGTAAAATTACCGACAGGCTGCTCTTTTTCCGCGCCGATCCCAAGCACAATGATCAGTCCGCCCGCAAGATATTCACCGAGAAAACTTCCGGCTTTTCCGCCGATCACAATTAAAGGTTTTTTCGTTTGATACTCTTTCATGTGAATGCCCGTTCTGTAACCTGTATTTCCTTTTACAAAAATACTCCCTCCGCGCATCGCGTAACCAAGCGCGTCTCCCGCGTTGCCGTGGATAATAATTTTTCCGTCATTCATTGTATCGCCTGCCGCGTCCTGCGCGTTGCCGCGCACTTCGATCACCGCGCCGTCAAGATAACAGCCGAGCGCGTTGCCGGGAGTTCCGTTGATCGTTAAAGTTTTTCCTTTTAAGGCGCTGCCGATAAATCTCTGTCCGTAACAGTCTTCGATGTGCACATAAGCGCCGCCTGCTTTTATTTGTTCATTCAAATCTTTGAAATGAAGATCCTTGGCTAAAATACTCATTAATTATTTCTCCTATGCGTTTTACGCCGTTTTTCCGATTAAAAATCAAAAAGGCGATCACCGGAAAGTAAAAGACGCCTTTTAATCAGCAAAAAAGCCGATCTTCCGCCTCTTTTTCTTTCTGATGAACGCCTTTGTTCAGTTACAGTTATATAATATATTTATATTTTAGTCAAGTTTGAAATATATAAACTCTTGATCTACGAGAACAACAGCCTTTGAAGATACATACTGTCCGGAAAAACAAAAATATGAATAATCAGCCAGATAAGAGAAAAAATCTTTGCAGGAAGAGCAAGTTTTTTTACCTTTGTAAATACATACCATCCAAGCATTACCATCAGAGTATCTCCGATAAGACGGTTCGACCAGTGTTCTACTCCTTGAAACCAATGCGTTACCCGATCTCCCGCAGATCCAGAAAGAATTCCGGCTTCAATATAATGTTCCACACATTCCCAAAATAAAGAAAGAGTAAAAAGCAGAATAAAGCTGATCTTTTTTTTCAGAAAAGGATCGTTCTCTGTTTCTTTAAATAATTTTCCGATAATAATTACCGTTATTGCCGTTATTCCAAGTCCGTTTGCAAAATGTTCTATCGACCATAAGTCAAACATGGATGTCGTTTTGTGACCAAAAAGCAGCATAAGCTCTCCTGATTAAATATTAAATCACTCCAGTATTTGTGATTTTACTTTGAATATTGCCGGACTCAATCGTCGGATCTTTTAATTTATGGCGCTTACCTCTGCGAAAAAATATTTCTTTGACAGCCACTTTTTTATCCGCAAGATTGATGATCCATCCCTCGCGGCAAAGCGGAGGATGAAAGAGCGTCCATGGCCACATATGTGTCTTTATACATGAATATTCTTTGTCGCTAATGTTGAAAACACGCCGCGCGTTATTTGCGGCGATACCCGCATGAACATGACCGTGCAGCACATAACGAATCCCGGGGATATGCCATTCATACAGAAAAAAATCATGTAAAAGAGCCGCGCGGACAACGCATTTTTTATCAATTGAATTGCTATCTTCTATCATTGAAAAAGCAACTTCCGCTACATCAATACTATGATCGTATATGCTGATCGCGCCGTGAGAAAAAATTTGTTTACTGCTTAAGAAAAGTTCATGATTAATAATATCCTGCGAGTATTCATCAAATAAAGATCTGTCTTTCACTTTATTCTCCAAACTCTGAAAAAACTGCGTAACCTTTTACTTTATCACCGGTTTTTTTAGCTTTTAAAATTCTTGCACAAGTAAAAATAACATCAAATAAGAAAAGTACACAAAGTATAATATCCGCAATTAGAACCGCGGTATTTCCGATTTTAGCGCAGACAAATAACATAAAATCCCAGTAAATATAAACAACAAAAAGCGTTATAAATCCGAAGAACAATGAAATTGTCAGAGCGATTCTTCCTTGAAAATTACACCACTTTGTATGCGGATATGTAGTGTAATCCCAGCATTTTACCTTAAAACATTTCTCAAGAAATATCGCCATAATATATTCGATCACCGTGCATATTAAAAGTCCGGCGAAAAACACAAGAATAGGATATTGCTTAAGAGGCAGACCAATCGCGTATACGCAAACGCCTCCGATTGCGTGGCTTAAAGCGAAAGGTCCTTTAAAAAAACCTTTGTTGACAAATTTCTTTCTTGTAATTGTTTCGTTAATCGATTCTGCCAGCCAGCCTGCAAAACCAAGACCAAAAAAGATTAAAATTAAATCTGTTATTTTTGTTCCCAAAATTAAAAATGACATTTTTACTCCTATTAATTACGATGCTTTCCTGAAACTGCGCGCGTTCATAATCAGCATTTGCAGACGGTTTTCTATATTTGCGAAACTTACATCCGGATCATAATCTAGCGGAAGAATTTGAATATCAGGATGAAGTTCTTTTATTTTTTTGATAACTCCCTTTCCGCAAACATGATTGGGAAGACAGCCGAACGGTTGGAGAATTACAAATGATCTTACGCCTTTTTTCGCGTAATGCAGAATATCCGCGGATATCAGATAAGATTCTCCTGACATAACGGAATGATGCATGATAGGATCGCTTAATTTCGCGGCATCGGGTAGCAGCAGCGCGTTTTCATATAACGGATGTTTGCTTGCAAGTTTATCTATTATATCGCTCGCGATATCGACAAACTTATCTCCAACAGTAGAATACATAGTATCAAACAGAGAATGTTTTACTTTGAATTCTTTTCTTTCTGTTACAGTGTGAAAAACAAAAAGCTGACGGTAAATATCGTGCATTCTGGGAAGAGCGACTTCCATTCCGTTTTTTTCAAGATAACGCTCAATCTCAAGATTTGATCCGGGATGGAACGTTAAAAGATATTCGCCTTGAAGAAAAACAACGTCTTTTAATTTGCTTCGATCATATCGAATGTTGCATAATTTTGTAATTGCTCTTCTAAAAGCTTTTATTGATCCTGATATTCCGCCTCTCGCAAAACCGCCGGCAATATCCAGAAAAGCGTTTTCAACAATTCGATCTGTCTCGCCCTTTACAGTTTCATAAGGACGGATTTTACGCCGCAGTAATTCAAGAGCGTCAGTTTCAATAAGACCAAATAACATTCTCGCGTAATCCA
>Ga0209755_10001944_pt1 | contig 29905 bp, 3 predicted proteins | sample TergutCo191P1_FD_187301 | JGI IMG/M metagenome (GOLD analysis project Ga0209755, IMG submission 187301) | Cornitermes sp. P1 segment gut microbial communities from Petit-Saut dam, French Guiana - Co191P1 (SPAdes) (version 2) | ecosystem: Host-associated > Arthropoda: Insects > Digestive system >...
AATTGACATAGGCTGCGGCGAAGGAAACCTTTTGCGCCTGCTTGTCAAGGAAAGGCGGTTCGCGCGGATTGGGGGTATGGACGTTTCCCACCTTGCGCTCAAGCGTGCGGCGGAAAAGCTGGGGCAAGCAGGCGAGGGCTTGTGGGAACGCCTCGCGCTGTTTCAAAGTTCGGTTACCTACAAGGATTCGCGCCTCAAGGGATACGATGCCGCATGTATTATCGAAGTAATCGAGCATTTGGATTTGCCGCGCCTTTCGGCTTTCGAGCGGGTCGTGTTTGAATACGCCAAACCATCGCTTGTGATTCTTACGACACCGAATCGGGAATACAATACGAAGTATGAAAATATCTATGATGGGAATTTTCGCCACGGCGATCATCGTTTCGAGTGGACGCGCGATGAATTTCGCCAATGGGCGGAACGTGTGGCGACACGATACGGTTATGGTGTAAGGTTTTCCGAAATTGGCGAGGCGGATGCAGCTCTTGGCGCGGCCACGCAAATGGGGGTGTTCAGGTCATGCGAATAAAGATACCGGAACTCGCAGTCGTCGCGCTGGTGGGGGCCTCAAGCAGCGGGAAATCGACGTTCGCGAAAACCCACTTCAAGCCCACCGAAATATTCTCCTCCGACTTCTTTCGCGCGCTTATATGTGACGACGAAAACAACCAGCAGGTTAGCCAACGGGCGTTTGATGCGCTTTATTACGTCGCCAACTCGCGCCTGGGAATGGGGCATTTGACTGTAATTGATGCCACGAACATTCAAAAACAGGCTCGCGCATCGGTGTTGCGTTTGGCCCGCGAGAATGACTGTTTCGCCGTCGCAATCGTGTTGGCCGTTTCCGAAAAAACCATCAAGGAACGAAACGAAAAACGCCAGGACAGAACGCTTGGCTCAAAAGTTGTTGCAAATCATGTTGCCCAGCTCAAATCTGCAATCAGGCTTTTGCGAAAAGAAGGTTTCCGCTATGTATATGTTCTGCCAGAGAAAGAAATCGCGAACGTCGAAATAGTGCGTATCCCGCTGTGGACAAACCAAAAAAGCGAATGTGGGCCGTTTGACATAATCGGCGATATTCACGGTTGCTATGACGAACTGTGCGAGCTTTTGTCGGGACTTGGATATGATGTCGATGTCGAAAAATTTTCCGCCCGACATGCGTCAAACCGTAAAGCCGTGTTTCTTGGTGACTTGTGCGACAGGGGTCCCAAAAACGCGGAAGTTCTGCGCATGGTGATGAACATGGTTCAAGCGGGAAACGCCTGGTGCATTGCTGGCAATCACGATGTCAAATTGTTGAGAAAACTAAGAGGCGCGAATGTTCAGTTGACCCACGGGCTTGACAAAACGGTTGAGCAACTGGAAGCGCAGGATGCGGGGTTTGTCGAAGAAGCTAAAAACTTTCTTGACGGGTTAATTGGCCATTATGTACTTGACGGCGGTAAGTTGGTCGTTTCCCATGCGGGGCTAAAGGAAAAGTACCACGGACGATCCTCTGGCCGCGTGCGGGAATTCTGCCTTTACGGGGAAACCAACGGCGAAACCGACGAATATGGCCTACCCGTGCGCTTGCCTTGGGCGAACGACTACCGTGGCAGGGCTTTGGTGGTATACGGCCATGTCGCAAGCCCCGAAGCGCAAACGCATAACAACACCGTTTGCATAGACACAGGCTGCGTGTTTGGCGGCAAGTTGACTGCATATCGTTATCCTGAAAAGGAAATCGTACAGGTAAATGCGAAACGGGAATATTATGCACCCGTAAAGCCCCTGCAAAGCGAACCGACTGATAATGGTGACATGCTTAACATTGATGATGTTCTTGGTAAGAAATATCTCAACACCGAACTTCGCCGTTCCATAAAGATAAACGAGGAAAACTCCATCGCCGCGCTGGAACTGATGAGCCGTTTCGCCGCCGATCCCCATTGGCTCATTTACCTGCCGCCCACGATGTCACCTTGCGAGACGAGCAAACTAAACGACTATCTGGAACACCCAAACGAGGCGTTTGAGTATTATAAAACACGCGGTATGGAAAAAGTTGTTTGCGAGCAAAAACACATGGGGTCGCGGGCGGTTATCGTTCTTTGCAAGGACACGGAAACGGCGGCGCGGCGTTTTGGCGCTTGCGATGACAGGTTCGGCATTGTCTACACGCGCACCGGCAGGCCCTTCTTTGATGACCTGAAAACCGAAACCGAAATTTTAACGCGACTGCAAAACGCGTTGACCGCTTCGTCTTTCTGGACAGATTTTGACACCGACTGGATCTGCGTGGATGCCGAGCTTATGCCGTGGTCGGTGAAGGCGCGCGCTCTTTTGGAGGAGCAGTATGCCCCCGCAGGCCGCGCCGGTCGTGGCGGGCTTGCGAAAGCGGCTAACGCCGTCAACGATGCGATTAAAACGCTTGCCGCGAATCAATCCGCGTCCCAAGCAAACCTGCGGGCGAATGCTGGCGTAAATCTTGAACTGCTTCTTGAAAGGCTTTCCGAGCGCGAACAATCCCTTGCGTTATACACCACCGCCTACCGCCGCTACTGTTGGGACGTGAAAAGTATTGACGATTATCGCATCGCGCCGTTTCACATCCTTGCAACCGAAGGGAAAACATGGAACTCCGAAAATCATGTTTCACACATGGAGGCCATCACGAAATACATGACTGGTACCGATCCCGTTTTTATCGCGACAAATTATATGACGGTTCACTTGTCGGACGAAGGCAGCATTACGGCGGGAATAAAATGGTGGGAGGAACTGACGGAGGCGGGCGGCGAAGGCATGGTGGTAAAACCTTTTGACTTTATCGCCACGAATGGAAAAGAGCTTTTGCAGCCGGCGGTAAAATGCCGCGGGCGGGAATATCTTCGGATCATATACGGCCCCGAATACCTGTTAAGCGGCAATTTGGAAAGGCTGAAACAACGTTCACTTGGCAAAAAACGCAACCTTGCGCTCAATGAATTCGCCCTTGGAATGGAGTCGCTGGAAAGGTTCACGAAAAACGATCCCCTTTACCGCGTGCACGAGTGCGTTTTCGGAATACTGGCATTGGAAAGCGAGCCAGTTGATCCAAGGCTATGAGCCGACAGGTTCAAGCCTTACCCAAAGCCTTAACCCGTTCGATCTCGTCCCGAATCGCCGCCGCTTGCTCGAACTCCAGCTTCTTGGCGTGTTCCAACATCTCGCTTTCAAGGGCCTTGACAAGTTTCTTGCGCTGGTCTGGGATAAGCACGTTGTAGGATTTTTTCAGCACATCGATGGAGGAAGCCGCCGCGTCGCTGGCTTCCTCGGCGTGGCGGGTCAGTATGTCGGCGATTGCCTTCTTCACCGTCACAGGTGTAATGCCGTGCTTCTCGTTGTAGGCGACCTGCGCTTCCCTGCGGCGGGCGGTTTCGGCAATTGCCTTTTCCATGGCCTCGCTCATGCGATCGGCGTACATGATTACCTTACCTGCGGCGTTTCTTGCCGCCCGCCCGATTATCTGCACAAGGCTTGTCAACGATCGCAAAAAGCCGATCTTGTCCGCGTCCAGAATCGCTATAAAAGATACCTCTGGCAGGTCTATGCCTTCGCGCAAAAGATTGATGCCGACAAGTATGTCGAACTCGCCCTGCCGCAACTGGGTAAGGATTTCCACGCGCTCTATTGTCTCGATTTCGCTGTGGATATAGCGGACTTTAAGGCCCAGACCAGAAAGATAGTCGGTAAGGTCCTCTGCCATTTTTTTTGTCAGCGTTAATATCAACGAACGTTCCCCAGCCTTTATGCGCTTCTGCACCTCGCCATAGATATCCTCCATTTGGCCCTCGCTGGGGCGTACTTCGATCTCTGGATCCAGAAGCCCCGTGGGGCGAATAAGCTGCTGCACAACCCGGGTTGACTGTTCGGCCTCGGTTTTACCAGGGGTTGCGGAAACGAAAACGGTTTTGTCAAGCCTTTCAACAAATTCGTCGTAGCGCAGGGGTCGGTTGTCCAGGGCGCAGGGTAGGCGAAAACCGTAGTCCACCAGGCTTTGCTTGCGAACGCGATCCCCGGCGTACATCGCGCCGAGCTGGGGTAGGGTGACATGGCTCTCGTCTATGAAGGTAAGATGTTCCTTTGGCAGGTAGTCGATAAGAGTGTCCGGGGATTCGCCTGGTTTGCGCCCGGCAAGAAGCGCGGAGTAGTTTTCGATGCCGGGGCAATAGCCCATTTCCGTTAGCATTTCTATGTCGTATTCCACACGGGTTTTCAGCCGCTCTGCCTCCATGATTTTGCCTTCGGTCTTGAAAAAATCCAGCCTGTCGGCAAGTTCCTGCCTAATCGCGCCCATCGCGTTTTGCACCATGTCCGCTGGCATGACGAACTGCTTAGCTGGGTAGATAAGCGCACGGTCAAGCTCCTCCAGCATTTCCCCTGACACCGGGTTGAATCGCCGAATGCGTTCGACCCGATCCCAATCCAGGTCCACACGATAGGCTTCCTCCATGTAGGCGGGGAAAATTTCCAGGGTGTCGCCACGGCGGCGGAAGCGACCGCGTTCCAGTAGCGCATCGTTACGTTCGTACTGTAGTTCCACGAAGCGGCGCATCAATGCGTCAACGTCAACGATTTCGCCCCTTGAAAATGTCGATGTCATTTTTTTGTACACATCTGGCGTTACCATGCCGTAGATGCAGGAAACCGTGGCGACTATGATCACGTCATCACGTTCCATCATGCTGCGGGCTGCGGAAAGGCGCATCCGCTCTATTTCGTCGTTTATCGAAGCGTCCTTTTCTATATACAAGTCGCGACTTGCGACGTATGCTTCTGGCTGATAGTAATCGTAATACGAGACGAAATACTCCACGGCATTATGGGGGAAAAAGCCCTTGAATTCGCGGAAAAGCTGGGCGGAAAGGGTTTTGTTGTGGCTTAGAATCAAGGTTGGCATTTGCACTTCCTCGATGATCTTCGCCATGGTAAATGTCTTGCCGGAACCTGTGACCCCTTGCAGGGTCTGGAATTGGTCCCCGCCCCTGATCCCGTCGGCAAGTACCTTAATTGCCTCGCCCTGGTCCCCAGCCGGCTGGAACGGCGATACTACCTCAAACGGACGCCCTTTTATGCGGTCAATTTTCGGGCGATGCTTGAAGGCTTGCTGCGTTGTGTGCATAAGTACCTCCAGTACATGGTGGAATTATAAGATGGCAACGGGTGGTTTGGGAAGGGCTGTGAAAGCCCATTCCGATCCACCGCGACTAAGTTAATAAAATAGCAAAACCTATCTTTGACCCGATTGCCTAAAAAATAACCCATGATATGCGACACAATCCAAAACACAAAGCTTGACAGTGCATTTCTTCGAGAGTAATCTTTGTTAATATGTGCACTAGGATCCTGGATAATAGGGGGGGGGTGCTGATAAAATAATTTGTATGCCGATAGTGCATAGTTTTTGAACTCCTAGTGATTTTGCTTCTAGTTGCTATGTGCGTCTGTCTTAATAGTTTGCATGAAATGTAAAAAGTGGACACACGCAAATAGCCTGGTATCGTCTGGCAAGGGGGCGAAATATGATGTTTGGATTTGGCTACAAAAAAAAACCGTCGATATTATACTTTGGCGCTCTTGTTGCGGTTTTTGTTTCCTGCAACAATCCTTTCACTTCTAACATGGGGGAAAGGCCTGCCTGGGAGCGGCCCACAATCTCGAATATTTCACCAGCCTCTAACGAGCTTCTTACAGGGGAAGTAAGGTTTAGAGGGGAAGCATGGGCACATCGAGATCTGCAGCGTATAGAAATAAGGATAGGTAGAAACACTACCGAAGATCGAACGGAAGATGGAAGTGCTTTCGATGATACAGGGAACCAAATCCTTGACTGGATGGACATAACCAGACTTAGAGGAAATCTTTCCAGAGCCGATAGTGTCGGTGGAATTGACGGAAATTGGGAATTTACCCTTGACACCCTTGCCCTTCCCGAGGATGCCCTCAAAGCAGCCCTGTCGGACGGTTTTGTAAGAATCAGGTTCAGGGTTTTTGACAATACTCCGTATCCCGTAATGTCACAAGAGTTGGTCTACAATGTAAAAAACCTGCCTTCGCAAGTAACGATGGCACTACCGGCAGATGAGGCAATTAGGGAATCCAATTCTGGCAATCCGTTTCGTATTGCTAGTGGTGCGCCAATACAGGGCCGAGTAACCGATCTTAGGGGGCTTGCGCTTGGCTATCCTATGATTCAGATATGGCCCATTTATAGGCATGACATTAGTGCCAACCCCGATGATTTTGCATCCCATGAACGCTACGGTTTGGCAAGCATGTTCCTTAACACTCTTGTTCCAGCCGATTCCGTCAACGATGATATCGAAACTGGTTATTATGCCAACAGGGATCAAACGACTGTCAATGTTGCCAATTTTCAATTTCGACTAAACAGCTTTACGATAGCCCCTTCCCGTGATGACAATGTGCGCGAGGCTGTGTTTGAGTACGAAAATATGACAGGCGGATATTATTTTAGGATAATTACAAAGGATGCCCAAGGGATTGTCGGGCATTTTCCCCCTTACGGCCATGGCACGGACCAGGAAGACACTACAAGGCCTGGGGAACCAGTCGCGCTATACATTGTTAACGATGCCATTTCTCCCGTAATCGAGATAGACAATAGCGATCGCACCGAGGCACAACTTGCGGCAAGGCCGAACATTTATTTAACCACGGGTATTAACGAAAGGATAATCGCCCTTGATGATCCAGAAGCTTCTCCCAGGCCTGTTTTCCGCCTGCGAACCCTTGCGAAACATAGCGAAGGAATCTCTGGCGCCTATCTGTTTTGGGAGCAGCACGCCACGGGCCGTCGAGGGCAGTTTTCGTTGGACGGGCAGCCTAGGATTCCTGGCAACCAGACCGAAGTCTATTTTACATTTCTGGCGGACCAGGATACCCTGGACGACGATGGCAACCTTATATTTACCACCCATCCGACACCATACATCCTTACCCTTAGGGTTTTGTCTCGTGTAGGTTCCTGGGGGGAACGGTCTTTCAGCCTGATCATGGACGGGGAGGCCCCAAGGGTTGAAATTCGCCCGTCGATACGGGGGGCCGTTGCCCCGCCAGCAGGAACGCGCCTGCCTATGCACGGTGGCTTTATCAACGATAATCACATCACGGTAAACGGCAATATACAGGTTTCGGTTGACCGCACCGCATCTCCCCCGATAATGTTCGATGGCGACAACCAGATGGTGAAATGGTTTGTGGAACCTATACCATCGGAGCCAGACTTTATCGATAATTTCTTAGACGATCCTTTGACTTATGCTCCAGACAGCATACTTGCCAGGCTTGTCGCGTTTCAGCGCGGTCCAAGCCAGGATAATCTTGCATTTTTCTTTGACAACTTCGACGGTTTGGTAAGTATGCCCATCACAACTGGCTCGGTACCCCACGATGCATACGGGACTCATAACTTCAAGTTCGATACCAGTCCCTACGATGGCCAGGATCTATGGCTGTACGTGGTTGCCATGAACCAGGTGCATAACATTGGCTTTGCCATGCAGAGAATTCGGGTGGACCAAAGTACCGATATTCCCGTAATAGAAATGCCGGGTTTTTCTGATATAGGGACTCTGGAGGGTCTTAAGGTAACCGTAACCGGCGATCTTGACGATCCTGATTTTGGTGGTAACTGGCCCAGGCAGAACATACTTTCAGGGGATCAGGGTATAAGTATTCGCGTGACCGACGACGACGGTATTACAAAAGATGCGGAACATATCATCATAACTATTACCGATCCCAGTACTGGTGTTTCGGCGGTTCTTGACGATGACAAGTTACGCGCCACATTTCAAGGTACTCCAAAGGCATGGTCTGGGACGCTTAGTCAAGAGACAATGGCGGCTGCACTTCGCGCGGAAGGGCTGGCGAAAGGGGCTACGCGGCTGCCCGACGGGATATATCGTTTTGACCTGAAAATATGGGACAGCAAGGAGTTCAAAGTACGAATAGACAACGAACCAATAGCTCGGCAGACCAGTGAAGCTGTTTTCTGGTTTGCCGTACACAACAGAATTCCGGATGTAACCGTAATCTCGCCAGAGAACAATTCCCTGCAATCCGCCTATGGGATCGATATAGTGGGAACGGCAAAAAGTCCGTTCAGGTTGGAACGCCTGTGGATTACTTTTGATCCCGAGGTTATGATCGCTAACCCCGACGATCCCGATTATCATGAGATGATTCGTAGCTATCTAGTCGATCTGTACATCGACGCGGATTTTACCCAGCCTGCCGGCAGTGAACTCGCCAGGATTGACGGACTTTATACATATCACTGGCGGGTAAGTGATGTGTCCTTTACGCCTGGTTTCGGCGATTATGGCCCCGAACGTCGCAACTTTACCCTAAGGGCCTTTGACTCCCTGGGCTTTATGAACGCCGTGGTACCGAACTGGGTTCGTGTTGACGTTGAGCCCCCGATTCTGCGCTTTACTGGCTTTAACCAGGGGCGTCCCCTTGGGCCAGATGGCGACGAGTTTGAGGTTTGGGGTAATGTACACTTTGCGGTAAACGTTACCGACACACACGGTCTTGGAAGCGAGGCATTGCCACATGGATTGCCGCCCGATATGGCCGACGAAAACTTTTCCAACACAAAATGGTGGCTACTTCGCTATGATGCCCCCAGTCCAAACTGGGATACGCCGTTCCCCATCGGTCAAAACGGAACTGGAGGTCGGTTCCTGTTCAGGGGCGATTTAAGCGCGACCTTTGAAGCTGTTTTTGACAGTCGTGTCCTTGCCGACAAAGAGGTTTATAAACTTTATGTCATAGCCAGGGATGCCGCGGGTAACGAGCGGCGGGAAAGGCTGGACGAAAGGGGAATCGACAGGATCAGGGTGAATCAGGCCGCCGATCTTCCCGAGCTGGATAGGCATATCCCAATGCCAGGGGTCGTGCTTCGTCCGGACGCTGCGGGGAACCTTAGAATAACAGGTCTTGCCCGCGATACAGACGGTTTGGATCCAGCTGCTGTAGAGATACAGTTCTTCGACGACATGACCTGGGGCGCGTGGCTTCCAATTTCCGGTAACCTAGACGGTACCGGCGCGATCGACTTTGCCTTCGATATCATTACCGATGGCAAGCGCAATTCGGCAGTTCCTGGCACTGGCGATGGTACCATACTCTACCGAATAAGGGTAAGAGACGAATGGAACACTATCGAAGGCAGAACGAGGAGCAAGAACCCGCAGATCGACTCTAATGGCAATACAATTTTTACGTTTCTTACAGGCGATCCCGATAACCCGCTTCCGAACATACCTTTGCTGTTATATGCGACTTACATAAGGGAACGCAGCTTTATCCTGGATACGACAGCACCTGTCATTGACTTGCCTCCCCAAGGCTCGCATCTGTTTTCCTGCATTGCCAGCCTGCTTGCGGAATTTCCTGGCGGCACAGTAGTCGAGGAAAACCTTTTGTTTTTCGATGTTACATTCGGGGCCAGTACCTTTCGGCTCTTGGACAGTTCTTCCACAGGTTCGGAACATCACTGGAATTGGGATCTGTATGCGAAAGGCGAAAACGTCAATGTTCTAGAAGAGCTTAAAGCTTGGTTCGACGAAGCAGGCCAGGGCTTACAGGCCATAACCTTTGTTGCAGAGGACAAAGCCGGCAATCGCAGCTCGTCGATAAACTGGAATTTTACCAAGGATACCCAAGCCCCAACCGTGCACCTTGCAAACTTTAATCAGGGCCGCCCGGTTAGATTTAACGGCAATGGATCTTCCACCGGGGCTTTCTTTGAGGTTTGGGGTAACGTACACTTTACGATAAATGTCTTTGACCTAAATGGCCTTGGGTTTAGGGAAAGCGGCGATCATGAACTTGCCGAGGTAAAATGGTGGATACTTCCCATTGATGCCCCTAAGCCAACCGTTACCGTCGATGCTTGGCAGAACGGCATCAACTTTCCCACTGGCATTGCAGGAAGGGGCGGCCAGTTCTTTGCACAGGAAGCTGGCAATTTCAGCGCGGTCTTTGACAGCAGCAGCCTTCAGGATGGCGATACCTATACCTTATGGATCATAGCCCGTGATCTTCCCGGCAACCAGACAGATCCCATTTCGCTTGTTCAGTTAACCAATGGGCAGACTGGAAAGATAGTGGTGAACCAGGCCGCCGATTTCCCCGAATTGTACCAGAGTAGGCTTGTTCCCCCGAATAACGTTGTGCGCAGACCGGTTAATGGAATCCTTAACATAACTGGTGTTGCGAGTGACATTGACGGTTTTGATCCGGAAAGCAGCAGACTGTTGGGCCTTAACACAGGCGATGCTGGCTTTGACAAAGACACCCATAGTGGTTATGTGCAGATACGCTTCGCAAACGATGATGCCCCAATCTGGAGGGACGAAGACTGGATTAATGTTTCTGGTTTTGTTAACACCGCTGGCGAGTTATACTTTACTTTCGATCTGGCATCCCTGCATCTGACCGATGGCCTTGTACGTTACCAGATACGTATAACGGACGAGGCGGGGGATATTCCAGGTAGTGTCAGAAATAAGAACCCCCAGATCGGCATGGGCAATACCTTTTACCCAATCGTGGATATACCCAGTAGGCTACCCGCTACCCGCATATTCCCCAACGAAACAGGATCGTTCAGCCTTGTTCTGGACACGACAGATCCAGTGATTCATATCGGTGACGCTAATCCGATTATTCCGTCCAGTTTCTCGCGTGTCGATGATTTGTTGGAGGTTCTTCATGGCGAAATAGCGGAGCTTAATCTGCTTTCGCTTTCGATTAATTTCGGCGGCACTACGGTCTTACTCTGGGATAACCCTGCCCCTAGGGAGAATTACGGCTGGGATCTGCGGACTACTGTTCGAGGACACAGCCTGACAAGCATGGGTATCGTTGTTTCCGATAGCACTATCGAATGGGTTGTTGCCGATGGTGCCACGATAGGGCCAAACACACATATACTTACGATTCCCGCTCTTGCCCCTGTCGGCTGGTCTTCGACGCATGTAAACGGAAGAATATACGGAAGCCATGTCGGCATAAACAATGGAACAAACGGCACAATCCGCAGGGTGCTAGACCCCAGTACCACTACACCCTATAACGAGGATATTCTGTTTGAGATTGTCCGTGAGATAAGCGCGACAGATCATTACGGTATTGACAACATTTTACACCCATTTGCCAGGGCTCCCCAGGGACCGCAAAACCTGATGCTTATGGCCATTGATAGGGCTGGCAACGATGCGGCACGGTCCTGGTCTTTTATCAAAGACACGGAAGGCCCTCGTATTTCTTTTGATGGCCTAAGCCGAGCCGTTATCAATGATCCCCCTCCGGCTTTGGATTACTGGCCTGTGGATTGGCCCTTGGACTGGCCGCAGGGTAACAGATGGCATAGCGAATGGGAAGAAGACTTTAGAAAAACCATTGCAGGATGGCCGTCGGATTTTGCCCTGCAAAACAGGGATGAAATTATAGCAAGGATTAATTTGGAAAGAAGCCGGACTCCTTCGGTTGTAATGAATCATCCCCATGTCATAAGCGGGGAATTCTTCGAGGCACTAAGTTCTCTCCCATGGGATGGAAACGACCAGCTCACTTTCCGCTATCGCTTTAACGGCGGGGCAAGGCCGCATGACGCTGATGATGCAGTTTGGTATGACGACTGGTATTTTGGCACGGCTAGTCAAGGCAGCACCCACAATTACGCAAGTTGGTCCATAGCTCTTGGGACTGGTGTCACCAAACGTGTTAATGATGGTCTTAACACCTTGGACATGATCGTTTACGACACCGCTGGCAACAGAACGGAACTTCTTGGTCTGCGCTTTATCGTTGATCGCGATGCCCCCTTCTTTTTCGTTGGGGACCTAGATAATCCCGAAAGACCAGATATTGGACTTCCCAATCAAGATTGGCAGAACAATCCCGATCTGTTTAGGGTCAACTGGAACATTGCCGATAGCCAATCTCCAGACTGGGTTGGATTAAATGATTTTTTCGAAAGGGTATTCAGTGCAGCCGATGTTGACGCTCACTCTGACGCGCTGGTCTTCCAATTGCGGGGCAGGGTGCATGACGTAAACCTGCGGAACCTTACCGCCAGGATTAGCTCGGACGGTTTGGATCCCTACGTTGTCTTAGCCAGAACGTATACGGACCCGACAAGTCAGCAACCACCCGATACCGAGGACGGTTCGGAGGGCCTTGGGCATCGAAGGCTTGTCCTTGATTTTATAGAGGCTGGGGTATGGGAATGGACGCTGGACCTGCTTGAAAGGGATGTGTATGCTCTGCGGAACCGGCCTGATAGTAACGACGGGACTCATAGACACATTACCCTTACCGCGACGGATTTGGCTGGCCGAACAGCTACACCACAATGGTTCTTCTTTCTCGATGGCACCAGGCCAGCTATACATTTTACAGGTGACCAGACAATATTTGACCCTGTAAATGTAGGTGCGTTGCCGCCAGGACACGTTTTCCTGGAGGGAAGCGCAAGCGACGATACCGGTATAAAAGACGTAAGAGCTATCATCGCAAGATGGGATTACTCGGTTGGCGCGTGGCGTTGGTGGGATGGAAACGATTGGTCCAGGAATGAGCGCCCCGAACCGCCAAGCGATCCAGATGCCCCCAGGATCGCCGGTGGCTGGTTTACCGTGGCGACAGGTGGCCCTGGTCAACGCATGGTACCTTGGACAGTAACCAGGGAAATGCTGGAAACACATTACCCTGCGCTCTTTGGATTGGAAGGCCAATACAGGATCGATGTCATCGCCAGGGATCGATCTCTTGGTGGCGAAAGCGAGGGTAATCCGACCGTACCCGTTCCCGAAGACTTCTATAACTGGACCACAAACCTGTTGGCGACGCGGCGTTTCTTTGTGGATCACGGCGCTCCCCTCATTGTCCAGATCGGGGATAATACCGAAAGGCGATTCTTCAACACGAATCCTGGTACCGCGAACCTTATGTTTGCTTTTAACGCAAGCGATGGTAATACCGTACCTGGAACAGGTGTCAGTGCTGCGGTTTACCGTGGTGGTTGGGGCGTAGCCAGACCAATAGACTTGATTGGGTTTGGCGGTAACGACTGGGACATTGAAAGGGAACTTACTCTGGACCTAGCGCATTTTATTAGCGGTCTAAACCAAGCCGACTTTGGCGATGGATCCTTCACGCTTATCTTAACCGTGAGCGATCCTGCGGGAAGGGCCGCTAGTTACACCAGAAACTTTGTCGTGGATAATCAACCACCGACACTTGAGGTAACCACGCAACAAAACGATACCGTTACCTTTGCCGGTCGTGTAACCATACGGGGCAGTACGATTGAACCTAGCGGCCAGATCGAATTTGTTGAGTATGCTTTAATACCAGCCCCCCAGTACGACTGGTTGACCATGAATCCAGAGAATCTTATAGCAAAGGCTGCGAATCTTCCCCTTGCCGCCTGGCGCGACGGCAAATGGAATAATGATATTAACAACCCGATTCTGGAGATGGCCGAAGGTGCGGGCTTTAGCTGGACGATTGATATTCCAAATACGCGCCATATTACGCGCACAGGTTCCCTGGCGGCAAATTACGCGCCTATTATAAGTCCTAGGCCAAGCAACCTTACCTGGGGTGGTGAGGAAATCACGTATGGGGATGTCTACCTAGTGGCCCTGGCTGTACGCGCCAGGGATGCCGCAGGCAATACAGGGTTTACCGTCAGGCCTTTCTGGATATATCCAGAAGGTGACAGGCCCACCGTTGAGATTGGTAGCCCAAGAATCACCGAAGATGAAGGCACATTTCTTACAGGCAGATTTACCCTTAGCGGAATGGCACGAGACAACGAGCGTGTCCAGAACGTGTTTTTTAGGGTGCTTAGTGTAAACAATGCCGATACACCTTTTAGTACATTAAGCGTTTCTCAAAACCTTGATTACCTTCGTTTCCACGGGGAATCTGGGCCGGTACCACCAGGTGCCGTACAGAGCCCTATAACCCTGCACACCTATGATGCCGCCGGCGTTATGGTCGCTACAGAAGGCTGGTTCATTGCCAGTGGTGGCGAGCGCAGGGATGCATTCTGGACCACGGCGATTAACTCCTGTGGTACGCTTAACAACTTGGCAGGGGGTACCAACCCGATCCGCATCGAGGTCGTGGCCGCCGACGCTACGGAGATCGCTCCAGGTAATTGGGATCTCCTTACCCCCATGGTTAGTCGTACCGATTTCGTTTACGCAACTGTGGTGTCGGGAGCCCCCCAGTTTACGGGCGAGGAGCTAACAAGATTTGCCTTCTACGATGGTGCCTGGGTACCAAGCGACGAATGGGGCAGACCTGCAAGCACCCATATTTGGGGTACCCCAGATCAAATCCACATAGGTGGTTCGGGACGGGCGCAGTTTAGGTTTACCGCGACGCACACGACACCCATTGCCGCGATACGCTACCAACAGACACATTGGGATCCTGTAACTGGAAACTTCAGCCCCACCGGAAGCGTTATCAATCTTCTTGAAAGCAACGATTACACTGAAGTGACGTATTATCATCATCTTGCCGCGCTGAATGCCGGTAACGCCTATCATACCAATGCCAACCCAGGTATAGCGGTTAGGGCCGAACATGCTGGCTTACGTGTGCTGATAACCGTTGATGTCAATACCGATATTCTTGCCAACGGCGCGTTTAGTAACGCATCCGCATGGTTTGACCTGTTTATATCTGCGGTGGATCAGTCCATGCCTAACCCGATAGTGGGGCATTCTAATGTCAGGCTGCCTATAAATAATACCTCGCCAGATGCAAGGTACGAGCTTACGATAAGGCCCGCCGGTAGTGCCGCTATCATGGGTGGCAGTGCGTCCACCGGTGCTGGCGCAAGAGTAGGTGGGGTTGACAGGGTTGTAGTCTGGTTCGAGCGGCGCTTGGAAGGTCTGGACGAATACCAGGGCATTTCCTGGTATGACGGTAAGATTTTTGATAACTGGAACTTTAGTGTACCAGTACCCGATCCTACTCCCAATGATCCTACCAGAATGCGGCAACAGAGAATGCCGTTCATACCTGCACTAGATTCCTGGGATTCAGATGAAGGCCGTTACGCCATAGTGATACACCGCAACAATCCCCATGGTGGTGGTGAACCGACCTTTGGCAATGTCCAAAACGGCATTCCTGTTCGAACGGGCTGGGCTCCTGGCGGGCTGGATCAGATCTGGAATTTCACGATCGACAGCTTCCGAATGGCTAGCGGTCCAATTGAGATGCACTATGTAGTGTTCGACCGTGCAGGCAATGCCAACCATTTTACCCAGCAACTCATAATAATGAATCATGCGCCGGAAATCAGCGAAATTCAGCTTGCCACCGCCTTACGCAACAGTGTCGCACTTCAAAGTCAGATTCGGGAGGGGCATAGTACGGCCGTCAATGTGGGGGAAAAAGGCACGGGACTTTTCGGCAGAATTCGGAATTATGGCGGGCATTTGCCCACAAACGAGACCGGTGTGCAGCGGGACATTCGAATGGGAATTGCTCCCATTGAAGGCTCCATCATTGGCACAGGCAGGGGGCATCTGACCAGAGGTGCAAGGCACCATGTAGGCAATTTTACAGCAAGGAACGATGTTTTTGCTTTGGGTGTGGAAACCCTGGGCCCCCCCGACTCTCGCCTACAAAGAAATTTTAGGGTGGAGTACGTCTCTGGCGCAACCCTGCTTAATGGTCCTGCCATAAATATAAGGGCGGGTAGGGTATACGTCATTCAAAATCCGTCCAACGTACCATGGCAGGGCTTTGGTGCAGGTTTCCAGGTTGTTTTTCCTGGCTATGCCTTCCTTGCCGCTACCGACGGCACGATTTTTACCACTGGGATTGGCGGTCATGCCAACGCCTCTGTCTGGGAACTTAACTCCCATTACTTCGATCCCCATTCAGACGATTATACCCAATTGCCTTGGGGGCTTAGGCCACAAAACCTGGAATTGCCCGATGTTTACTTTGATGCCTATAATATCGGTGACGTTGGTAGTGCGCCTGCCGGTCATGCAAGGCGTGCGGAATTCGCCTATCTCGGTGCTGCCTTCGGCCTAACGCCAGGGGAAAGCATCATCGACTTTGATGCCAGGGAAAACGATAACAGTGCCTTGCACAAGTTATATTCGCTGTTCATCGTTAGGGTCTTTGACGGCCCCGAAAGGGACAACTTTGGCGACTTCACGCTACTCTCTATAAGGGTAAACAATAGCGACAGGACAGCCCCCTTTGCGCAGCTATACGATCTTAATCCCAATGCCGAACATCACGCACCGAGAGACAGCATAGATGGTTTCAGTGACGACGAGATACCAGCAGGGATAGCGCCGACCGCCATAGGTGGCAATCGCACCCGGGGGGGGCTGTGGAGATACGATCCCTTGGGGAATCTTTCCAGGCCAGGCAATATCGAACCGCGTAGGATTAACGTGAATCGTTTCCCATACAACCATTATCAGCACAGCCTTACCGCCATTGAAATGGGACAGGCCGTATTCCAGCCTGTCGAAACGGTAAACCCCGATGCCTTCTTTGACGTTGACACGGTGTCTGGTAGGGTGATCTTGCGTGGCTATGCCGAGGACGACCAACGTGTGGGCGGCGTTCGCATTGAGTTCAGGAATCCAGATACCGGTGATTACATCGATAGCGTTACCATACTGGAATCCCCCGATACTGGGTTTAGCGATTATGGAACAGGTTTGTTGCAGCCTGCACGGAATGATGTGTTCTTTGTTGACAGTCTGGATCTGTATCGGCATCGTGTGGAATGGGCCTTTGTCTGGGATACCGCAAGTATTCCCGAAGTAAACGGTAACCCCTTTGTGGTTGGCGACTTTGAAGTGCGAACCGTTGCTTTTACCGAGAATTACGAAAGCCGGTTGATACCGGTAGACGCACCGGAAAGGCAGGACAGTAATCTTCCGCAGCATATCTTTGATCCTGCGATAAACAATCCTGGCTTCCTTGACAGCCTGTACAGATACAACGCCATAACCTTACGCATACGGCCCTACATAACGGGTTTTAGGCGGGATCTTGGCAGATTCTTTAACCACACTCGTTCGCTGCAAGGCAGGTACCTTTTTGCAAGGGGGGAAAATGTTGCCGTAACCGGCTTTAACCTTGGCGGTGGCAGTACGGCGCAGACCCAGATCGCCTTGCCAGACAGAGCATCTGTGGGTGCGGAAGTAAGCCTTGTTGATTTTTTTGACACCAGTACAACTACTGGAAACGCCAATTTCAATCTGCCTTCAGCCGAACATAGCCGCTTTAGGGTCTTTAATGTACCAGATACTGCCGTCACCGGTAATGATGGCACTGTGAACGGTATTGTAAGACTGCGGGTGGAAAGGGATAACAGGCAGTTCTATGCGATTAACACCTTTTTTGATATAAGAGGTTCTGCGGAAACCCCAGATGCCAGGTATGAACGGCCATCGTTCAGGGTCGATATGGACATGGGGAACTGGGTTAGGGTTCCGCATATACAACCTTGGAACACCCAGCGATTCCCAAGGATTACCAGGGCCGGCACCGATCTGTGGGACAACGTTATTCGGGTGCATGTCTGGTCCGATGGCGATACCGAGAATCCAGGTTCGTTCCCGAGCGAAGGTAACATTGTCTTTGGCACCTCGATGTCGATTGACCCTAGGCAGGGAACGCTTCATGCGAGTCATAACGAAAGTCTTGGGACGACAGGGCGTTCATTCCTTAGTACTCATGGTAATAGAACTGCAAATACGAACCCTAGAGAAGCGATTCGGTTCATAGATCCGATAATGCAGTCCAACATTTTTGTCAATTATGAAGGTGAGCCTTGGGTTGTATCCAGCGTTATAGGCAGAAATGGTTCTACGCAAGGATGGGACGGCTTGGGTGGTCTCTTTGTGACTGGGCCAAATGGGGTGGGGTGGGGTGGTAGTTCCTCTACTCCTTCTGGTCAGCCCACCAATTATTTTGGTACTATGTATCATGTCGAAAGTACTTGGTACAATGCCTCAATACAGAATTCCCTTGGTTGGCCTACTTCTGGTGGTGCGGCTAACCGTCAGGGTGGACTTGCCAGTCCGCCTACAACCGAACAATTCTGGAACCCTCGTGTCGTAACATTCAGGGAACGCAATATTGCAAATACTGTTGTCGATGAGCACATCCATGTTGCCTACTTCGACAGCAATACCAATTCCATCAAATACCGTTACAACAGGCGGAATCAGGTTAATACTGATTTTACGGTTATTGATGCCTCTAATGAGGTTCAACGCCATTCTGCCATCAATATTGCCGCTCTTAGGCCTTGGGGTTTGGGTAGTATAAGCTTTAATACTAATGACACCACTTTGGCTCAAGGCAATGCGGTAAGGCGACTTTGGACTAACCTGGATGGCGGTATTGACTATGACGACATACAAGCCGCAGGTACCGCTTTCACGGAAGGATCAACAATAACGATAACGGATGGATCGAATCTTGCCCCTACATTTACTGGGGGAGGACAAGGTGCCAATGCCCGCGTTTGGTTTACCGGGACTACCGCAGGTACAGTCGCATACGAGCTAAACCGTCCAGGTTCGGGATCTATGGCGGCAGGAGACTTGGCAGGCCCAAGGGTTGTAAACCATTCGACCGCAAGCACTGGAACCGCCCGTTCTCGCAATGCCGGTGAGTTCAACGACATCGCTGTTACTGCCGAAGGCTTCCCGGTGATCGTCTACTTCGATGCCCACAACCAGAGACTCAGAATGGCCATAAGCAATAGCGTAATGCCGGTTCATGGGGATCATTGGCACATAGTCAATCACGTAATTCCCCATGACAATGCAAGGGCCTTTGGTACGGGTCAATACGTAAGCATGAGGATCGACACAAGAAACAATGAAAACATTGTTCACATATCGGCCCTTACCGCCGCCAACAACCTTGTTTACATTCGCGGTAGGATAACCCCGCCATCGTCGGACTGGGATGCGGGAAGCCGCCACAGCGCATGGGATTTTCACCATGCCGTGGTGGTGGACAGTGTAGGTACCGTGGGCCGACGCAGTACAATCTCGTTGGACGAACATGGCAATCCTTGGATCGCTTATTTTGACGAAGCCAACGCGGGTTCCATGGACGGGGTAAAAGTTGCATTCTTTGACCCCAACAGCTTTGGCCGTGTGCAGAAAGATATTCACGGCGGGAATCTTACCGGTTGGGAAACCATGCATGTTCCGGCGGGGTTCAGGGTGCAGGATAGAACTGGCTTGTGGAGTTCCAGGCTTGGCATGGAAAACTTCCCCACAAGGAATCATAGTCCCCAAGATGGTACCCGCAGATTTTGGGCGGCAGCGGTGGGCTTCCCCACAGACGGTCCATTCCGCGTGGCCTTCTGGGTGGAATAAACGGAGGCATGTTATGAATTACAAGGGTATTATGAAGCTCGCAGGTTTTTTTGTACTAGGATGTACCCTTGTGCTGTTTGCTTGCGAGAATCCTTTTAGGGCGGGCCTTGGCCCCATTGTAGATTTACAGAATCCTACCGTTAACATCGTAAGCCCGCCTCCCGGTTCCCCCATTCGGGGGATCCAGGAATTCACAGGTGTTGCTTGGGATGACATGGGCGTGGAGCTGGTGCAGATCATGATAAACCCAGGATCTGTCGAAGAACAATTGCTTGACTGGCAGGATGTAAGCCTATCTTCTGCTCGCAAAAGCGACGGCAATTGGGAATGGCGACACGAAATAGACACGCGGGTATTTAGCGATGGTCCGCTTAACATTCGGCTAAGGGTAAGGGACACTGCGGACAACGAAGTCGAAACCATGGACGACATCGTTTTTTTCATCAGAAACAATCCACCGGCTATCTCCATGGACTTTCCGCGTCTTACCCATGGTGATATGCCTGGGCAACTTGGAAGCGATCATCTTAACTTTGGCTTTGCCGAAAATTTCTCTTACCTTCAGCACATGGTGGATCCCTTTGTCGGGGTTGCTGGGATGATTACCGACGAGAACGGCCTTTCCATGCCTGTGCAGTTCCGCGTTTGGGAACTAATCGAGCCTGGGTCCACGCCCCAACATGCCGAGATTCCTGGCATTCCAAGGTTCCCAGCCAACGAGCTTCCAGATGACCTGGACTGGCTGCCCATAGGCGGGGACCCGCAAAACCGCAGTTCTTATTTTCTGCCCAATCCCGCGCCGAACCCCACTTCTCTGCTGTTTTTCTATAACTTTCCAGCACCAGATGCGTATGGTCGCTTCTTTGCCATACAGATTCGTGCGCAAAGCAGTGCCGGTGAAGGCCCTGACCAAAACTACCAGACGCTTTTTCCAAAGGACGAATGGGGCTACGATAGATGGGATGATCTTACCCCTGAGCAACGTATCGAAAACAGCTTTGTTGCCTTTTTGGTCGAAGCCCCGCAGGAACCGCCAATACTTGAGCTTTTACGCTTCCAGGATATTCTAAGACAGGGGGCACGGGATTCCGAGACGAACGAATATAAGGACAAGAACATACATCCGGATGAGCCGCATAGTTTTCTTGCCGAAGTCGCCAATATCAAAAAGGGTCCCTTTACCCTGCGGGTAAGGACATCCAGCAGCGAAGGGGTCAGCGAGGCCGTAGCCTTCTGGGAAGGCGGCGGGGAGCGAGGGCTTCTTATCTGGGACACCGCCACCAAGCACTGGAATACGGCCAGTAATGTCCGCGCCGATATCAATCATTTTACAATGTGGGGCTACGTCGATCCGTACAGGCAATTCCCACCCACACGCAATTTTATTTTTACCTACATGAATAACGTCGATCATGATTTCCATGAGAGCGGGGTTCATGAAAGTGCCAGAGGCCGCTACCGAATACAGCGATTCATTGGCACCGACTGGGACAGACTTTATAACAATATTAACGAAGCCGGGGGTTGGGATGCGCTTCTGTACAGCGGAAACTGGGCGGATGCGGATGAGTTCTGGACTGACAGAGAAGAAATCACCATAAGGGTGTACGCAAGAACCTCGCTTGGCAGGGTTGGCACCATACCTTTGATAACCACAGTTTCCGTTGACAGGCAGGCCCCGAGCATTGCCCTAAGCGAAGTCGAGGGAAGCGCAGGGGAAGGTATCGACGAAACCACCAACGAAACCGTACACATTGTAAACGATGTTATAAGGATGCGCTTCTCTGTAGACGACAACATTTCGGGCATACGCTTTTTTGAAAAACCAAACGGAAGCCAGGCCGAAGAAGTAATGTTCGTGCTAGTGCGCGATTCCGAATCGGTCAGACTCGCGATGGACGGCCTTGACGACAATTTCTGGCCATTGGCACCGGGGGGCGATCCCAACGAGGTTCCAGAACTTCCATTGGGGGTTAGCGTTTACAGACATGGTCTTGTCGCCGACAGAAACCTGCTTATGCAAACGCGGAGCATCTACGGGGAAAGCGATACTGAACTGCCAGAGGATGGGCGGTATCGGCTGTACCTTTTTGCCAGGGACAGGGCCTTCAATGTAGGTCGTGCCTCGTTCCTTCTTGAAGTTGACGCGGAATCTGATCGCCCGCGATTCCATTTTGACATGGGTATAAACCCTGGCGTAACCGATCCCAATGTCTGGCCGAATAACCCGTCCTATGGCTTTGTCTATTCTGGCATGGTACGTAATCGATTGCGAACTGCCGACAACATACGGTTTACGATAAGGGATGACGACAGTCTGGATTTGGGCACTAGCGTTGAGCCTTCGACTTTGCGGATAAGTATTGTAGGTTCCCGCATTGGCAATGACGGCGAAATAATCCCCCTTGATTCCGATGACCCAGACAACGCTAATGGTTATCGCCTGTACCTTAGCGATGCGCAGATAAAAAGCATTTTTCCGCCACAGGTCGTGGTGGCTGGCAGGCGCGTAGCCGTGCGGGAATGGACAGGCACGGTAACCCAGGCAATGCTTCTGGAACGTCTAAGTCTGTCTAACCTATACGATGAACTGTTAAGCGGCCATCCGCCAAATGCCATAAGCCTTCCAGATGGAATATATCGAATACGCATGGAAATTTGGGACGATCCGTCCAACAAGCTTTCATGGCCCGAAGGTGGCGACGAAACGGCAAAGGCTATAAGGTCACAACAAGTGGAATTCTGGATCGTCGTTGACGAACGTCGTCCAGAAATTGTCAGGGAAAACGTTCTTCCGCCAGAGGGTGGCTTTATTTCGGCAAGGAATGATGTTTACATCAAGGGAATCGTTTCGGACGAGAATGGTCCTATAAACGTTGTAAGTTTCGAGGCAAGGAACAACGCTCCTGGTGGTGTTACAGTCAATGCCGGAACCCAATTGGTTAGCTTGACCCGTATCGACAATGACAGGGTCTGGGAGTACGAGTTTGCCGCAAGAATACGCATGAGCGAACTTTTCCCGGATTTAAGCTCGGGCGAATTCGTCTTCTATATAACTATGGAGGATCGCTTCGGCAACAGGGAAACCCTTCGCCGAATGCACCTTATGGACAACACCCCGCCTACGGTGGCCCTTAGACCTGGAATGGGTATAAGGACCTTTGCAAGACCATCTGCGGCAGATAGGATCCTGGTCGGCAATGACAACAGCCTGAATGCCACACGCCTTGCAAACAAGGTTCTTGGTTTTGCGGTAGATGCAACCGATGACTTTGCCGTAGGGGGCATACATTGGTGGTTGCTGCCCTCGAATTATGGTGCCACAGAAAACGGCCTGGTACCGGGCGGGACCATCACATCTTTCCGCTCCTTTCCCGCGATGGAAGCAGACCCGCAAGCGGCCCTTAGCACGCGCGGTGCTTTCGGGCGAATACCCGCCCCTGGTGGCGAGGCGTTTATCGACACGCTAGGGCTTAACCTGCCAGATGGCGAATATATCTTGCATCTTATCGCGGCAGACGAGGCTGGCAATGAATCCGTGGATCTGGCCAGCAGTGTGGTGCAGACTATTTTTCTTTTCCAGGACGAGGACAAGCCTTACTTTACCCCAGGGATAAGGCCCAATATGGGAGAACTGCGCGGTAACGATCTTGTCGTTACCGGGGTCATCAGCGACGACGACGGTTTCGGTAGCGGTATGTTTCCCGATCCTGGATCCATCGAGATATGGATATCGACAAACGATCTCGCCGGCGTGCCTAGCACGGAAACCTTGACCGCGGCAGGCTGGCATCGCGCCGTTGTGATGACCAACGGGCGACTTATAGACGACAGGCATTTGTTTCTGGAAATTGACCTTCAGGAACTTACCTGGACCCCGCCCTTCGTTCTTGGTGAAGGCATGAAGTACTACGTGATCCGTGCGCAGGATTCCCATGTGAACAAGCTTGCCCCAGCCGGTGGCCCTGCCGGTCCAGAGGATCGCGTGGCAAACTATTCCCAGGTGTTCAGCTTCATGCGGGATGCCATGCCGCCCGAACTGGAACTTGTCGATCCCCTGCCGGGCCAAAACGTTGGGGAACATACTTTTTTCCTTACCGGTGCCATTGCCGATGCAAACTTACGCAGAACAAATGCCGGCAACCCTTACCTGTTGTGGAGGCTGAATGGCCAAGGCAGCCTGGTAATGTTCGAACTTGATCTTACGGGCGACTATGTTTTCGAACCGTCACCAGAACAGCAAATCATCGAGGCGGTAGGCGGCATGGAAGTCCTGCATTTCAGGATACCCCCCGCCCGCATCATGGAACTTTTTGGTGACAGCCTTAATGATGGCAGCAATACCCTAGAGCTACGGGTCGAGGATCTAACCGGTGCCTTTCAGGAGATTTCACGTAGTTTTGTGATCGACACCATGCCGCCGACCGTGGAACTCAGAACAGGCATAGAGACCTTTTCAAGGCCATCCGTTGCTGGAACCTATGTGTGCGAAAGGAATCCTTATGGCATAGAGGTTACAGGAGAAAACGCGGAACGTCTTGCCAACAAGATTTTAAGGTTTAACGTTTTTGCCACCGACAACATCGGTGTCGATGCGATACATTGGTGGCTGCTGCCAGCGAGTCAGCCTGCGCTTAGCTCCTTCTGGTCCTTCCCGGCAAGGGAAGAAAACCCACAGGCGGCCTTAGGCACAGACGGTGCATTCGGGCGCATCGATACGACGAACATTATGGATGGGTGGGTAACAATCGATACCGAAACCCTTAAGCTACCCGATGGTGAATATCGTTTGCATATTATCGCAATAGACACATCTGGCAATGAATCCATCGGTCGCAACGCCGAAATCACCAGCTACATGCAGACGATTTTCCTGTTGCAAGAAGAGGACAAACCCTATTTCTCCTGGATAACGCCAGACAATCGAGATGTGGTTGGCGAACACAACCTGCTTATAAGCGGGTTCATAATGGACGATGATGGCTTTGGCACGGGCATGCCGGCTCCAGATTCCGTAATGGTATGGCTAACCAGAAATGCCGAGGTTGCCGGTGCAGAAAACATTAACCGGTATCTGCTTGATGCGAGTCCCGATTGGGTACAGGCCGTAAACCTTGCCCAGTGGCTTACCCTTAGTGGCAGGAACATTAGCCTCAACTTAAATCTTCGCAACATTTTCCCGAATATATTTGCCGATCCCGACGACGGCATAGTGTATTACGTGGTTCGCGCGGCGGATAACGAAACTGGAGTGGCGCGTTATCGGCTTATTTCTTTCATGTTGGATACAAGGCCGCCAGAAATGGAAATCATGTCGCCGGCACCAAACCTAAGCTTTAGTGTCAATCCATTTTACCTTTACGGTACGATGTCGGATGCGGCATTTGCCAAAGAGGACGGCTACTATTTCCTGGAATGGAACCTAGACGACAGAAACGGCATTTTCAAACTTATACCCGACTACATTGTTGAGGAAACCGAAAGTGCGGGCGGAATTACGACAGTACGGTTCCATGTTCCCGCCGATACCATTGGCGAGGCTATCGATTTCGACAATATTTCCGAAGGGACCCATGTTCTTGAACTAACGGCCAGAGATAGGGCGGGCTTGTTCAAGACCGTTGTCGTAAGCTTTGTAATCGACCGCAACCCACCAGATGCTATCGTCAATTTCCCATCTGCGCCGGTGGTACTGGGTACAGGCGACTTTGCCGATATCGATGACATTTTGGACTGGTGGTGGCGCGAGCCGACGGGCGGGGCCGAAAGGCTGGAATGGAATAAAAGAAGGCACGAGTGGGCCTTGACCGCCGAGCTTCCCATCGTTGTCCGTGGCGAGCTTTCGACATCGCTTAGGGGCAGTTTAAGGGATACGGTCTCGGACATAAATACCAGCGCGACGGTTTTCGAGATTCGATGGGGAACCGAACCCACCGAATCCCTAAGAATTTTCGGCTCTTCTGCTTCGGTCAACTGGGAAGGGGAAGGCAGGGTTGTCAACTGGGAAATCCCGCTTGCGCATACCATGCCCGACGGCATACATACCATACGGATATTCGCCCAGGACAACGTGGGCAACTATAACTGGTCAGATACCTTTGCCTTTAGACTTGATTCGGTAGCACCCGAAATTTCCGCAGACTTGGATCAGCTTGATCGCAATGTGTTCGGTGCCCCCGATAGGTTCCCCATCGATGAACCCATCTTTACCCTTAAAGGCAGGGCCAGCGGTGCCAACCTAAGCGGCATAGTATTCGATTTTGTCCACGCAGACGGATCGCCTATACCGATACCGCCCGACAACCGTTTCATATTCGATTCCGCCTGGGACTTCGAAGAGTCCCCGCCTGTACTTGACTGGAGCCTGTCCCTTACCCACGATGCCTTCGTGCTTCTTTCGCAGGGGGTAGATTACGAGATACGTGTTTCCGCAGAGAATCTAAGGGGCGTGTTGTCCCAGCCCATAGTCTGGAATTTCAAACGGGATAACACATCGCCTGCAATTGGGTTTACGCTTGCCGACGGTTTTACGGGATATGGCGACATAACACCCGGTACCGACAACATTGGCGGTTTCCTTAGACTTTTCGGTACCGGGCCTTCCCGAATGATACAAGGCACGGTCGATGACGAACACAGCGAAGTTTACAGGGTAGAACACAGAATAGACAGATGGGAATGGGATCACGGGCATGTGAACAACGGTGAATGGAAAGAAGGGCAGTGGACGCAGATAACCGATCTTTCCAGCCGCATCAGTTCCGCGATGGTGGATTGGCGTGTAATCCTGCCAGATAACTTTGAAGCGGGTCTGTACCGTATACGAATACGTGCCATGGACATATCCTGGTTCGAGCATGATCCCGACAATGACGATCCATGGTTGATAGGCTTGGGTAACCCCGCCGCGCCGGAAAGCTGGGTATATTTCTTCTACGACAGCGGTCACCCGGCACTTGACTTCAAGGAACTAAGTTCTATCTCTAGCAATCTGCCCATTACAGTGTCATCGCGCCTTGGTCGTTACCAAAATGCCAATGGCGTTTACCAGTTCAAACCAGGTTATCTTAGCTTCCTGGTAAGTGCCGCCGATGCCAACATTATTAACACCATAAGCGTACAGTTTGGAAACCTGGATGCCGTAGTCCTTAATGTCTTTGACATGGAAATATGGAACCAGGATAACTTTATCGTGCATGTTCCCATACCGTTTGAAGGCAGCAACCGCGTGCCAGACGGAAACTACACGGTAACCGTGATTGCCACCAACCTTTCTGGCAGATCCGCAAATCAAACCATGACATTGGGGCTGGACAATACACCACCGGTGGGTCGATTCGCAAGGCCCGAACTTGTCGCGGGTGCCAACGATAATCTACAGATAAGCGAGCATTTGCTTGCCGGCAATAACGTCGTTATAGAAGGGGACACATTCGACCAGAGAGTAGGTGCCGTGGAAAGCAGCGTGGAATTCGCCAGGGGGGGGATGGTACATTTCCGAATAGGCACTTTTAACGGTGACTGGAACTTCAATGCCGATGATCTTGTAGCCCATTATACGGGCGGCCAGATCGACAACGCCAGCCATGATACGGCGCAGTTCACCCACTGGTTCGAAACTGCGGCAAATAACGCTGCGACAAAATGGCACCAGCTTATCGCGGGCGCAAGCGATGGCATTTTCCATATTCCCCAGGGCGGGGACAGCGTGTGGAATTGGCGAATTAGTATGCCGCTTAGCCATAATGGCCATGCTAACGGTCGCGGAATCGTGGAATACATAGAAAAAGACGTGACGCATCATGCCGGCGGTTCTATACACTGGCTGCCGATATGGTTCCGCGTCGTTGACAGTGCCGGCAACGCCAGCTATTTCCACCGCCTAATTCAGATTGACACGGAAGGCGACAGGCCCATCGCAGGTATCACCAACCCGACCGAAATGCACACAGGTTTGGACAAACCAAGGGGTGGTCTTATTAACTTTGACGGTGCCGCCGAAGTGCAAAGCGAGGATGCTGAAGTATACTCTGTCCTCTACCGTATATGGGTAGGCGACGAGCAAAGGCAGGGACATCGCCCCGGACATCTTCTAACCACATTGCCTGCGAATCATGAAGCGGTTGACGATGCCGAAATCCTAAACACGTTGGATGCCCTTTTACCAGACACCGAGCCCAATCGAATTGGAGGCTGGTTCAATGCCAACATAAATCGGGACATTGTCGCTCCCTGGGGCTTTACCCTTAACACCTATGGGGAACTGACCGACCTGATCGCCACGCATGGCTTTGCCAGTGCCGATTTGCTGCCAAGAAACACGCTTCGCGTATGGGTGGAAATGGTCGTCCTTAACGGTACCGGCCCTGGCAGTAAGATCAGCCTGGGTGATGGCGATATAGACATACCGCAGACCTACAGTATGAGCTTCTTCCTTACGGCCAGCGCCCCCGAAATAAGAAACGTTGCCGTTACGATGTATGACGAATACGTTGACCATCGACTGTTACCGCTTAGTGGCACCTTTACCATAACGGCGGAACTTGATCCACGGGCCGTGCAAGTCAGCGAGATATGGATACGACTGCCCCATGAAATAGGCACCTTGGTCAATTCGACCCTTGTCTGGAGCGATGGCAATCTTAGATCCACAAGTTTGCCCGGTGACATTCATGTCAGCACTGCTTTAGGGGTACGCACGCTTACCTATACGATAGATTCCAGTGTCATACAGGGTTCCGCCTTGGCGACAACCGGCGGCGTGTATCATGTGGAAATTCGCATGGTGGACAGTAGCGATCCGCCCATGGAGGCAGTTTGGCTTCTGCCGATAACCATCGACAACTTTGCGCCGGTCGCCGATCCAAGCCTGTCCGCCAACCCAATGCAGGCGGGAACAAGAGGTATCTTTCAGGGTAGGGTGCTTGACTACGGTGCCCCGTCACCAGGAACCGGTTTTGGGGGCTTTGTGGGACCGGCCAGGGTAGACAGGGTTTACGCCTGGTTTACAAGGGAAAGGGGCTCGCAAACCTTCTTTGTCCAAATCAACGATCCCACCCTGCCCGTCGAAGCGGTCGTCGATGTTCCCTTCCTTGAAGAACCAGTGGCAGGCAATTCGGTGCAAAGCCGCCCCGTCATGAGAGGCAGGGGGGCGAGCATAACGAACGATACGACCGTCACTATTTCAGATGCCGGCACCTTAGTCGCAAACGGGGTTCCCATACCCAATGACGCGATCAATTTCCCGTTTGGTTCCGCAACGCCCGATAGCCACGGCGGTAGGTTTATAAGGGAAATCTCCCAGGGCAGAAGGGCCGCGGAAACCGGAAGGGGGCTTGAGTGGACCGAAGTTGCCGGCGGGGCCGATGTAAGCTGGCAATTCACCGTGAACACCTTGAGGCTGCCCGATGGCCCGCTTACGCTGAACTACATAGTCGTTGACAGTGCCGGCAACGCCAGCTTCTATCAACAGCATGTCGTAATAATGAACAGGTTTCCGCAGATTGACCGGGTAATACTGCACACTTCCAATACCGATGTCGCGGCGGTATTCCCGCCCAGGATTGGCGACGTTGACGTGGGCACGTCTATGATGCTGTCTTCCATGCAACTTGGGCGAACCCAGCATGGCTTCATTGATTCCGGCTTTATCGTAAGGAACCATTTCGTGGGCTTTACCGTAGAGACCATTTTGGGCAACGAGCCGCTGTATGCCAGGCTCCAGCACGTTACCAGGACAAATGTGGCTTTGAATGCCGAAACCCTTAATGACAGACTGAACAACGATATCAGGCTGTTCACCATTCATGACCCAGGCACCATCATAGATCGGGACACCTGGATTGCCCTGGGGGTTCCCGTCCACGCGGTTCCGGCTGGTACATTGCCGGTTGCCGGTACGCACTTTGTGTTAAGGAATCCCGGACCCGACATCCCTTTAACTGGCACGGCCCAGGTTTGGCAATATACCGAACGCAATGCCAGGGACGATGTGGAAGTCGGTGCCGATAACGAAGTCCTGCCCAACCGCCCCGATATCGTCAACGATTATTACAGCGCGATACCCGGCGACAATTTTAACTTCGCCGGGAAAAGCAATCACTTTGCCGACACCGTCGTCGTCGATGCCGGTGGCTACATCATTCCCGAAGGAAACAGGATACCACAGTTCCTTTCCACGGGTTCCCCCCTGGGTACCGTGGATACCTGGAATCGCGACGATGATCCTAACAGGCCGTTCTTTTTGATTAGGGTATGGGACAGCGTGACCGACGGTGCGGAAGGGACCGCTGGTATACGGGACCCGATTACCGACAGGCTTCCAGAAGACGATCAGTTGCATACCGCTGTTGTCATAGCCATGGATGTCTTCTTGCAAGACATAGACGCCCCAAGGGCAGAGCTATACGATCTGAACCCCCGTTTCGAGGAAGCGA
>Ga0209755_10001945_pt1 | contig 29904 bp, 28 predicted proteins | sample TergutCo191P1_FD_187301 | JGI IMG/M metagenome (GOLD analysis project Ga0209755, IMG submission 187301) | Cornitermes sp. P1 segment gut microbial communities from Petit-Saut dam, French Guiana - Co191P1 (SPAdes) (version 2) | ecosystem: Host-associated > Arthropoda: Insects > Digestive system...
GCGGATGAATCAATTGTGTAAAAGGGCTTTTAAACATTATATCAGCGGCTTCGCAGGCATTCATATATGAATTGACAGATTCATAGAAATAGAAATTATTCATAAAACCATGAACATCAATATACCCGCAATCATTGCACCATTTCGCAAATGGCTCTGTAATTACAACATTCTTTTTTAAAACTCTATATGGAATTACATATGAATATCTGTCTACAAATTCACTTATATGATAATCTTTAGACAAAAGGCCATCATGTCCTCCAAAAACAGCATCAGCGGCTTCTCCAAAAATGAGTTTCTCGAAACCTTCTTTTTTTGCCTGTAAAGCTGCTTTATAAATTTGGACTTCGATGGAATGTATTGGCGCATTTTTATGTTTCATCAAAACAGGTATATACTTTTCATAATCTTCCCAATATATTTCGACTATGCGATGCTCAAACCCGTTTATATCACAGATCTTTTTTGCTTTAGGTGTTTCATTAACTACTTCTTTACCAGGAACCACACATTTAAATGTATATGCAATAGAGCCTTTGGGCATAAATTTAGCCATTATTGCGCTGTCAATTCCGCCGCTGAGAGCAAGAGCAGCCTTTCCATCGCTCGTTTCATTTTCAACAAATTTTTTTATGTAATCATGCAGTTCTTCAGCAGTGTTTATTTGCTTGCGATTTTCACAATAATTCTTCTTATATGGATAATCCAATTTTTCCGCGAACTTAATATTAGGATTATAAACAGTACGGAATTGCAAAAAACTGCTCATTGAATAGACTTTATCAACCATTATTTATATCATCCATAAGCCAGCCGCGATTATCTTTTAGAACACTTGAAATCGCCGTTGATGATACTCCTTTGGTATATGGGAAGTATATTACCCTAACGCCAATTTCATTAAGTTCCTTTTCAATGGTTTCCCATTTTTCGGTCTTATACCAATCATCACCAACAAATAGCAAAGACGCTTTTAGTTTTTTGCACATAGAAGCTTTATTCATAGTCTCCTGCGATACAACAGCATCAACATATTTTACGCTTCTTATTATCTCGAATCTGTCTTCAAAAGGTATCAAAGGTTTTTTTCCTTTATAAAGACTCAGATCATCTGTGGTAACACCAACAATTAACTTATCGCACATACCTTTTGCATTTTTAAGGAGGCTTAAGTGACCGATATGGAACAAGTCAAATACGCCGCTTGTGTAGCCGATAATCATGAACTTCCTACTTTGTAATAATAGCGCCGTTATATCCAGGAACAGGGATCATTTTTACACGGTGCTTTTCAGAGAAATCCCTCATAACAGTTTGAACTCCGGGAAACCTGGGGTTAAAATAATCATGCACACAAATATATCCGCCTTCAGATAACCTTGGATAAAAATATTCCAGCGCATCCTTTATGGGCTTGGACAAGTCGCAGTCAATATGAACAAAGGCAAACCGATCTTCCAGTCCTTCCAAAGAATCCGGAAACACGCCTTTTTTAATAACGCATAACTCAGGATAAAACATTCTTTTTATTACATCGGCTTCACAGGATCTCTTATCATAATAATGCGCTACACTTTCCGTCATGGTATTTAACGATACTTCATGCTTTATATCGGTGTCGCTGAACCCATGAAAGGTATCAAACAAATATAACTTTCTGTCGTCAAAAAACAAATTTATATATTTAGCAGTATCGCCAAAATCCACGCCTAGCTCAACGACAGCGCCGGGAATACTATTGCGGTATATCTCGTTAGCCAGCGCACAAAATTGTTTCTGCTTTTCCAATTGATGACCATATAGCATGGACATAATTTTGGGAAAAAATGGGGGGGGGGGGGGGGCAAATATTCCCTTAATACCCCATCATAATCTTGCGCCATAACAAAGATATAATCTATGTCTTTTTCAACTACATCATTGTAATTGGCAAAAATGGGAATACCATCAAAATCACTAAGCGTATTTGCTGTATTCCGATCAATAAAAGCCCGTATATCAAATATGTATTTCGCTCTCATTGCAAAACGCTTTCCCTCCAGGCTTGCTCCGTGGATTACTGCTTTTTTCATAAATTTTTCCTTTATACAAACTTAGATCATCTGTTGTAACGCCGGCAATTATTATTCATTCCTCATTTGATATACTATCTGGTTTATTAAGAATACCTTCAGAAATTAAATTACCTTCTTCGCACTTTAATTCTGTCAATATTTTTTCAATCTCTTTAAAATAGGGACTCTCCACTGATAAAACATCATGCACAGAAAAGGATTCATTTGAATAAGTACCCCAATTCCGCAGAGGAGTAAATATTATTTTATCTGCTTTCCATTCTTTACCCAGGATAACAAAATCACGCATTTCATTATAATTCTCTTTTTGTACAACAAAATTCAATTGAATTTTATTTATCTCACCGGAAGACTTCAAAGAAGATATGTAACGCATATTATCGCACAATACTTCCCAGTGTGCGCCCCTGCGGATTTTCTCATAAGTACCTTTAGCTGCCGCATCAATTGATATTGAGACAGTATCAACCATACCATTTTAATTATGTAATTTATTCCATCGTTCCGGTGTAAACAATGTACCATTTGTAAAAATAATAAGTTTAAGCAATGGGAATTCTTCCGGTGTAAGCGTTTTATAAAATTCAAATAATGGTTTACTGGCAAAAAATTCTCCACTACTGGAAGCTTTAAGCCATATACAATTTTTAAGAGCCGGCCTAACTACTTTTTTCAATAAGTCTGTTATTTTTTTGTTATTTTCATCTGAATTGTTCATAACACGCTCTCTGCAAGAAGGGCAGCTCAGATTACAGGATCTGTCAAAACATATATTGATGTAACTTGGACCTGTAGACAATGAACAATCATGCCATGTTTTGTAATTTTCACCTCCTGCAAACGTTTTTCTTGAAAACATTATTTCCGGATTAGCAGAAGGGTTTCTCAGTACAGGGCATATCCGATCACAATATTCAAAATTTCCTTTGAGAACAGCGTATCTGTGTCTTTTTGCGTTTTCGGAATTCCAAATCTCTTCAAAAGATTTATCGAATGCATTGCCGAAATAAGAACCATATTTTATCCGGTATAAACAGCATGAACTGACAATCCCGCCTTCAAAAATATCAATTCTATTAAATGGTTGTGCACATACCCATTCCTGAAGCCCCTTGTCCCCACCCCACGTTAAATCCACAATATCGTTATGCAATTTTATAAGCTTATTCATATAATAAGACAGCCGTTCCACTTTATGAGAAAGATCATTATTAATCATGCTTTTCCTTCATACTTTGTTTCATTTCTCCTTTTAATAATTATTACTCATGGGTTTCAAGAATATTTACACTTTTAAGAACGAATTTAGTCCCGTACGGCGGGTCAACTCTAAGTGCTGTAAGTTTAACATTATCCTTCCAGTTAACAATTGGCAGAATAACGGATGCGGTTTCGGCTGAAGCTTCTATATTGTAAAAAGTACTGTTTTCTTCACTTAGTCCATAACCATAATCCCAGAAAACCTGTAAATTTCCTGATGTCGTGTTTGTATAGGTTATTTCGCAGACAGGAATACCGACAGGCTTATCTATTTGCTCAGGTAAATTCAGGTATATATACGGATCCGTTTCCCCGCAATGTAAAATAATTCCATCTGCGAATTCGACAGGATCAATATCATAAACATGTACCTCAGGCAGAGAGTCTGTAAAAATCAATGACTTGATTAAATTAAGTTCTCCATGTTTATAATAATCATTAATAAGATATGGATTTATATCATAAATACTTATCTTATTCTCTCCAATCTCATAGATCAGAGAATAAAAATTATTCAGATAACTTCTTCTATTTTGATCGAGTGATCCGCTTGGAGAAAATAAATAAATCCTTTTATAATTATTATTATAAAAGGAAGTATTAATATGTCCGAATGGATTATAATAAATATTAATTGGCGGAGATTTATCAGTACCTTTTTTTATATAATATTCATTCCAGCCGCCATATACATGTGAGCTCGTGGTAACAAGAATTGCTGCGGATTCATTCATAATATCAGGCTGCGCTAATAACCATTCAGTTCCAGTTTTCCATGGCTGATAACTATATTGCGGATTATTTGCCATTTGAAAATAAAAATTTGGATATCGAAGAAAAATAAGAGTTAATAATATTACTTTACTCGTCATACCCGAAGTGGTTAATTTTAATTGAATATTGGCGCATAATTCATTAAAAGCATAAGCGCACATTAAAAAAAACATTGGCAATAAACCATAAAAATACCTGACTACAAAGATTGAACCATTAGGATTTATAAAGCTACTGTAAAAATAAACAATACTAATCATAAAAACCGGTATTAATATACTTAACAATAATGGTAAATCATTATATAAAATCTTTTTCTTTATTACTGCTTTTGTAATAAAGATGGAACAACCTAAGAAAAAAGAAATCAAAAGAAGAATATCACTCCCCAGCAGGTTTAATTTTATTAAAGTAATAATTGATGCTATAGTAGGAGGAGAAGGCCAAAAAGCACTAAGATCTCTTTCTGAATATTTAATTATGAGAATAGCAAGAGGTAAAAATAAAATAGCGCCATAGATATATGAAAGTAAGCAATATTTATTTTTCATTTTCAATGCGACCAGTATTAATTCTGTTATAAATAAAGCTAAACAAATTATTACAGCGGCATAATGTGAATAAACAAACAACGCTAAAAGTATTCCAAAAAGAAAAATATCTTTCCAATTCTCTTGGTTTAAACGCGAAAATCGCATTCGTTTAACAAATTTATAGAAAACAAGAGCGGACATTAATATATAAACCGGATAACCTCTGAAATTATTACCGTATTGGCCAAGATATAACAATGAAGAAATCATAATTGTTATAAATATCGCGCTTTTTATTCCAATCATTTTTCTTGTCGTTATGCCAATGCAAAAAACTGCGAGAGCCATAAAGAATTCAGAAAGAAATAATAAGTATCGTTCGCCATAAGGTACAAGTCTATACCAAAAAAAAGCGATAAAGTTAAATAATGGTGAACATAAATCATAAGCTTTTGCGTGATTCTTGATAAAACCTATAAAAGTTTGATCATGTCTGATATTATTAATATTTATAAGTTCATCAATCCAAAAAGAACATTTGTCAGACTGACTTATCATTATGATCAACATGATAAAAGAGAGTATGCCTATAACCAAGATGTCTTTATGCTTTTTAATGTAATTTATCATCAATGTTTCCTTATTGTATATTTAATATAGTTTAATTATTTAAATAATGAATATGTTAAAATATTCTCTCTTTTCTGATATCTTTTCAAAATAATCTTTAATAATATTTAATATTTCATGAAATATGTTAATATATAATCTATTTATCAAGCGTAAATATAATAGAATTAAAAACATTGTCGTTTGTAGTTGATTAAATTGTAATTTAACTTTTTTCTTACAGTTTATAAATATTAGATAATGCGATTAATTCATGCGCAAGATTGTCAGCGTTAGGCAGCCTTTCTTTAAACTGAACCTTGCTTGATTCGCCGCCTTTAATAATTTCTGATAATTCATTAGGAGTCATTTTTTACCTTTAACAAACCCATCCATCCACTCTCTTTCAAAATTTCTTGTATAAATGCTGTTATAAAATATATCGCAGTTTTGTTTTAATTCATTAATCATAAAATTAAACTGCGCATCGCAGCTTGTAATATTAAAGCGTTTAATTTTTTCTATCATGGAAATCATATAAGAGCATTCGCTCCATTTTGCAAATTCTATTAAGTTCGGAAAAACTCTGCTAATATATTCCGTTCTTTCTTTAAAAACCGTCAGGTATTCGTCCAGCTGTTGCGAATTAAGAAGTTCATGCTTTGTCGCTGCTCCGGAATTATTACTGTTATGCCTTGTAAAATAATATTTACCTTTTCCGTGTACCGCTGTTAATCCTGAGTTAGCAAATAATTTATATGTTGTGGAAATATCATCGTATTTTCCCTGATTTGGAAAACGAATATTATTAAACACATTTCTTTTAAATAATTTAGTCGGTGTTGCAGAATTATAATAAGTTCTTAAAACCATTTCTTTTACTGATTTTTCTGCATCGTATAAAAATAAATTATCAAAAATATATTTCTCTTCAATTTCGCCGTTATCATGCTGACGGTAGCTTCCGCAGATTGATATATCAGCTTTTTTATTAACAGCTAAATTAAATAAAAATTCCAGAAAATCCGGCTCTGCCCAATCATCATCATCAATAAAAGCGATATACTCACCCTTAGCGGTATCAAGCCCCGCGTTTCTGCCGCTGCCTATATTTTCGCCTTTGCGGTGTAACACTTTAACGCGGCTGTCTTTTACTGCGTATTCCTCCGCAATTATACCGCTTTTATCGGCGCTGCCGTTATCAATTATAATAAATTCAAAGTCTTTATATGTCTGATGCAGAATACTCTCTATTGCGCGCGATACCAGCGCCTCGCGGTTGTAAGTCAGCATAATTATTGAAATCAAAGATAATACCTGCAGTCAATAAAATGTTTTTCAGGGTATATTTTATTAATATCCTTAAATTCACTCCATGTAGTAACAATTGCAATATAAATGCATTTACTTAAAACATATTCTTTTGATGAGCTGTATTTTATATTAAAGCTGTATGTTTCGCGAAAATTATCTAACGCGATTGGATCATAAGCAAATATATTACAATATCCGTCATCCAATAAACAGTTAATAATTTTTGCGGCAGGACTGTCGCGCACATCGTCTGAATCTGGTTTGAATGATAATCCTAAAATACCGATATTTTCACTCTTATTGCCTGCAAACATTTTAATTTTATCAGCTATTAAACGGGGCATATTTGAATTTAAAGATATCACATTATCTAATATTTTCGGAATAAATCCGTTGGCTTTAGAGTTAGCGGATAGGGCAACAGTATCTTTTGGCAGGCAATAACCGCCGTAACCGCATCCCGGATATATATAATGATTTATCCCTGATCCGTTCAGCCTCTTATCCTCATGAAGTATTTTAAATGCTTTTCCGATATTTATATCTCCTGACGCTTGTGCAATCAATGCCATTTCATTTGAAAAACTGATCAATGACGCAAGCAGCGAGTTGGATAAATATTTAATAAACTCCGCGGTATTATGTGATACAAAATGAATCGGAGCGTTAAAAGGTTTATATAATTCTGTCAGCAGCGTGGCGGAATGATCATCATTTTCATCACACCCGCATACGATTCTGTCAGGATTCATGAAATCATTCCAGCAATATCCTTCCCGTAAAAATTCCGGGTTATTCGCTATATGTACATCAGATTTTTTACTTAGGATATACGGAATAATATATTTTGAAGTTGTTCCGGGCGGAATTGTTGATTTTATAACAATAATGCAATTGCAGGAAATAGATAATAATATTTTATCAATTGCCGAGTTTAAATATTGTAAATCGGCGTTACCGTCTTCTTTACATGGTGTTCCGACACATAGAAATATTACATTAGCTTTTCTGGCGGCTTCATCTTCATTTTCAACTATAAAAAAATTAATATTAAGAGTTTGCTTTAACGCTTCTTCAATACCCGGTTCAAAGAATGGTATTATTCCATTTTTTATTTTATTGCTTCTGTTTAAATCAATATCATACCCAATTACATTAAAACCTTTACACGCGAATCCAAGCGCAGTGGTCAAGCCTACAAATCCTAGTCCAAAAATTGATATTGTCATCTTAAAAATTCACTTCTTCCATAAAGCCCAGGGAGCGTCTTTATTAAGCCACATAGCTGTCAGATCATTCTTATCCCTTAAAGTGTCCATACATTTCCAAAAACCGTTGTGTTTAAAAGCGGAAATTTTTCCTTCTCTGGCAAGCGCTTCTAAAGGTTCTTTCTCTAAAACGGTTTTATCACCGTTTTTAATATATCGGAATATCTCAGGTTCTATAATAAAAAAACCTCCGCTTATCCATGTCCCGTCTCCCTGCGGTTTTTCACAGAAAGATCTTACATTGCAGTCATTATCAATGGTAAGAGCGCCGAACCTGCCGGAAGGTTGTATTGCTGTTACGGTAAGAGTTTTACCTGACTTTTTATGGAATTCCAATAATTGCGGAATATTAATATCTGCTATGCCGTCTCCGTATGTAAGCATAAACCGTTCATCACCGAGTATTTTTTGCGCTCTTAATAACCTTCCGCCTGTTTGGGTATTTTTCCCGGTATAAAGCATTGTTACTTTCCACGGCTCTGAACGATGATTATGAATTTCTACAGAATTTTGCACCATATCAACAGTAATATCAGAATAACGGGTATAATAATTAATAAAATATTCTTTTATTATATGCGATTTATAACCGGTAAGTATTACAAATTCATTAAACCCCCAATAAGAATATATTTTCATTATATGCCAGAGTATAGGTCTTCCGCCTATTTCCACCATAGGTTTTGGGATTAGATTTGTTTCTTCCGACAGTCTTGTTCCAAGACCGCCTGCTAGTATTACTGCTTTCAAGAGTGAGAACCTTCTGTTATTAGATTAATTAAATTTTCCACTCATGTTTTAACCTGCTTACACCTTTATCATGTGTTGAACTATACATCTTAAATTTTACCATCCTTCTGTGCGAATCATAAACTAAGCCATTTTCGGATTTTATCGCGGCATCCAGCGAATATTCCCCTTCAAGAAGGTTGTTTTCAATTATGTTAAAATGAATCTCACCGTCTGATGTTAGTTCAGGGATAGTAAGCCTGTCTGTAAATGTACTTGTACTGTAACAGTGAAACCCGTCATTTCTGAATACTCCAATGCTAATATCAGGATTATTTACAGGTTTTTGAACATTATATTTAATTTTAATGTTAATAGATTTACCAGTTTCAAATAAATCATTTTCTTTATTGTTTTCGTCAAATAATGTAACAGATAAAATATTCACATCTTTAATAATTTCTTCTTCTTTTTCCTCTTCAATGGAAACGGATTTTTGATGTTCCGCAAGATGCGTTTTCTGTCCCATATAATTTAAGTATTCAGGATGTACATCATAAGGAACGCCTTGTTTACGGATTATTCCATTATCAATCCAGATACTTCTTTCGCATAATTGTTCTATCTCTCCAAGTCCGTGCGAAACTATAACAATCGTTACTCCTTTTGATTTTATCTCGCGCATCTTATTAAAGCATTTAGCCTGAAAACTTGCGTCCCCAACAGCAAGTATTTCATCTACAAGCAGAACATCGGCATCGACATGAATTGCGACAGAGAAAGCAAGGCGCATATACATCCCGGATGAATAGGTACGGACAGGGTTATCAATATACTCTCTTATTTCAGAAAAATCAATAATTTCTTCTGCGCGCTGAGCTATCTCCCTGCGAGTTAATCCAAAAATAGAGGCGTTTGTGTATATATTTTCTCTTCCGCTCATGTCAGGATGAAAACCCGCGCCAAGCTCAATAAGACTGGATATACGTCCAATTATTTCTATATCACCTCTGTCAGGATACATAATTCTTGTCATTAACTTTAATAATGTGCTTTTTCCGCAGCCGTTCTGGCCGATTATACCGATTGCTTCTCCTTTTTGCACCTCAAAACTAATATCGTTTAACACCCATCTTTTTTCATACCGGTTACGTTCTTTAAAAAGTATTTTTTCTTTTAAGGTCTTGGCCTTATCATGGTAAATTAAGAATTTTTTAGCTACATTTTGTATTGTTATTTCTGCCATTATAATACCTCCGCAAAACGTCTTTTTAATCTGCCAAAAACAATAAAACCTAAAATAAGAATAAATATTCCTATTAAGTACGCGTGAAGCAATGTAGATAACTGCGGCACCTGACCAAAATACAGAACGTCGCGGAAAGCAATAATAATCGGAGTCATGGGATTATTTTGAAATATCTGTATATATTCTGCCGGAACAACATTAATTGGGAATATAATGGGAGTTAAAAAAAACCATGCCATTACAATAATCCCCATTATATGCTGCAGGTCGCGAAAATAGACAGTAATAGCTGATGTTATAAGGCATCCTCCCAATGCAAGCATAAATAATACTAACATAATTACAGGTAAACATAAATACGCAGTAAAATTAAATGTTACTCCGGAAAATAGTGATATTATTATAACAATAGCAAAGCAGAATAACATATTTATAAAGCTGCTTGTAACAAAATAAATCGGTATTACTTCTCTTGGAAAATGTATTTTAACTATTAAGTTTTTCTCTGTTTGAATTATGCCAGCACCTGATGAAATGCATGTAGAAAAGAAGATCCATGGTACCTGTCCGATAAAAAGATAAAGGTAATATTTTTCAACACCAAAACGCGCGATAATTGAAAAAACGAATGAATAAACAAGTACATGCAGTAACGGATTTATAAATGTCCATAAAAAACCAAAGACAGAACCTTTATAACGTCCGCGCAGATCTTTTCTTACAAGATTTGCGATCATTTCTCTGTAAGCATAAATTTCTTTAAAAAATTTCATTAATTTATTTCCTTTAATGCATTAGCAGCATTACAATCCCGCCGCTAATTAACGCCGTCAGGGGAATTGCTATTAGTGTAAAAGTCCTCCAGAATCTGGAGCTTTCTTCGTATTTCGCCGATAATTGTGACTGCTTCCTGTAGGTTTCTGACATTTCGCTCAGTTGTATCCGCAAGGTCGAAAGTAAGTTCTCTTGCTCTAGTATTATGTTCTCGTAACCGGAGATTAAGATCCCGCTGTCTTTCAAGTTCTGTTTCAAGTCGTCCAATAGTCTCTGCTGCTCTTCCGTATTGTTCAGCGTATCGGTTATCAAGAGCTCTAATTGCGTCAGATCCTGATTTATGGACGAGAAGTCCTGAGAAAACGCATCCTGCGATAAAACCAAGAACAAGAAAAATAACAGCGCGAATGTGATTTGCTTTAAGAATTTTATTGAATTCATATATTATGTTCCTGTCTTTGTTCAAGCAGTGCTGCCGTTAATAATGAAATTCAGTCCCTATAAAAAGCTCACTGCGGCTTTTTTGCGGGCCGAATGAAAAATTTCTGCCGTATGAGATTCTTAATAATAAACTGCGCCAGCTAACAGGGAAAATAAAAAATTCAAAACCGGCTGTAAGCTGATAATTTTCAGGGCTGAATTTGTTCGCGTTATCAGGGCTGCTGTAGAAAGCCGCGTCAATTATGGGAGCAAGATGAAAATCCAAATCCAGTATGCGCCATAAACCTGAGCTGCCGAACCGCTGCGACGGTCTGATTTTTAAAATTAAAAAAGTAACGTCAATACTCAATGAAAGCATGTATTTTGCTTCGATATCATTATCAAGAATGCCGCGAAGAGCGTCGCCGCAGCTTTCGCCGTATTCATCAAAAAGCCACTGGCGGTAAAGAAGGCGGGAGGAAAAACCGATATTTTCATTTATAACAAAATGACCTTCGCCTGAGACGCTGAAATCGGCTGCCCATGGCTGTATGTCATTTTTCTGATTAAATAAATTATATGTAAATGAATTGCCAATGCTCACAGATGTTCCGCTTCGGAAATTATCAACCCAGTCGACGCGTCCAAAATTAAGAGTGTGAGAAAAAGTAAAAAAAGGGCCTTTTAAAAAATCCGCAAGAGGCTCAAGTTCATGATTAAAAACGGCAGATATTGATGGAGTGTATATTAAATCACCTGAATTATTTATAGAAAGCCCTGTAGGTATCTTCCATGAAACATACGGATTGCTGGATAAATAAAACCCTTCCTGAAACCGTCCGTATTCTTCTCTGTACTTTAACGGGATTTCCTGATTAATAAAAAATGATTCTGCGAAACCTGCGGTAATCGTTGTCCGTCCGGCAGGAAATTCAACCGATATTCCGGTAGTATTTTTATAATACCATTGTTGGCTAAGGTCGGGTTTGTACTGAAGGTCATTGTCAAAATCGAAGCGCCAGTATAAACCTAAAGCTCTAAAAGGTATGCCTGTATCGAACATCAATCTATAGGAATTATTCCCTTCCTCGTCATGATGATATCCTAAATCAAATTTTGCCGGAGCCATTGTTCCAAAGAAATTTTGCTCTCTTACCTTTAAAGTAAATTCAAAACCTGTATTTGAGCTGTATTCAGGATACGGAAAAATGATTATATTCCATGAATCTTTTATAAATATATCAAGATCAACAGGATATTTCCCGCTTCTTAGCTGTTGTCCGATTGTATGCTCAATTCTGACGCTTTCAAATAATCTTTCGTTTTCAAGCAGCTGTGTTTTGGCCCGTAAAAATTTTTCAAGATTGGAAAGTCCTGTTATCTCTTCTCCGGTTTTAAATCCTGCAGCGTAATCAAGCGCGTAATCTTTTGTAACGCCTTCCACATGGTAATTATATGAATTAATTATATATATATCCTGATCTGAACTATTTTGCCCAAAAGCCGGAATGTAAAGCATTAAAAATAAAAATGATAATTGTAAACACGCGGCGAAGCAGGAAGAAAAAATTCTCAATTATTGGTTTTTCCGCGCAAGATATTTTTGATAATTTCCAAATCACTTTTATTTTCCAACTGCACGGAACGCGCGCTTTTTTCATCCGGTATAATAAATGTCAGCTTACTGTCTTTCTTTTTTTTATCGCTGTTCATCGCTTCTATCATTTTTTCCGTATCATATTGATATACAGTATTAAAACCGGATGACTCAATCAGGTTTGTTATTTTTTGCGCTCTTTCAGACGGCGTAATGTTAAGCTTACAGCCAAGTTCGCACGCGCGGACAATTCCCCATGCTACAGCTTCGCCGTGTGAAATATTTCCAAGCCCTGACACGCTCTCAAGCGCGTGAGCGAATGTATGCCCAAGATTGAGCAGCATTCTTTTTCCGTTGTCGCGAAGGTCCTCGCTTACAATGCCTGCTTTATAATTGACAGCTCTTTTAATGCAGTCAGAAAGTAAAATATTTTCCGCTGTTTTTTCATTAATATCAGCGGATAAAAGCGGGATGAGCTGCTCCAGAAAATCATCTCCCTCAAGAACTGCCGTTTTAATTAACTCCGCCGCGCCGTTTTTCCATTCCCTTTTCGGGAGAGAAGAAAGAGCGGCAAGCGCAATGTTAATATTTTCCGCGGGGTAAAAAGTTCCCGCAAGGTTTTTAATGTCAAAAAGATCAAAACCCGTTTTTCCGCCGACAGCTGCGTCTATCATTGCGAGTAATGTCGTTGGAATTAACGCAAGGCGGCAGCCCCGCATATAAACAGACGCGGCAAAAGCTGTTAAATCGCAGATAACGCCGCCTCCGACTCCGGCTAAAATTCCGTCTCTTGCGATTCCCGCTTTCTTAGCGTCAGATAAAATTTTTTCTATTGACTGCCAATTTTTATTTTCTTCGCCGCTTTTTAAAACGCAAAGAGGTATACCGCTGCTTTCGCATAACTTAACAGCAAACGGTTTTGTGTTTTCATCAGCGATAACTAACGCGTTTCTATTTTGCGTAATTTCATCAATAACCGGAAAATCATAATTTATATTTATTTTTGATTTATATTCGCCGAACGAAAAGATCATTTTTATTCATTACCGGTAAAAACCGGAAAAAATGAGGATATTATTAGCCTGTCTGATAACTTAATTTTAATACCTAATATAATATGGTATAAATGAATTTAAAACTTATGCTTTAAATTCATAAAATACCCGGCATTTTAAGCGCACAGACAGGAAACGGGAGGAAATGGCGGCCGGAACACGCTCAAACCCTGCTGTTTTGTGTCTTATACCAATATATCATTTTTAATAATGTTGTTCAACTATTAAGCATATAAAGGGGCTATATTGCCAATTTTAAGAAATAGAGGAGAGATTATAAACATTTTCCCTTATAATATTTATTAAAGCGTTTTTAATGAAATCGGACTCATCCGGCAGGTTTTTAAGGAATTCTTTCCAATTTTCAATAAAATCATCGGCTGTTTTACGGTTTAAAGGTAAATTTTTGCCGTTCAAGATGTCTTCGCCGTCTCTGTTACGAATCAATGTACCGGATTTAAAAATGATTTTTATCTCAGAAAGGACATTTTTCCCGGTTTTTGCCAGAAAAACAAGAATTTCGGAATTTTTTAAGTTTTCACTGTATAATTTTTTATACACTGAGTAATCCCATTGATGAAGGGGCAGCCTGATACGGGTAATAAGCTCCTGTCTGTTTGGAACGGCAAATTCCGCGCTTGAATGGAAACGGAAGGCGGAAACCCATCTTGATGTACCCGGGCCGCTTCTAAGCTCATATTGAGCGTCAAGGGCTGCAAGCGGCGCAGGCGTATCAAGAAGGCATGTGGAACTTGATATATTACCGCCTATTGTCGCTATATTGCGCACCTGGAACCCCGCGATACTTTCAAGGCAATTGCGCAGGGCATTGGGAACGGTCTTTCCCAGATTGAGAATTTCATTCAATTTGACCATAGAGCCGATTTCCAGCTGATGTTCAGTTCTTGTTATATGGCGCAGCTCTGTAAGTTTATCAAGGCAGATTAACACAGGCGGCAGGTTTAAAACATTATTTTCCTGTCTGCCAATCAGGTGGGTTCCTCCCGCGTATATTACCGCGCCGGGAAAACGGCTCCATGAAAGAAAAAGTTCCTGGAAACTTGCTGGAATAATTACCTGGTTAAGAGGAACGTCCATAAAGCCTCCTGCGGCGGACAGACGCTATAATATTCACTGTTTTTAAGAGTTTTTCGGTATTTGTGCACCTGCATCTAATTCCGGACAGTCCCGCGAGAATTTGGTCCATCGAAGGGGATGGAATGCGATCAAGCAGCGCTTCCGTACAGAGAATTTTCCCGGATTCGCAGTATCCGCAGTTGCCTAAATGCTCCTGCGCGAAAATTGATATAATTTCCTGATATTCAATCGTCTGGGAAAATCCTTCGATAGTGATAATTTCGCTTCCTTGCACTTTAAACGCCGGTATCAGGCATGACGGGCTTACAAATCCGTTAAAAATTACCGCGCACGCTCCGCAATGCCCTGAAAGGCATCCCGGTTTTGCTCCGAACAGGTTAAAATTTTCGCGAAGGATATCTATTAACCGGACTCCGGCTTCTCCATCGAAAACAACATCTTCTCCGTTTAAAATAAAGTTAACTGTCATTTTATTTCCTGTTCAATTTTTAAATTTTTCTGGCGGATCATTTCCCAAATATCCATTCTTTTTAAAGGAATGGATTTGAAACTGTGATCCATCGCCTGGGAGACTGCCTGCATAAAAGCCGCCGGAATGCATGTAAAAGGCAGTTCACCGATTCCTTTCGGTTCTTTTTGATCCCCACAAATGAATTCAATATGAATCGGAGGGCTCTCAAGAGGCGAGTAGATTGAGAAATCATTATATTGAGTTTTTGGAAGGATACCGTTTATATATTCGATATTTTCCATAAATGTCCATCCTAATGACTGGGTAATGCCGCGCATCAGGTTCCTTCTCGCTCTGTTAGCTGATATTAATTTGCCGCCGTCGACCGCAAGCCATATGCCGCGGATAACAGGTATACATTCAACAAGATCGATAGAAACCTCGACCACCGCGGCTGCAAGACCTGGTTTTGTAAGGCTGTTTATGTCTTTTATTTTCCATCTGCCGTTTTTTAAAGTCCCGCCTGCTGGTTTAACAGAGCGGCGCACTGTTATCGGCAGAGGATCGTGAAACCGCTGTTTTTTGATGATTTGACAGCATTTTTCTACCAGTTTTGTAATTACCGTAATGTTTCTGGAAGCGCTGGAAGGTCCGCTGTCCGGCGCGCCGTTTGAAATACAGCGCACCATATGCGGTTCTATTGACATTGTTTCCATTGCGATTTTTTCCCAGATTAAGCTGTAGTCCTCGCAGCTTGTAATGCTGGATTTAATTTCCAGAAAATTTTCTTTCGTTAAGGTGACTTCTACAGAATAGGCGCTGTTTTCGTTTTCGGGAAAAAGAAGGCCGTTGGTTTGATATCCAAGTGCAATGCCGATACCCCTTGGCCTTTCTACTTCGTCAATTTTTCCCATCCTGCTCTGGCAAAGAATTTCATTGGAAGCCCATTTACGGTGATAATCGCTCATTTTTACCGCGGTTTTTATTAGTTCTTCGCCTGTAATATTGTTTTTGCCAGAAGACGAAGCAGGCAAAATTAGACTTGTATTCGCCCGGTTCATCCGCCAAAGAGCGGGATCATAGCCAAGCATATCCGCGGTTTGGGAAATGTGCCTTTCAATCGCGTAAAGACCCTGCGCAAGCCCGAACCCGGAAAACGCTCCCTGCGGAGGAATGTTTGTAAGATTTGCTTTTGCTATTAGTTTTAAGTTTTTATAATCATAAAATCCAAGACAGCCGAGGCATACCTGATCCAGTATTTCATCGCAGTTAATTCCGTAAGCGCCAAGGTTTACAGAGACTTCTATGCTGGCCGCGTTGATATTGTCATTTTCATCAATTGAGCAAGTAATATCGATATTCGCCTTACAGCGTTTTGGCGTATAAAGAAAATCTTCTTCGCTTGTTAAAATAAAACGGACAGGTCTTTTTGTAATATATGTGCCCAAAGCGGCATGACACGCAAGCAAAGAGGGATACCACAATTTCCCGTCCATATGAAGGCTGAGAGCTGTAGGTTCCACAGAAACATCGTCAGAATTTAATTTTAAAGCGCGTATAATCGATCTTTTTACATGATACGGCCATTGAGTCGCCGTTCTTACAACAAGAATACCGGATGATTTGTTTTTATTTGCTTGGTTATCCGTTGTTTTCTGCTCTTTTTCGTCTTTTTTTTGTTTAGCCCACCAAGTGACAGCTCCCGCAGGCTCAGCGTACCAGTGATCCTGAATGCCTGTAGTATAACTGCTTGTCGCTATTTTTCCCGTATGAATGAATATTTCTTTCGTATTGCCAATAATAACTTCGCGCTTTGCTTCTGTTTCCGCGTTTTCATCAGCGCAGTCAAATACCGGCGCTTCTTCGTCAGCAATGACTTTACATTTTGCCGCAAGCCCCTCCAGCTTTGTTTTATCAGCGCCTAATAAAATAGCGACAGGCTCCCCGATATAAGAGAGAACATTATCCGCAAGAATGGGCATTTTTGTATTTTCAAGTTTATTTTCGCCGGGAATATCTTTGGCGGTAATCAGCAAATAACCTTCGGGAAGCGTAGAAGCGTGAATTGAACGCAGCTTTCCTTTTGCCACAGGCGACCTGATTGTAACGGCATACAGCAGGTTTTTAGGGTAAATATCCTCCATGTAGGGCAGGGGGTTCATTAGGGTAAGTTTATTCCTTTTTTAAATTGTATACAATTGACCTATATTGACAGCATTTTTTCCTTGAAATATTTTTTATTTATCTTGACAATGTTCATTTTTTACTTGTAATCTATAGATAATGAACAATTTTAAGAGTACATATGAGTAATCTTCTTTCTGGAAATCTTTATCAGAATACCGCGGTTTATTATGACTTTGATAATAGAGATATAATTAAAGATGATTTAGATTTTTACGCACAATACGCAAAGCTGACTAAAGGTCCCATACTTGAATTGGCAAGCGGTACCGGAAGGGTTTCTCTTTATCTGGCTGAAAAAACAAAAAGACCGATAGAGTGTATTGAACTTTCTGCAGAAATGCTGGAAATATTTAATGACAAATTAAATACAACACATGTACATTTAAAAAATTACATAAATATTCATAATATTGATATGTCGGGCTTTAACATTAATAATTTATTTGAATTTATAATAATCCCATGGAGAGCGCTGCAATGGCTGCCTGTTCAGGAAAAAACAATAAATTGCCTGAAATGTGTTTATAACCATTTAACAAATAATGGGTTGTTTATTTTTGATATTTTTAAGCCAAGGATATATGATGAAAATTGGATTGGCAAAGAAGATGTCTCCTTTGATATTATTAATGAAAATTACCGTATTATACGTTCAACAGTGAACCATTTTGCAGATACAGAAAAAAAATATATTCAATACAATAATAAAATCAGAATAATTAAAGACGGCGCAGAAAAGATAAAAGAAGATTTACTTACCATTAAATATTATGAGTATAACGATATAACAGCAATGCTTAATGATCTGGGTTTTAATATCAAAGAAGAATACGGCTATTATGACAAGCGGAGTATTAATGATGGCGAGGAAATGATTTTTATATGTTCAAAAAAATAAATTTTAGCTGTGTTAATCAATAAAAAAAGGAGAAAAAAATGAAAAAGGTTTTATGGCTGGCTATGATATTGTTCCTGTCAGGAATGATCCTTTCATGTAAAAAGAAGACGAACGAAGTAATTATTTTTACCTCATCTGAGGATTATCGGATTGAATATATGCAAAAAAGATTAAATGAACAGTTTCCTCAGTATGATGTTATTATCAATTATATTACTACAGGTAATCTTGCCGCAAAATTAAAAGCAGAAGGAACTGCTACAGACTGCGATATAATCGGCGAAATGGAATATGCGTATCTTGAAGGCATTCTGGACAGCCTTGCGGATCTCTCATCATATGACAGTTCAGTTTACCTTGATGAATTAGTCCCGGCTCATCGTTTATATCTGCCGTTTTTAAAAAGCGCCGGGTGCGTCGCAATAAATGAACAGTTTCTGACTGAAAGAAATCTTCCTGTTCCCGCGTCTTATTATGATTTAATCAACCCTGTTTATAGAGGATATATTTCAATGCCTAATCCCAAATCATCAGGAACGGGTTACTTTTTCCTGAAAAATCTTGTTAACGCATGGGGAGAAGACGCCGCATTTAAATATTTTGATCAATTTGCTGAAAATGTTCTGCAGTTTACTTCATCCGGCTCAGGACCGGTTAATGCATTAATTCAGGGAGAAGTTGGAATTGGCCTTGGAATGACTATGCAGGTTGTAACAACAATTAATAACAGAGGAGTGCCTTTGAAAATTCTTTATTTTGAAGAAGGTTCTCCGTTTACTATGTATGGCATGGGAGTGATAAAAGGTAAAGAAACAAATCAGGCTGTAAAAGAGGTTTTTGATTTTTATGTTAACATTTTAACCCGGGAAGATAAAGAGTTGTTTGGGCCTGAGCAAATATTTAAAAATCAGGTAAATACGATGCTGAATTATCCACAGAATATCAAAGTTGCTGATATGCGCGGAATTGATAACTTGTCAGAAAAAGAACGGCTTTTATCAAAGTGGAACTATTAATTTAGATTATAACAATGGCAGTAAAACTGGAAATTCAAAATCTTAGGCATGTTTTTAATAAGTCTGAAGTGCTTCACGGATTGAATTTTACCGTAAATAACGGTGAGTTTCTTTCAATATTGGGGCCTTCAGGCTGCGGAAAAACTACAATTTTAAGAATTCTTATAGGGTTGCTGCCTCCGACATCTGGAAACATAATTAAAGACGGAATAGATATTACCGCCGCTCCTGCTTCAAAACGCGATATGGGTATCGTATTCCAGAATTATGCTTTGTTTCAGAATATGAGTGTGCTGGGAAATGTTGAATACGCGCTTAAGTTTAACAGGGATTTAAAAACGCATTCACGCTCAATCGCTGAAGATATTATTGAACAGGTTGGGTTAACAGAACACATAAATAAAAGACCATATAAACTTTCTGGAGGGCAGCAGCAGCGAGTGGCTATTGCGCGTACATTAGCTTTAAACCCGGAGATTATACTTTTTGATGAACCTATGTCAGCGCTTGACGCAGCAACCAGGTTATTGTTACGCGGTGAAATTAAAAACATACAGATGAAATTCCGCACAACAATGATATATATTACACATGATCAAGAAGAGGCTTTTTCGTTATCCGATCGGGTAATGGTGATGGATAACGGAGTAATTCATCAAATTGACACACCGGAGACAATTATTGCCAATCCTGCTAATGATTATATCCGTGAATTTGTAATTAAGAATCTGCGTTTAAAAATTGATTCACTTATTAAATACGTAAAACCAGGTAATCAATGAGCTCTTCAGCAGCAGTGTTACGATCAACTCATTTTAATTATTCTGATTTTTTTAAATTATTGTTAGGTATAATTCTTTTTATTTCGGTAGTGTGTCCGTTAGCTGCTATGCTGATGAATATTACAAGTCCGGACATTCTTTTTGTTTTAAGGCAGCCAAGATTCAAAGAAGCGCTGTTTAATTCAATATTAACAGCCGGAACAAGTACAGTAATTTCAATTATCCTGGCATGGGGTTTCGCGCTTTGTGTTGTTCGTACTAACATGCGTTTAAGAGAAATGTTCATGATATTTGCAACGCTTCCAATGCTGATCCCTTCAATTTCGCACGGTATGGGGTTAGTATTGCTTCTTGGTGTGAACGGAGTTATCACAGGAATATTTGGCCTTAAAGGAACGATTTATGGTTTTCCCGGAATTGTAATCGGATCGGTTTTTTACGCTTTTCCTGTCGCTTTTCTTATGTTAGTGGACATTATTAAATATGAAGATGGATCTCCATATGAGGCCGCATCTGTACTGGGTATTCCTCGAAAAAATCAATTTTTTTCAATTACATTTCCTTATCTGCGGAAACCTTTAATTTCTGTTATTTTTGCTGTTTTCACATTGATATTTACGGATTACGGCGTTCCTTTAATGATCGGCGGCAGGTTTATCACATTACCGGTATTAATGTATCAGGAAGTTATTGGTCTTTTAAATTTTAGCCGCGGCAGCGTGATTGGTTCGCTGCTTTTAATTCCCGCGATTGCTGCATTTATATTCGATCTTCTTAATAAAGATCATTCAAATTTAAATTATATAGTTAATAAAAGAATTAGGACAGATAATAAACTGCGTGATGGCATTGCAATATGTTATACAATACTGATATGTCTTATTATCACATTGCCAATATTTGTTTTTATACTCCTTACATTTATTAATAGTTATCCTGTAGATATGAGTCTGTCATTACGTAATATTTCAAGAACAATGAATATGGGGGCAGGGCGTTTTCTGACCACTTCGTTAATTATCGCTGTTTTAGTATCAGTTATTGGCACTATCATCTCGTATTTAATTGCTTATTTTACCGCGCGTATTCCTGGGAAAACATCAAGAATGCTTCATTTAATATCTATTACATCATTAGCTGTTCCGGGGCTGGTACTGGGTCTTTCTTACGTGCTTTTTTTTAGGAGTACATTTATATACGGTACTCTCGCCATTTTAATTCTTGTTAATATAGTTCATTTTATGGCATCTCCTTATCTTATGGCATATAATGCATTGGGAAAGCTAAATAATAATCTTGAGAATGTCGGGCGAACATTGGGAGTTGGACGTTTCCGTATAATCCGCGATGTATTGATACCGCAGACTAAAATAACTATTCTGGAAATGTTTTCATACTTATTTGTAAATTCCATGATGACAATTTCTGCCGTGTCTTTTTTAAGCACAGTGCGTAATCGTCCAATTTCGTTAATGATTACTCAATTTGAAGCACAGTTGTTTCTCGAGGGCGCGGCATTTGTTTCTATTCTGATTCTTGGATGTAATTTTTGTATAAAATGTTCAATTTACATTATTAAAAAGCTGATTGTTAAGAAGGAAAACAAATAATGCAATTATCACAGACACAGTTCGATATATTAACTATTCTGGAGCAGGAAAAAGATAAAAAGAAATTAACACAACGCAGTATTGCTGCTTTATTAGGTTTTTCATTGGGGACAGTTAATAAAACAATTAATCACTTAAACGAAATTAATCTAATAAAAAATAATACTATAACAGAAGACGGCTTAATGGTTCTGGAATCTTATCAGGTTAAACGTGCAATTTTTATTGCCGCTGGTTTTGGTTCAAGATTGGTTCCAATTACATTAAATACGCCTAAGCCATTAGTGCGTGTTAAAGGGATTCGTATTATTGATACAGTTTTGGATGCAATTGTTAATTTGGGGATAAATGAAATATATATTGTAAGAGGCTACTTAAGTGAACAATTTGATCAATTAAAATATAAATATCCGAATATAATATTTATTGAAAACCCGATATATAATGAATCAAATAATATATCTTCTATGATGTGTGTCAGGTATTTACTGCAAAATTCGTATGTAATTGAATCAGATTTATTATTAAAAAATCCTTCTATAATAACAAAATATCAATATACAAGTAATTATCTAGGTATATCTGTAGATCGCACTGATGATTGGTGTTTTGAAACGCAAAATGGAATAATTTCAAAGGTAAAAGTTGGCGGATGTAATTGTCATCAAATGATAGGTATTTCTTATTGGAGCAAGAAAGATGGTGAAAGGTTAAATGAACATATTAAACAGGTCTATGAAATGCCTGGCGGCAAAGAACGCTATTGGGATCTAGTGCCGCTTGAATATTTTAATAAAGAATATGCTGTTAAAATCAGGGAGTGTTCATTTAATGATGTAATTGAAATTGACACATTTAATGAATTAATTAGTATTGACAAATCGTATGAAATATAGCATATATTTTTATTATTGTTATATTATTAATATGGATTATTAATGTTTTTATTACCGCTGTATATAGATCCAGGTACTGGGAGCGCTCTTTTTTCAATAATAATAGGTGTGGCCGCAGCAGCTTACTTCCTGACAAGAGGTTTGTTTCTCAGATTAAAAGTGATATTGTTTCGTAAAAAGGAGATTATTAAAACACAGTTTAAATATATAATATATGCTGAAGATAAACGTTATTGGTCTTTTTTTGAAATAATTCTTGATGAATTAGAAAAACGCCGGATTTACGTTCAATATCTTACTGCATCAGAAGATGATCCAATTTTTTTTTCCAAGTATAATTTTATTAAAGGTAAGCATATTGGTCATGGATATAAAGCATACAGTTATTTAAATTTTTTATCAGCTTCTTTTGTCTTATCAACAACGCCTCATCTTGATGTTTTTCAATGGAAAAGATCAAATAACGTTAAGCATTATTGTCATATACCGCATATGGCCGGCGGTATACTTTTATACAACATTTTTGCAATGGATTATTTTGATTCTATTCTTGTACCAAGTGATATTGAGATATCCGAAATCCGCGAGCTGGAACAAGCGAGAAATCTCCCGGAAAAGCAGATTATAACTGTTGGAAATACTTTCTTTGACAGATACAGCGAAAAAATTAAACAAATACCAAAAGAAGAACCTCATCCATTCACTGTATTAGTTTCACCTTCATGGGGGCCATCAGCTTTATTAAAAACATACGGAGAAAAATTACTTGATCCGCTTTCACGAACAGATTGGCGAATTATAATAAGGCCGCATCCTCAATCAAAAATTACTGAGAAACCGGTTCTTGATAATTTATATGAGAGGTATAAAGATAATGCAAATATAATCTGGGATTATAAATATGAAAATATGTACTCGCTCGCTAAATCTGATGTTATGATCTCGGATTTTTCAGGGATTATTTATGATTATGTTTTTTTATTTGATAAACCGGCTATTGTGAATATTCAAAATCTTGATTTTCGTCGTTTAGACGCTCATGATGTTGATTTTGAACCTTATTATTATAAAGCGTTAAAAAAAATCGGAACAGAACTTAATTCTATAAATATTGAGAATATTAAAGAAGAAATATTAAATCTGTCCCAGAATGTCGAAATGCAAAGTATTAGGCAGGAAGTTAAACAAACTATGTGGCAGTATTATGGAGAATCAGGTAAACGTGTTGTAGACTTTATGATTAATACAGTAGAAAAGGAATATAATTAAGTATGCCTGACATATTATATACATTATTTATTTTTTCGCTTGAGAAAATAATTGAACTAATTTATATATTCGCGTTTCGCGTGTCAAGAAACCCCGCAATATCTGTTCTGGGAGTTTCTCTTGCAGTAAGCGTTTTAACCTTGCCCTTGTATTTTATGGCGGAAAAACATCAGCAACTTGAACGCGATATTCAGAAAAAAATGAAAAGCGCGGTTGATAATATACGGGCGGTTTTTAAAGGCGATGAGCGTTTTATGCTCCTTTCAACATATTACAGACAGAATGGATACCACCCGCTTTATTCTTTAAGATCAAGTATATCGTTAATCATACAGATTCCATTCTTTATAGCCGCATACCAGTTTATAGCCAATTTAGAAGCAATAAAGTGGATTTCCTTTGGGCCAATATCAGATTTGGCAAGGCCGGACTCTATTATAAAAATGCAAAATTTCTCTATTAATGTTTTGCCTGTTTTAATGACTTTGATAAATGTTGTATCCGCTTTTATTTATACAAAAGGATTATTATTTAAAGATAAAGTTCAATTATACGGCATGGCGGCGTTGTTTTTGATTCTGCTTTACAATTCTCCGTCAGGATTAGTGTTATACTGGACAGGCAATAATCTTTTTTCTCTTATCAAAAATATTTTACAAAAAATAAAACATCCCAAAATAATTATATTTATTTTACTTGCCATTTCATGTATTTCACTTGATATTTATTTAATATTTTTTCACAGAGGCTTATTAGAAAAAAGAATACTTGTAGCGATAATAGCCGCGTTAATGCCTGTGTTGCCTTTTATTTCTAAAAAAATATCATAGTTCTTTGATAATATAAACAATATTACTAATTATATAAACGATTCTGATAATATTAAGATATTCATATTATTAATTATAATTTTATTTTTGCTTTGCGGGCTGGTTATTCCGTCTTCATTAATTAATTCATCAGTCGAGGAGTTTTCATATATCGGTCATAATAAAAGTCCGTTTCCTTTTTTAATGCATATTATTATACAATCGTTGGGTATAATTATTATATGGCCGCTATGTATTTACTTTTTATCAGGAAAAAACGCAAAAAAAATTATAACTATTACATTTTTAATTCTTACATTTATATCTGTTATTAATGTGTTTCTATTTCCGGGAGAATATGGTTTTTTAACAGTAATGTTTAAATTTTCAGGAAGTCTAAGCGCTTCAGGAATAGAAAGCTTTATAAACATAACAGCGCTTTTAATTACAGCATTTCTTGTGATAATAATTATGTTTCAGTATAAAAAAGTTATTTTATCCGCGGCGGTAATTATAGCAGGCTCATTTATAATTGTCAGCGCTTATAATTATATAAATATATACTTTAAATATAAAAATTTAAATCATCAGAATGTAAGCGTTAATGTTAACTCATATGAAAAAAAATATAATTTTTCAAAAGACGGCAAAAATGTACTGATTATCATGCTGGACAGAGCGGTTAATGGATTAGTGCCATATGTGTTTGAAGAAAAGCCTGAACTGTATAAATCATATGACGGCTTTACATGGTATAAAAACAATGTTTCATATGGTATTTATACTATTTTCGGATTACCGTCTGTTTTCGGCGGATATGAATATACCCCGTTTGAAATTCAAAAAAGGAGCGGCATTCCGCTTGTTGATAAACATAATGAAGCGCTTTTAATGCTGCCAAGAATATTCAGCGACATCGAATATAATGTAACAGTAACCGATCCAAGTTTCGCGAATTACAGGAATAATCCTGATCTGGATATTTTTATACCGTATCCGGATATTAAAGCAGATAATATAATCGGAAAATATAATAAATTATGGTTAGATAATAATAATGTTGTTTTTGAGAATGATTTAACTGAAATAATTAATTCATATCTTATTAGATTTTCTTTTTTGAAAATTTCACCTGTGATAATACGGAATTTTATTTATGACGGAGGAATGTGGCTTACCGTAAGAAAAGAGAATTTCTCAAACACTGTATTGAGTAACTATATCGCTTTGGATATACTTCCGTGTATTACTAATATAAATGATAATTCAAATAATCTGAATATTGTTTTTAATAACCTTACACATGAAAACAATAATTTTTTTCAGGCTCCTGATTATATTCCGGTTCAGGATGTTACCAATATTGGAAGCGGATATTTCGCGAATAATAAGAATTATCATGTTTTTATAGCTTCGATTATTCTGCTTGGAAAATGGTTTGATTATTTAAAAGAAAATGAAATATATGATAATACAAGAATTATTATTGCATCTGATCATGGAAATATGTTTATAAGAATTCCGGATCATATAACTCTGCCAAACAGGCAATATCTTGAGTATATTACGCCTCTTTTAATGGTAAAGGATTTTAATGACAGCGGACCTTTAAAAACAGATAATACATTTATGACTAACGCGGACGTGCCTCTTTTAGCGCTCAAAAGCATAATTGAAAATCCTGTAAACCCATGGACGGGAAATAAAATAAAAAGCGATAAAGAAAACGGAGCTGTTATCACATCATCACTTATGTATATGTTTCATAGGCAGCAGAAAAATATGTTTAGCATACAGAACAGCGAATGGCTTCATGTACATACGGACATTTTTAATCCCGCAAACTGGAGCTTTTTTAATCCTTAAACAGGCTTTAATATATTATATTTATTAAGCGTATCTTTTATTAGACCTGAATTTCTGTATTTCTTTGGCGAAGAAGCGTCAAAACAGCATACAGGACGCAGCTCATTTAAGAAGCCCGTAACATCCAAATCCCGAGGTTTTTTTCTTGTTATCTGCAAAATGCGGCTGTGCTCAGTTTCGCAGGATTCTTCGTCTTCGCTCATTAAAGTTTCGTCTAACCGTTCGCCGGGACGAAGTCCTATGTATTCAATTTTAATTTCTGTTTCAGGTTCATAGCCGTGGAAACGGATTAGCTGCTCAGCTAAATCGCGTATGCGCACAGGTTCGCCCATATCTAAAAGATAAAGGCCTCCGTTTTCACCGACTCCTCCGGTTTTTAAAACAAGGGAACAGGCTTCGCTTATTGTCATAAAAAAGCGGCGGGCGTCGGGGTGGGTTACAGTTACAGGCCCGCCTTTTTCGATTTGCTGCTGGAAGAGCGGAACAATCGAACCGCGGGAGCCAAGAACATTGCCGAAACGCACAACCACAAATGAAGTGCCGTTTTTCGCGCTGTTTTTGCTTGCGGCAAGAACCATCTGCTCGCATATATATTTTGAAGCGCCGTATACAGAAACAGGAGACACCGCTTTATCGGTTGAGATATGCACAAACTGCTTAACGCTGTATTTAATTGCGGCATTGATTAAATTCTCAGTTCCAAAAACATTGTTCTCGATTACCGCTACTGGGTTCGCTTCCATCATAGGGACATGCTTATAAGCGGCAGTATGAAAAATAGCGTCCGCTTTAAGCTGACTGAAAAGGTAATCAATATAATCTTTGTCTTTTAATTCACCTATGATTGGAACAATCGCGGCTTTCTCTCCGACTCCTTCTTCCTGAAGCAGATGAAGTTCTCTGTCAATCTGGTAAATTGAATTCTCTCCGTGGCCTAAAAGATAAAGCCTTGAAGCGCCGCCTGAAAGCAGCTGTCTGCAAAGTTCGCTTCCGATTGAACCTCCAGCTCCTGTTACAAGAACGCGTTTTCCGCGTACATATGAAAGACTCTGTTTTAGTTTGATAGTAACAGGATTTCTGCCAAGTAAATCCTGCAGATCAATTGAGCGTGTTTGAATAAAGTGGGCGTCATCTTCGATTATCTGGGAAATGCCGGGAAGAATTCGTATTTTTTGAAAACCTGCGGCTTTTAAAATTGAATAGAGTTCTTTTAAATATTCCCTGCCAGCTGAAGGAATCGCAATTATCGCTTCATCCGCCGGGTTTGTACGCAAAAGCAGCGCGACATCGCGGATTGGGCCAAGAACCGGAATGCTGTCAATGCGCCGGCCGATCTTTTCCGGATCGTCGTCAAGGAACGCGACAACTTCGCCGAATATCGCCTTCTTAGTTATTTCGCTTGCAAGGGTGCGCCCGGCAAAACCCGCTCCAATAATATACAAACGTTTTGAGCTTCCCATATCCCCTCTTTGAAAGGGCTTTAACTCATTTACTTATATTCAAGCGATCCTATTACCTCAAACGCCAGGTCAATAGAAAAAGAATCATTGTAAAGGTCAAGCTTAATTTTTGCCCTTCCTTTTCTTTTATCGACCTTTATTATTCTTCCCTCAAGACCTGATAACGGACCGTCGACTACAACTATGCGGGCATTCTCGTTAAAGTAAACTCTGGATCTGCCAGCCACAGGACCCGCGTTATTTATAAAATGAAGGACAAGTTCTAAATCCCTGCCGGAGAGCGGAGTTATTGCCTGGTTTGACTTTAAAAAGCGGAAAAATCCTTCTGTACGCCTGAATTCCCACTGCCTTGTAATAATTTCACTGTCGTCTTCAGCTTCTATAAAAAGATACCCCGGAAAAACCGCTGGCGTTGTTGTTGACAGCTTGCCGTTTTTTTTGATATCTAGACGTCTGCGAAGGTAATGAACAGGAAAATGTATTTCAGGATACATTGCCCTGAAAAGTTTGATATATTTTTCTTCTGAACGGGTTTTTACCTGTATTGCGTAATAATTCATCTGACTTATTATATTTGCAGCCAGTTATTTTGAAAAGAGTGTTGTAAATTACAGCAAATGCCGATAATACATATAGAGGAGTATCCATTGATCAATCGAATCGTTTTTGCAGCTGCTTTCAGCTTTTTCCTGGCTGCTGCCGCTAATGCGGCAATGGTTTCATTTTTTGTGATTGAAGCAGGGCTGCCTGAAAATGCCGGGTCAAACCAGCATTCAGCGCAGTGGGAAAACGCGTTCATGGATGTTTTTTTTGACGCAGGTTATATAATAAGCAACGCTCCTGTTTTAAGGGTTGAAGCGAAACCGGCAGGCGATTTGCTTACGGCCGCCTGTGATATACACGAAGCCAGAGCATGGGGAATAGATTATATTTTAGTCGCGCTTCTGGATTACAACACGGAGATGCGAATCCCGGAAAAAATATCGTTTCTAATTTATAAAGTGACATCTAACGAAAGGCTTTTTGAAAGGCAGATTGACGGGAAAACATACAGATCAAGCCGGGAAGAATATGACGATATCAAAACAATAATAAGGGGACTTGTTCCATACATCAGATAAAAAGCGGAATAACTATTACTGCAAGTTGTTTAGGGGAAATTTATGAAAAAAAAGATAATTTTATTTTTTTCTGTTACCGGAATTTTTTTATTTCTGACGGGTTCATCGCCGTGGGAAGGAGCGGCCGCAGTCGCTCCGTCAGGTGAATTGCCTGAAACAGGTTTTTTTATAGCTACAAATTCATTTCCCCGAAATTCGGTAGTAGATATTACGAATATAGAAACAGGAAGAACCACAAGGGCAATTGTCGCCAATACTCTTAATAATTCCGGTCTTCTCGCTATTGTATCCCGCGAAGCTGCTGAATTAATCGGAATGAGAGCAGGATCCGTAAGCAGAGTAAGAATGATACAGCCGTCTGATCCAATGGCGTATCAGCAATTTACCGAAAGACTCGCTTCCGGCATTCCAATGGTAAACGATCCTATTGTTGAACAAAGAATGCTCGAAGAATTATACAGCGGAGATTCATATACGCCGCCTTCGATCCCTGCCGCGCCGTCTTATATAACGCCGCCTGCGTCTCCTGTCGACTTAACAAATCCGGGTTTTGAGCGCGGTTATGTAATCGATGAACCTGAATGGGGCGGAAACGGACGTCTTAGCATAGTCGAAGTTCCGGGATTTGTTGTTGAACCTTTAGAACCATTTACCGCGCCTTTAAATCCAAGTGTTGAAATTGCGCAGCCTAATGTCATACCATCATCATCGCCTGTTATACCGGAAGAACCTGTTTATACAGCGCAAGTTAATAATCCGGCTGCTGAAATAGTTAAAGAGC
>Ga0209755_10001946_pt1 | contig 29902 bp, 27 predicted proteins | sample TergutCo191P1_FD_187301 | JGI IMG/M metagenome (GOLD analysis project Ga0209755, IMG submission 187301) | Cornitermes sp. P1 segment gut microbial communities from Petit-Saut dam, French Guiana - Co191P1 (SPAdes) (version 2) | ecosystem: Host-associated > Arthropoda: Insects > Digestive system...
AAACAATAATCCCCAGTCCCAAGTCTCTAGTCCCCAATCCCTAAATATAGATGAAATTGTCAATATCGCAAAACGCGACAGTCAAATACTTGCTGTAACAGCTAACGATGTTGACGGTATCGTAGAACTTACAACAAAAATAAAGGAAAGCGGTTTTAATGATTTAATTATCGAATATAAATCTTTTTCACTTTGCGAAAGGTTTCAGACTAACTCAATTGCAAGAAAAGCGGCTCTTAAAAAGAATTTAAAAGCTTTAGGTTATGCGTCATTGAGTTTTATCAATACCGGAAACGAAATGGATGATTTAGTGCAAGCTGTCACGGAAATAAATAAGTTCGGCGGGATTATAGTACTGCCCTCTTTTGATCCCGCTCTTCTCATAACGCTCCTTACATTGCGCCAAAATATTTTTACAGACCCGCAAAAACCGATACAGGTAGAGCCGAAACTTTATGCAATAGGAGAGCCCGACAGAAAATCTCCGATTTTTGTAACGACTAATTTCTCTCTAACTTACTTTTTAGTTTCAGGCGAAGTTGAAAACTCAGGCATCTCCGCATGGCTTATAATCCCTGAATGTGAAGGTTTCAGCGTACTTACAGCTTGGGCGGCTGGAAAATTTTCAGGAGCGAGTATCGCAAAGTTTATTAAAGAAATCGATCTTGAAAATCAAGTTGACACACGCCAAATTGTAATACCCGGCTATGTCGCGCAAATATCAGGGGAGCTTGAAGAAAATCTTCCGGGCTTTAAAGTTCTTGTAGGTCCTGCTGAGGCTGCGGATATGGAAGGCTTTATAAAGAGTGTTTTATCAAACTCAAAATAAAATTATACTTTCACTTATTTTTTCTAACTAACTGAGAAGGTAGCTCATAATTGTCATACCTGAGATGTTAATTTCATGCTTTTCGCTATCAACAATACCATTAAGACGGAGATAAGCATTCTCGGTCAAATATATCTCGCCTGGTTTAGCCACATCTTCACCTAACTTCGAAGCATAATTTACCTCACAGCCGTAGAAATCATCGTCACCTACCATCAAGATATCACCGTAACCAATGCCGATACCAACATACAAATCCCAGTCTTGGGGTAAAAATTTGTTTACTTTAACAAGCTCATTCTGTACTTGCTGTGATGCTGTTACTGCGAATGAAACATCGTTAAAAATTGCGAAAATATTATCAGCTTCTGTCTTTACGACTGTTCCACCTTCTGCAATGATGATCGGTATTACAATTTCTTGAAGGCGGTTTATCATTGCCAAGAAATGTGTAATTCCATACTTCATCGTCAAACGCGAGAAGCCGCTCATGTCCAGTACCCACACTGCGCATGTTTTACCGAAAGTGTCCCATATCTTCTTATCAATTTCCGCCAAACGCTCCGGGTATTCATTGCGCTCTTTTAACAGGTTCTTAAGTTCGCCAAAATTTGTCATAGTACCTCCTTCTTAATACAGTATTTATTCGACAGAATATTTTAAAAGACCGTTATATTCTCTGTTATTTCTCGTCCCAAATATTTGCAATTCATTTAAACCAAAAGGTATTTCAAATTCCAATTCAAAGGGGCCATTATTAGTTTTCCTTTCAAAAAAATTGAATTTCCCGTCAATTACAATTGCAAATCTGGTAAAATCCTTCGATTCTATAATGAAGGTTTCGGTAGAACCGGATTTTAAAACACCGTTAATCGGAGACAGTAAATTTGTGTTTGACACTTCTTTAAAAACTTTATATGTAACAGGGAATCTTTTTATATAGTAATTATTATATCCTGTATATCCGGAAGATACTTTTAAATAAAAATCCAAAACAGGTTCTAACATTTCCAGCGATAATTCAACAAGAGGATGTATTTTAATTACGGCGTTATTCCTTACTGTATCAAATTGGTCTTCAATAAAGTAATAGTTGCCGTTTTCCTGTACTTTAAAATAAGAATTAATAAATAATTCTCTTTCTCTTTCAGTAATTTTTTTATTTTGTAATAACCCTTCTATCAAAGGTAATATACTTTGTTCATACAAACTAATTGATATTATATATTGAATTCTTTTTTCATTATTTATTCTTGCAAACACAAAACCTTTATAATTTTGATTGTCAGGTACATCAAATAAAAAAGAAAATGTATTCCCGGATTTACCTTGCCAAGTGGCGCCATCAATATTTTCGCTTTGTATTGTCCTTAAGGTACTGTTTAATTGTATATTATTATTAGAGCTAATTAACTCAAATACAAATCCGCTTTCATTAACCGTATTATTATATTTTGGTATATCATTTTTAAGATTAAGTTGATATTTAAAAAATGCTCCTGAAATATAAGGTTCTTCCATAAATTGTTCTCTTCCGATTATCGGAGCATAAAATTGGTGTTTATTATTAAGCGGTAAATGTGAATATAAAAACGCTCTTGAATCCAAAAATAAATAATTAGTCGAATAATTTTTAACAAAAGTTTTATAATCTACTTTACCGGCGTTCCATGTAACATCAATTAAATACCATTTGTTATTTATTTTAACAGCGTTCCAATCATGATCAGGCTGACTCCCTATTCTTCCGGTATAACCATATCCTTTTGAAAAACCGCTTATACCTATTGATTCAATTGAAGCGAGTCTGCACATTTGATTAAATAAATTTGTATAACCGGCGCAAACAGCTTTTTTTATTTTCAAAACAGAAATATAATCTTGCCTGTGATTCGCTATATAGAAAGCCGTTTCCACGTCATAAGCTATATTATCACAAATCCAATCATTTAATATTTTTGCTTTTTGAAATTGATCAGAAACACCTGTTGTTAATCTTGCAACAACATCCGGTAAGTATCTTTCAGGTTCTTTAAATACATTTTCCATTAATTCATTTCCGACACTTCTAATCTTTGAATCCATTCTATTTGTTCTATATCTTACAGTTGCAGAGTCATTTGCTGTATATCTTCTAATTGCTTGATTCGCGTTTACTATTAATCTTTGATCTTTACCTTCAGGATTACTGACAAAAATAGATAAAGTTTCCAAATCACTTTCATTTATAGCCTTATTTATAAAATCAGCGTCTTGAGAAAAAATATTTAATAGTCCAATTATACATAAAAATGTTATTATAAATATTTTTTTCATCGAATTCTCCTCAAATTTAGAATATTTTAATTTATTTTATATGTCAATATACAAATAAATAACGACTGATACCATTTGCGTTACGACAATACTTGTTAATACTTTTACAATGGTACGGATTTATTATTAATTAAATTCTCCTTAAAAAATTATTCCTGATTTTTCCTGTTTAACAGTATTTCCCTTCTTTGTCTCGCAGTCTCATAATCAGGATTAAGCTGAATCGCTTCGTTATAATCTTCGACAGCTTTATCAAATTCATTCAGTTTATCATAAGATACACCGCGCATTAGCCTGAGATAGGCGGAATTGGGAGCGATCAGGATCGCTTCGGAAAAAGCTGTTACCGCCTCATCATAACGGCCGCGGGAATAGTAATGAAACCCTATAAAATTCCAGGGGTCTGCGGCTGTTGCTATAAGATGCAAATTGCGCTTTTCCGCAAGTTCGAGCGCGGCTTCATTTTCTTCATCTGTGCCTGAATAATTCCATTGCCCGTCAATATACTGATAAGTTCCCGCTTTTCTATCATTATCAACATAAGAAAAATAAAATTTATTATCAAAACAATATTCGCCGAAACTGACAAGAGCGCCGATTGTTATTTTGGTAATAGGGTTACGCGCAAACGCTTCATACCCGATAATGGCTACGCTGTGCGGGATAACTATTTCTGTAAGTTTATTATAATTAAACGCCTGAGCTTCAATAATTGTAACGCTGTCGGGAATAATAATATTTTTTAAATTATTCATTGTAAATGTCCGCATACCTATAAAAGTAATACCATCGGGAATGTTTATTTTATTTAGTCCGTTCCCATAAAACGCTCTGTCGCTGATATAATTAACGCTGTCAGGGATTTTAATCTCTTTAATTTCATTGCAAAAAAAAGCTCTGTGATTAATTTTTGTTACGGTGTCAGGTATGGCAACGCTTTTAATTTTTTTATACCAGAATGAATCCGCTCCGATTTCTGTTACCGGTTTTCCGTTTATAACCGGAGGAATGCGTATTTCCGTTTTTTTCCCGGCATAAGCGGTTATTGTAACGCCGCCTGATTCGTTAAATTCTGTTTTAAAATCATTTTCTTTGTCAGGAGCATACACTATCGTCACGGTATCGTCAAATATACTTGATCTCATTCGCGTAACGTTGTTGGGAATGACCGCGTTTGATATTTGATTTCCAATAAACGCGTTTTTTTCTATTTCTGTTACGCTGTCAGGTATATTTATGCTTGTCAATTTATTATTTGCGAACGCTTCTTCTCCGATATAGGTAACGCTTTGCGGAATAATTACACTTATAAGTTTGTTATTCGCAAATGCCATTCTGTTAATGGATTTTATATTATCAGGAATAACTAATTCTGTAAGTTGATTTCCGTCAAAGACTCTGTAAACAAGCGAGCTGATACCCGCAGGGATAGTTATATTTGTAAGCATATTGTCAGCGAAAGCCTCATTCAATATACTTTTGACAGTATCGGGAATTGTAAGTTCGGTGATTTTATTATATGCGAACGCTTTTTCTTCGATAGTATTAACGCTGTTTGGAATAGTTACGGTAGCAAGATTATTTTCAGCAAACGCGCCTTGATGAATGGAGGTAACGCTGACGGGGATTTTTATACCTGTTAGGCCTTTTTTGTAAAACGCCCAATAACCTATTGCTGTAACAGGATAGTTTCCTATCTTTGCCGGAATTGAAATATTGGTATCAGAGCCAAAATAATCAAGTATTACAGCAGAAACTCCGTCTTTTGAAATATTTGCCGCAAAACCGTTTTCTATAATGTCATATTCTACTTTCCAGCTTCCGTTTTGATACACATAAGAGCCGTCTCTCTCTTTGTTTCCTGCAAAAAAACCATCAAAACCAAGTTCAAACGCGGGTTTTTCTTCATTGTCATATATACCTACATATAAACCAACATTTATTTTTGTAATATTATTTCCCTGAAATGGTGAACCATATATTGAATTACTTCCTTTAAAAGTTACGGAATTAAGTTTATTTCCCGCGAACGCTTTATCGCAGATGATAATTCCTTCAGGAATAATTAAATTTGTAAGTTCATTATCCGAAAACGCTTCATCATCTATGGCACAAATATTTTCGGGAATAATAACGCTTGTAAGTCCTTTTCCCGCAAACGCGCTTTCACCAATCCTGCCTATTCTGTAGCTGTTAAAATGCCCGGGTATCTGTATTTCTGAAGCTTTTCCTTTATATCCTGAAATAATTATTTCATAGGATTCATCCCCGGCTCTATCGTTTAATATATTAAATTCAAAATCATCTTCGATAACATTGTATTCTACGCTCCAATTGCCGTTAATGTATTTATAAGTTCCTGCTTTACGTCCATTTGCTGTAAAAAAATTGTCAAAGTCTAATTCAAATACAGGCTCGTCTTCATCATAAAAAAAGACATTTGAACCTATAGCTATACTTGTTATATTATTATCTTTAAACGCGTAACTGTAAATTATCACCCTTGCGGGAATAATAATGCTTGTAAGATTGTTTCCCGCAAACGCTTTATAACCAATATCATAAATTTTTTCCGGTAGTACTACGCTTGTAAGCCCTTTATCAGAAAAGACTTCATCCTGAATCCTGTTAATATGGTTCCCTTTATATCGCGATGGAATCTGTAACTCTGTTTCATTTCCTTTGTATTCTGCGATACTTACTTCGGGTGTTTCACAGCCATCAAAATTATAGACATCAAATTCATAATCCTTTTCAATATCTGTCTGCGCGAAGGAAGCGATAGAGAGCGTAAGAAATAAAATAGATAATAAACATTTTTTCTTATTTTTCCGAAGAAACATTCATCAGCCGCCTAATACCCAACACTTCCGAAAAAATCATTATATTTGTGTATATTGTCAGCCATTTATATAACTTCCTCCATTACTCCATCAAGCAACGAATCTAATATAATCACCACTTACTAAAGTATGTTTCTTTAAGCCATCTTGAAACGGTGAAGAATCTAATGCTTGCCGGAAATTGGTAAATTTCGATCATTAATTCCTCTGTAAGAAGGTCTTCGTCCGCAAGAAACATGGTTTCTTCATATTTGTTCTCCGGTATCTTTTTTATGATTAAATAGTATCTTTTCAAAGAGTATATTTCACGTTCCTCCGTTTGTATTTCTACCGTGTATGCCGCATAGTCTGCAAATTTCGCGTTTTCCGGCTCTTCTATATTTTTCGCAATTTGCACCGTGTTTTCAAGAAACCTAAGCGCCGTTTTATTGCTGCGGTTATACCATGTGCCTCTTATTTTAACAAGCGCCTCTTCAGCGCTGTTATAATTTTCAAGTTCGTATCCTGTAATCGTAAGCCTTTTGCGTTTATCGACAACGGCATTGTAGATATTGCTGCCTCTCTCTTCGCCTCTGAAGTAATGGGTTAAAATAACTTCGGCTTCTCCTTCTTTTATCGCCTTAAACGTAATAATGAATGTTCCGGGCATTCCTGGTGCGGGAAAAACAATTTTATATTTGTTTGATACTTCGCTGACAACGCCTTCGGGGGAAATAGATGTACATTTCCACGCATCACCAACCGATTGGTTGCCCATGATTTTGACAGTTGCCGTGCTTGCGCATCCGATAAATACAAGCATGATGATAGAAAAAACGGCAATTAAAATAATTCTTTTCATGTTTTCCTCCTGTTTTTTAAGCCCATTGATGCAATGCCGGCGAACAAAAGCATTTTTTCCTGTTCACTTTTACTACCTCCGCGTCCATGTGCTGCTGCTTGCATTAGGGCGGGTATATGTTCCGGCTATGCCATTATAGGCTCTTTCAAAGTAATAGCCAAACGCACTATTACCCAGTTTTACATTTGCTCCAATAGTAACGCTGGTTAGAGGGTTTAAAGAAAATGCCGAGTTCCCTATTGTTTTTACGCTGTTGGGGATGTTTATGCTGGTTAATTGGTTTTCACTAAATGCACCATCCCCGATGCTTATCACACTGTTGGGGATGTTTATGCTGGTTAATTGGTTGTTAGAAAACGCGAAATTCCCAATGCTGGTCACGCTGTTTGGAATGGTTACGCTGGTTAATTGGTTTCTGGAAAATGCGTAATCCCCTATGCTTTTAACACCGTCAGAGATTGTTACTCTGGTTAATTGGTTATAAGAAAACGCATGGTTCCCAATGTTTGTCACACTGTTGGGGATTTTTATGCTGGTCAACTGTTTTGCACTAAACGCGAATTTCCCAATAGAAGTAATTTTAGGAACCGGTTCCCCCCAAAATTCAGACAATGGCAATACAAGGTCGCTGTATTGAGCAAATTGGCTATTAGAAAGCAGTCTGTTGAATCCCCCCAGCTCGCCTTTAGAATTTATATTCAAAAAAGCCGGATTTATCACATTGCGTGTTGTCTGCCATTGTGTACCTGTCAGCGCCGTTATCTGAAACTGCGCGTTTTGGGGAGTTGCTCCGTTAATTAAGGCAATACGGATTGTCAATGAATCGCTTATGTCATCCGCTTTGACGGCGTTAAAGGTAACGATATTAAAATTGTTATCCGTATAATCAATACCGATACGGTTATTATTAAAAGTTAACCGGAAACTTGGATTTATGGTGACAGTCTGCCTGCCGATTACCTGATTCCGCTCGTTTACCAGTTCAAACACAACCTGTATGTTATATTGCTTTTGCGAAACAAAGGAATTTGCATTGGTAACACTTTGCTGAGGCCAATTTGCAAGCCCCCATTCGTCTTTTCGTTTTGTGGCGTTCAATCCGTCATATACCGCTTGCAACGCCTTTTGCAGCGATACAAGCCCGGCACCGCGCAGATTTGTTTCAAAACTTAAAACCGCCGTTTCAGTCTGGTAGTTGATTTTTCCCTTCTCTATTCCGGTAGAGTAAAACAAAGTATAAGGCGGAGCGAGGGTATTTAAATAATTTTCCGTTTCCGTCAGCCGCGCCAGCCATTCCCTTCGCCACACAATGTCGTTGCGTATGTCCATGCCGATATTGCCGCTGGAGATGTTAGCTGACATCGTTGATGAGCGCCTTGCCGCCTCACTAAGCGTTGTGTCAAGTGAAGCCGCCTGAAAAAAGTAGTTTAACGCCGCTACTTCCGTCCCTTGCCTTTGGGCGACAACGCCCCGCGCAAGGGCGGTTTCCGCATTTACCTGCGAAATCGCAAGCGGTTTCTTCAGTTCCGCTAACCCCGCGCTTGTTAAGTTCACGCCCATCTGCCTCAGCAGTTCGGCAGAGGCTTCCTTTACGGCGGAAAGGTTTTCCAGTGCCACAGGGGTTACCGGTGTCGGGGACAGCGATGCTTTCCGCACCCCGCTTTCCACGTCCGTTACCGCAAGCTCCAGCATAAAAGTATTCGCCGTTCTGCTTACCGACCCGCCAAGTATGTATTTGGCATTGGTGAGTCTTCCGATTCTGATGTAGTCATCATCGGAATAATTGCCGGATATTGACTGCATCTGTTCCGCTAATATTTTTTCAAGATTCTGGCGGTCAACAATGGTCATTGCCGAGTATTTGTTAAAATCCCCGGTAATGGAGCTTTGTATGAGGGAAAGCATCCATTGCTCGTTTTGGGAGACGCCTCTGCCTGTAGGTTCAAGCACCGCAAGGCTAATCCCCCTGCCGCCGTCTCCAGACCACAACGGCAGGGAAGGATCATGCTGTATCTGCGTTTCGGCTGTTTCCTGTTTTGCAGAAGGCGAGGAAGGGCAGGAAAACAAAGACAATGCCAATCCAAAAACTACCGCTATGGTAAACCTTTTCATATATACTCCTTACAATACAAATTTCTCTTTTCATTGTTCACTTCTTTTTTCTCTTTGCTTATTACTATCTAAAGCGAGTTGCGTACAACCCGAAAACCGCACCAATCATAACTTCTGCTCGTGCTTTCAGAATGCCGATTAGTGGAACGTACCTTGTCAGCCGAATCATACCAGCAACCTCCGCGCCGCACACGAAATGTACCGGACACGCTGCCTGTGGGATTTTCCGTTCCGCTTGGAAAAGTTCCCCAACTGTCCCAGCAAAATTCCCACACGTTTCCGCTCATGTCGTCAAAGGAACATACAGCCATTGATTTTACGCCGAGCATATGTTAAGCGATTTTCCCCGCGCAAGAACGGTTAACCCGCCCGTTACCAGTTTGTCGCTCAACCGGCTGTCAAGGTATTGGGCAAGTTTTACCGGAGACGCTTCACATTCGGCAAGGACTATTTCCGTTCCCGCCGCCAACTGCGTTTCAATTGCGGAAGCCGCGCCGTCAAGAGCGTCATCCAGCCCCAACAAGCCCGAAACAGCAGGGCTGGAGCCGCAACCTGCGAAAATGACAGCCAAGACAAGAACAACACGCGCATAATTTCAAAATAAACCCCTAAAACTTGAAAGATACCTCATCATACCATTTTAGGGAGTTGTTTAACAATAGCGCGGTATTTTAAAAAACTTTTTTAGCTGTTTTTTTAGACAAATACACTGTTAGGTCTTTTCCAAATCTAAAAATTGGATTATTACATTTATTTTATTTATAACTTCTTTATATTCAAAATCGTTTATTAGTTTTACAATCTCTAAAAGCGGATTGTGAATATGAGGAAGATCCTTTGTGAGAAATAAAAGTTCGCTAATTAAGGAATTTGCCTGTGTTTTATTTGCGGAATAAGCCTCAGTCATAAGTTTTTGTAATTTTCCTTCGATGATACCGGGAATATGTTCAGGTAATCCTATTACAGAGTTTATTTTTTTATAGAGAGTTTCCGCTACTATCGGTTTTACAATATAATCCTTAGCGCCTGCTTTAATAGCTCTGCCTATAATATCTATATCAGCGTGCGAGGTGACAAAAATAACAGGTGTTTTTTTATTAACAGAATTTCCCGATCTTAAAAGATTTAAAAAGTCAAAGCCTAACATTTCAGGCATTACAATATCAAGAAGGATAAGATCAACTTTTATTTTATTAAGAACATTAAACGCCATATCCGCAGACCTTGCAAGCCTTACGTCAAAATAACTTTCCAAGAGCGAACCTAACTGCATCAAATTTTCCGGCATATCATCTACCGCCAGTATTATTTTCTTTTCAGACATATTTTTCTCCTATTTGGTTTATATACTCTTGCGCTTTTTCATAATCGAATGAAGTTATTAATTGTTTTATAATGTTTAATTTTGCTTTTGTATCATCATTCCATTCATATTTATCTAAAACAGAAAATATCTTTTTTGTTTCTGTAAAAGAATAATCTGCGCAGGCTGCATTTAATAATTGGATTTGTTCATTAAATATTTCAGCTGTGCCGGGTGAAACTTCGCCGGAAGCGCCTGGATTAGCTTTTTCGGTTTCATTTAAGTTAGAATTTGAATTTTCAACTAAAATTAAACAGAGCTTTTCATGAAAATGCGCAAGCACTTGGCAGAATGCGCCGGTTTCATTTCGGCACACTGCTTCTGCCTCGCTTGTATCCTTATCTTGTGCATTTGATTTTTCTTTTAAATTTTTTGACGCATTTTCCAGCTTTGCCGCCCATTTTGAAAGCGTATCTGCGCCTATATTTGCAAGAACGCCTTTTAATGCGTGCGCTTTAATCGCATAATGTTCCCAATTTTCTTCTTTCCATGTGAGATTTAATTCATCAATATATTTTTTACAATTTTCAGAAAAATATTTTAAAATACCAATGTAGCTTTCCTGATTTTGCCCTATATAGGAGAGTCCTGCATTAACATTAAAATCTTCTATTTCGAATAATTTTTTTATTATTGCTGTCATTTGAGATGATGATTTATTATTTTGATCGCCTGAAGAATTACTTTGCTCACCGCCGTCATTCTTTTTTATCTGAGTTACTTTTTCTTTCGGCAGCCAGGTTATCAGAATCTCAATCATTTTTTGTATATCAATCGGCTTTGAAATGAAGTCATTGAAACCGTTAAGCAGGAACATTTCTTTTGCGCCCTGTACAGCGTTGGCTGTCAGCGCGATGATTGGAAGGTTTTTATATTTTTCACCTAGTTTCCTTATTACTGCAACCGCTTCTATACCGTCCATATCCGGCATCATGTGATCCATAAACACAATATCAAAGTCGTTCTCCTTGATTAAATCAATGGCTTCTCTTCCTGATAAAGCTTTTTTCGCTTCAATACTGTGCAATCTTAAAAGCCCATAAGCAACCTTCAGATTAAATTCATTATCGTCAACTAACAGAATATTTGCTCCCGGCGCGAATATATCCAGTTTTGTTTCCGTATTACTTTCATAGCTTACTTCGGTTACATTACCTAAAACCAAGGGAATGATAACGGTAATTACAGTTCCTTGTTCATACTCGCTGTCAAGCATGATGCTGCCGCCCATCATTTCTACAAAAGCTTTACTTATTGGAAGACCTAAGCCGGTGCCGGCGATATGCCGGTTTTTTTCTGTCTTGTCTTGTTCGAATGCATTGAAAATCCCGGGCAGCGCTTCCTTTTTGATACCCATACCTGTATCTTTAACTTCAAAAACGAGCTTGTCTTCCAAGGCGCTAACCTTGAGCCTTATGTATCCTTTTTCCGTGTATTTAACCGCGTTTCCGCAAAGATTTGTAAGCACTTGCCTTATACGTATATCATCACCGAAAAGAATTTTCGGTATTTCCCCTACGCTGGTAGACTTGAATTCAATCCCCTTTTTTTGCGCTACATACTTGAACATGGAATTGATATTGTCAAGCATTGCCGGAAAATCGTAATTGATAGGGTTCAACATTAATTTTCCGGATTCAATTTTTGAAAGATCCAGAATATCGTTTATTATTGACATCAGAGAATTAGCGGATGCATCAATATCTTTAACGTAATCTCTCTGACGGGCGGTTAGATCTTCGTGTTCAAGAAGTTCAGTCATACCGATGATCGCGTTCATCGGAGTGCGGATCTCATGACTCATATTTGCTAAAAATGCGGACTTTACCTGGCTTGCAGAATCTGAGCGGCTTTTTGCAATGTACATTAAAGTCTGTACTGCGCACAACAATAAAGCTAAAATAATACCCGTTATTGCTAATATAGCGCGCATGACTTTTACATCCTGATAATAAATATTACTTGGCAGAGCGAAACCTAAATACCATCCGTTTGAAAGTTTCCTCATAAAAATAACGATTTTTTCTCCTGAAGCTGTGATATAGTCATAAGCGGATATACCGTCGGCGTTCTGAAGGCTCTCCACCATTTGCGCGTAACCGGAAAGAATAGATGAGTCAGTTTTACGGCTCTTATAATCAGAGCTCTCACCAAGGTATATACTCGCGCCTGTTACACCATCTGATTGCTCTGTGTAGCTTCTGCTCGCGCTGGAAATACCTTCCAAAGACATACCAAAAAAATCTGTTACAGGGTGTACAATTACGCGGCGCTTTGAATCAAGCAATATGCCGTAACCTGATTCCATTAGCTGGATGCAGGCGACATGATCCGATATATTTGAAATAAACACATCCAGAGCAATTACGCCGAAAGGGTTTTTGTTCTCATCAAAAAGAAGTTTAGAAAATGATACAACATATTCGCCGGTACGCGCGTCTGCATAGGGATCGCTGCAGAATACTTTTCCGTCCGCCTCATACGCGCCGATATACCAAACCCGCGATTCCGGCCTGTAATCATCAGGAGTCGTCCAGCCGGAAGTTTTAATATACTTCCCGCCCACAGTACCGTAGATGGAGATAATCTCGGCGAATCTTTCATCATGGGTTTGCAGCCATTTATACCATTTTAAAAGCCCTTCCTGCATTGCAGGCGCGGCTTCGGCTGTTTTTGAATTCTGCGCCCAAAGACTTTCGAGAAAAAACGCAGTATTGATGATTGTAATCTCATAACCTTGCAGATATGTCTTTATGGTTTCTGCTGATACAGAGATTATTTCATCGCCGTAGCGGCTGATATATTTATTTACAATGAGCGAGCCGTAATGGCTGCCTAAAAACACCATGATCAGAAAAGCGGTTATAATTACTAATAATTGCGGTAATAGCGTTTTTTTAATCTTTAGGTTTGATAAAAACCTCATCATAAGCCTCTCTTACTATTTCTCATTTAAAAGGATTTATGTTTACTATTAAAATATTTTATACTAATTTTAATATTTTCGCAAATACCGCCCTGAGTTAAATATAATTAATCGCAAAATACACCCCAAAAAGAGTAAATAACAGTTATTATATAACAAGAATGAGAAAAATAAGAGATTATTATAATTACTAATTTTAGGATAAAGCCTTTTGAGCTATTGTCCTGCGGAGCTGTACTTCCCCAACTGCATGAGGGCGACTTTGGGGTTTGTTACCACTAAAGGCCCAGAAATACAACCGCCCTGACAGGACATTACCTCAACAAGGTTCGGCGTGTCGTCCTTGAATGGAAGTTCCCCTGCGTTTATTTTTCCTAACTCGGTCAGGCGTTTAATTCCCGCTTTATCAAGACCGTCAATTATTGCTTCTTTCAAAAGCGAGGGGTCTTTGAGCCGCGCCTTTACCGCCTGAGCTACGCCGCCAGATTTAGCAAAGTTCCTTCCGCTTGAGGTGGGGAGCTTTTTCCCCGGAAGGGATTCCGCCTTTGCCACATCAATATTTTTAGCAACGAAAAGAGAGCCGATCTCTTCAATAGAAATAACATAATCAACGAGATCATCGTCCATGCCCTCCTGCCGTTTGGCAAGGCAAGGCCCGATAAAAACCGTAATGCAGTCCGGGTACTCTTTTTTAGCGATTTCAGCGGCGTAGTGCATGGGGGTAGCTGTGGTGGAAATACAGTCTGCAAGCTGCGGCACATGGAGGCGCACAGCCCTCACATAAGCGGGGCAGCAGGAGGTAGTCATCATCTTATCACCCCGATTTTTGCGCTCTTCAAATTCTTCAGCTTCCTTGTCCGCAGTGATGTCCGCGCCGAGCGCTACTTCTACCACGCCTGAAAAACCGCAGGCAAGAAGAGCGCCTTCAAGCTGTCCGCTTTCAACACGGAATTGAGCGGCGGCCGCCGGAGCGTACAGAGCGACAATATTTTTGCCTGCCATAATATGCTTAACAACATCAAACAACTGGCTCTTGTCTACCAAAGCGCCGAAGGGGCATTCCCTCATACAGTTGCCGCAGGCAATACATTTATGATAATCAATGCGCTCCTTGCCGTTTTCGTTTTTAGTGATAGCGCCGACAGGGCAAGCTTCTTCGCAGGGAACCGGAATTTTGATGATCGCTTTATAAGGGCAATTTTGCAGGCACAAACCGCAGCTGACGCATTTGTCGCTGTCAATATGCGATCTGCCGTCTTTTATTTCAATCGCTTTCTTGCCGCAGTTGGTCATACACGGGCGTGCAAGGCAAGCCTGACAAACATTGGTTACCATATAATGAGAGCGCACGCAGGCATTGCAGGCTTCATCAATTACTGTATGAATCGGCCAAACCGGTTTCTCCCTGGCAAGAGCTTCTTTCGCGTATTCGGAAATCCTTTTATTATCATCGTAGTCTTCAAGGCTCCACCCAAGCCGGGCGATTACACGCTGGCGGATAATTTCCCTGTCATGGTAGATACAACAACGGATTGACACGCTCCCAAAAGGGGCAAGTTCTTTGGGTATGTTATCAACGGCTTCATCAAGCTTGCCTTCAAGTTGAATCTTGGTAAGGCGCACCAATATTTCCCGTTTAAGTCTGTGAGCGTTATTGTTCATGTTCAACATAATCAGCCCTCCAGCTCTCTGAGGCAGTCGATAATTTTTTGGACGCTTGCTTGTTCAATTATTTTTCCGTCAACCTGCGCGAAGGGCGCATGATCGGCCTGCTCGCCTGAGTATTCGCTGCGGTTACAAATGCCGTTGCAGGGAGAACCCTCAATTTCCGTAACAGCTTTAAGATCGTCAGGCAGCTGTTCTTCCAACAGCAACAGTTCCGAACCGCCCATGACAAAACAGGCAGTGCCTGTACATATTGTAACTTTGTGTTTTTTCATCGCCTCACCTTTTATTCTCTTAATATATCATTTTTTAATGTCTTTTAACAGACCAAATTTTCCAAAAAAACTTTACAAACCTTATACATTTTTCAACATGAAAAGGAGAAGATGAGAATATCCTTGAATGCGGATGATATGAAAATGCGATGATCTACATAGCAGATGCAGCAATTTTTTCACTGACTAATTCATCAATGATCTGGACAGGGCTTTTATTGTCAGCTTTTGCTTTAGTCAACAGGTATTGAATAGTCATGTTTTTCAACCCTGAAATACGGATTTCGCGCTGGCTAAGCCAATCGCTGCCATTAGAAATAATTCTTGGCGGATTGCGGGTTAACTCTTCATCAAGAGCGTCATATTCATCATCAGTCATATCATTGTAATTATTCATTTACTTCCCCTAATCTATTTGAGCAATTGTACTGCTTTGGCAACCCATAGCGTGAAATACCTTGATCGTATCATCATCAATGGGGTTATAAAATACTTCAATCGGATTACCGGCACAATTGAAACCAACAAAAGCGTATTTGCTATCATAACCTTCCAGTAAACCTTTAAGAATCATAGTTTTATAAGCATGGAAAATATCTTCTTTGGTAACTCCATGCTTAAAAACTGAAGGTACAAAGATGATTTCAGGCATCATTAAAGAAAGTATAACATGAAAAGCCCCGAAGCGCTATACAACCCGGCTAGGTATTACCGGCGTTTTCTACAGATACGGAGTATAATTACCATGATTGTAATTATATTGCAGGTGATGTATATTTTTAGTAGATTTTTAACTAAAATAAGAAATAAGTATTAAAAGGAACATCGCAGAATGAGTATAATCTCTTCAATAAAGGGGTTTCTCCATACAAGGGATGAGTTATCCTTAAGCAACATAAGAAAAGAACTGTGGGCGGTAATAATTATCTTCCCTCTGTCAATCATACTCGCCAATATGCGTCACTTTGATCTTAATATCGAATTTGCGGGTTTTCAGTCTTTTGAACTAATGCTTTTCCTTTGGGGTTTTGGCTGGCTGGCCCTTGCTCTTTTCCCAAAGCGATTCTTATTTCCGCTTTTAAAAATTGCGGCAGTCATCAGCGCAATTCTTCTTTTATTACAAATATTGTTTACAGCGGATATTACATCGCACTTTCCGGGCGCGCAACTTTCGGTATTCATGGCTTATATGTTTTTCAACGGAATATGTTGCGCCTGCGCTTTTTTTATTTTCTGTTTCAGTCTGAATAATGTAGAAAGAATGACAGGGATAATATTATTAATTTTCTACCACAGCCTTGATTTTGCAGTCTTTAAAACATTTCCTACCGTTCAGAAAATTTATGAAACATGGGGCGGAATTGCGGTTATGATTTTCTTCCTTGTTGTGGTTTTTTTGTTAAATAAAAAAACGGTGGAAATAATCATTGATGAAAATAGAAAAATAAAAATAACGCAGGACATAAAAGAAGCGAAAGTAGGAATAATAATTCCGCTTCATATCGTTTATTTCTCGGTAATGCTCACGATCCAATATCTTGAACCGGCGAAAAACATAGTTTTTAGTCTGCCTTACGGTTTGGGACAGTTTACTTCAATAATCTTTACAGTTTTTGTTATGGTTCTGTTAAACCGGAATTCGCTTTATATATGGTTGTCATTTCTGGTCTTTACGCTATTCGGATTAGCAATCGTAAATTACGAGTCCGTAGCGGCGCGTTTTTTAGGTTCGCTTATTTTCGGAACAGGAGACGGATTAGGTTATATAATTACAATTTATTTGTGCGCGGGAGCAATCAAAAAAAGCAAGTCAATTAAAATGTACAGGCTTTATTGTTTTGTTCTTTTTATCGAATATGTTTTTATATCAGGCGTATTATCAATGGTTTTTAAATACTTTGCAGAATCAACCCATACAGTCGCGTTTATAATTGTTCTTGCGCTTTGTTCGCTTTGTTTTCTTTTAATACCGTATTTACAGAAAAAACTTTTTTCAGAGGACTGGACTGACGGTTTGAGCGCAGCCGACATACCAGAATATATCCCCGCTCTCGAACAGGCGGAAAAAGCGGACAAAGAAGATAATTTAGGATTAACCCCCCGTGAAAAAGATGTCTTTGCCCTTCTTATCCAAAACATGCCGCTTAAAACAATCGCTTTGGAACTTGGGATAAGCTTTAATACCGTAAACTCGCATTACCGCTCAATTTACCGCAAACTCGGCATTACCAGCAAAGGCGAGTTGTTTATGAAATATCAAATTAAAACATAATTGTATATTTTTTCATACATCACTAAAACGTGCGAGTTGCTTATTTTTTAAAACAATTTAATATAAACCCATGCAGGATGAAAAACAAGCGGAAACCGATATAAACAAACAGCCGCTCAGAGACAGCGCAGTTTTTATAAGCCGTCTGAAACCGGAAGAATACGAGGTTTACATCTGGCTTCTGCAAGCCTACAGCATAACATGGATTTCAGAAACGCTCGGACTTGAAAGCAGAAAAGTAAAATCTCTTGCCTCAAAGGTATATAAAACATTTGAAGTCAAGAACCAGCGCGAATTGATTAAATACTTTGTTTCTCTGAAAAAGTATGAATCAAAACCTCCGCATAACTTAGAAGATTTTGCCTATGCAATGGCAAGTTATACGGACAATTGCGCGAAAAGAGCGGCGGATCAGCAGTGAACAGGGAACAAATATAAAAGGAGGATTTTATGGGTACATCTTGGCAAGCCAGGGACGGAAGAACATTTAACAGTGAAAGAGAGGCGATTTTTCACAACACTGTAATCGAAGGACATAGATTGGTTGATAGGGGCGAATATGATGAGGGAATTGACATATTAACAGCCGCTATTGATTATCCTGCGGATGCAATTAGAACACATACAGAAAGAATGTGCTGCTATGCCAAACGGGGCGAGGCATACAGCGCAAAAAAACTTTATGATATGGCAATATCCGATTATACCACGGCGATTGAAAGTTATAATTCCGCTACAAGAACAAAGTATGGTTTTGATGACGAGCGAATTGCCGGAAGATATGTCAACAGAGCCAAGGCATACAGCGCAAAAGGCAATTACGATAATGCAATCGCCGATTTTACCGAAGCAATCAAACTTGGGTATTACCAGGATTTGGCATACAACGATCGCGGCGTCGCGTATTCAAAAAAGGGAAACGCAGAACAGGCAATAGCCGATTATAAAGCAGCCGCCAACTGGGGCTTTCATAAATCTTCGTCAATAGAAGCCACAGCGTTAGGTAATTTAAAAAACAAGGGCATAAACCATACGCCGGTAACGCCGCCTGAAGTTATACAGGCAAGGATAGACGCTGAAAACGAAAGAATATGGCGTGAGAAACAGGCAAAAAAACAAAGGATTATCGACTTTTTTAGCCCCTTCTCCATCGTAGACAGTGACTCAGGCGAAGGCAGTACAACCATTATAGGCGGTCTCATCGCCATCATTGCCGGAGCTATCGCCTGGAAAATCGGAGGCTGGATACCCGCCGGAATCGCCGCCATTGCCGGCGGAGTTTTCGGCGGCAAGTTCCTGGGTGAAATCATTCATGTTAAGCTTCTTAAAGTAATTATTTATATTGTTATTTTATCAGCTCTTGCAACCGGCGGCATGTATCTTTACGCAATGATCGACTCGGGAATAGGAAAACCCGCCGTAACACGGACAGAACAAACAACCGAAGAGAAAACCGCCGCTCTTGCCAATCTTGCGGGGAATTTTCTTACGGTTTATTCCGAAACAATTAACATTTATTCAGGGGCTTCCAATACAAGCCGTAAAATAAAAACGATGTATAAAGGTAACACAATAACAGCGACAGGCAATGTTGCCGGCGTATGGGTTCCGGTAGAATCAGGAAACGACAAGGGCTTCGTTTTTGTACCCTCTGTCAAACATGCCAGTTTTGCATTGATAGAATATCCGTATGATGCCGCAACCGCTTCTTCGGTTCAATTGGTAAATCAAATGACAAATGCTCAAGGTCTTTCAATACCTCGCGGAACTGTTGTAACGGTTACAGGTACTTTTGATAATAGTAATATGTCAATCGAATATAAAAACGGAAGTTACAAGATTGATAACGCGCTTGCCGAAGCTCTGCTTCCAATGCTTAATGAAGACGGTTCATTAATACCGGAGCCCGAAAGACCTGCCGCGTTTAACCGTAAACTGCCATTCAAAGCAACAGTAACCGAAGAAATAAGAGCCAGAAATTTTAATAACTCGAATCTATTTTCGATACCCGCGAAGGCAGAGGTAAGCATAGTTCACAGGTATAATTCTTCTGTCCGGGTTAAATATAACAATCAGGAAGCAATCGTCCAATGGAAATATCTTACGGTGGAGTGAGTAAAATATGACCAAATCTGTAACATAAGGTGATCCATGTAACGTAGTTAACGGTAAACCTAACAACTAAATAAAAGGAGGATTTTATGGGAATTAATCCCGGCGAAGGAGAAATACCTGAAGATTTTTTTTCTTACACTTTAGAAAATTGTATTGAAGATGCAGAACAAGGAGATGCAAACGCGCAATTTATGCTTGCAGAATATTATAAAGACGGCATCGGTATTAAGCAGGATTATAAAAAAGCTGCTGAATGGTACAGCAAAGCAGCCGAACAAGGAGACGATATGGCAAAAAATGCGCTTGAAAATTTAGAGAAAGAAGGAAAAATATAAATTAAATCTTTTTTAAATCAGAGAAACATTAGGAGGAAGAGATGGACCGTTCTACAATTCAATTATTAAAAACTTTAATTGTCGTTGTGCTTTTTATTTTAATTCATGTATGGAATAAATACAGATCGAGAGGAAAGTACAAAACTTACTACGAAGATAAACGCCGGAAATTTTCATGGCTTGATAATTATCTAAAAAATAAACCAGATGCGGTAAAACAAGGCGCGGGTACAGACGCATGGGTTGGAACTATTTTCGGAGTTATCTTATTTTTCGTATCGATGTTTATTCTTTCATTTATTATAAGGGATCGTTTAACTATCGAGATTACTACTGCATCCATAGGACTTGGTACAAGTTTTTTAATCGGACTGTTTATGAGAAAAGCCGTTGATCCTAATGAGGCGGAATGTCCAAGCTGTCATTGCCCTCATGCGTGGAGAATGACAGGAACGCAGAATATAGTAGAGAGTTCAGACACTACAAGAAGCAGAACAGAAATAACAAGGAAAAACGAACTCGGCTGGGAAACTACCGAAGAAAGAGTATCAACAGATACAGTATACGGCGGATATGTGATCAAAGATTTTATTTGTGATAACTGCGGACATGTATCACGCGAAAAAGAAGTTAAAGCATGGGACAATATGCCAAGTCAGTCTTATCAGAAAATAGAACAGGCTACTGCCGCTCCGGCTGCCGCAAATAAAAATTCCAAACCTGAAAAAAGAACATTTTCTGATTTTCTTGAAGATGTATCTGAATCAATATTTGAAATATTTGATGACAGCGGTTTTTTAATTTTTTTAGTCGGAAATGCAATAGCGGCAGGTATAATAATTCTGACTGTTTTTGCAAATATAGAATTATTCCCGTCATCAAAATTAGATGCTGCAGGTATTATATCTTTAGTTTTTTGCATTGGTTTACCCATAATGAATTTTATCTCTATGAAGATAGGTTATATGCATGAAAAAATTAGAATTTTCTTTTTTATAAGTCTTGTAATTGCAATACTCGGTTATCTTACATTGATAATAGGCTCCGAAGGTCATAGGTTTCCCGGCTTTGTGTATGAATTGTTTGTCAGAAAATAAAATAAGGAGTGATTTGTGAGAGATGATTTTAGTCTTGCAGATTTTTTAAAACTCAGTATCTTTTTCTGTATCGGCTGGCTTGCATTTGCAGTTGCATTTGGATTGGATCAAGGATGGAGATGGCAATTTGATCAGAGAGCGATAAATTTATTTTTTTTCCGCACAAGCTTGCCAAAATTAATAATGGTTATTAGCTGGGTGTTTGCAGGTTTGCCGTTATTTTTAAGCAGTTGGGCTTCAATCGGCGGAGGCAGCAGCGGCGGTACGCCTTTTACAGTTACTACAACCACATGGAGTGACGGCAGTACGACAAGGGAAACATCAGGAGGCGGAGGCAGCGGCGGGAGTCTGGCATGGGAGATACTAAAAGCAATTTGGGCGAGCATAATCGCAACTTTAAAAACAATTCTGATTGTGTTTGGACTTAGCATATCATTTTTTAAAATGTATACGGTTTTATCATTAATAAACCTTATAATAATAATCGGCTCTCCTTTTATTGTGGGTATTATCAACTGGTCAGGGACTGCCGCTCATTATGACGATCTTCGTAAATTTCATCAAAGTGATTTTATAAATACGTTAAACGAAACAAATAACGGTATTGTTATCAGCGAGTACATCGGCAAGAAACAAAGCGGCGCTATTTTAATTCCCGCTGAAATTAAAAATATGCCTGTAACAAGAATTGAAGGAAAGCCGGTATTTGATGAAAGTCATTGGGGTGTTTTTGAAGATATTTTAGCATTTATTTTCAGATACCGCATTTCTTCTGTTACACTTCCTGATACTATAACCTATATTGATAATTTTATGCTTCAATGTAAAATGATTAAACAAATATCACTGCCTGAAAATTTAATTTTTATTGGTAATAACGCTTTTACAGGAAGCGGCATTAAATCTGTTGTTATACCGGAAGGAGTAACTGATATTGGAAATAACGCTTTTTCTAATTGTACAAAACTTACTTCGGTTACATTACCGAAAAGCCTAAAGAGAATTGGCGTAAACGCATTTGGTAACTGCGAATCCTTAGTTGAAATAATAGTTCCTGAAGGAAGTAAAATCGCTTATGGAACTTATTCTAAAGAAAATATTTTTAAACAGGAAGAAGTAGATTCTTTTAACCGCTGTTTAAAATTATCAGACGCTTCGATGCAGGCTGTAAGGGATACAGGTTATACAGGAGAGTTTTCAAGAACCGCAGTTACATCACAAAGAATAAAACCCAGTGAATATCCCACCCACGCTTCTCCTTATGTAAGTTTTTTTGTAATACCTAAGGGAAATACAGTTTCATTAACTGGTCAAACAGATAACGGTTGGTCTGAAATTATTTATAAACGAAAAAAGGGTTGGGTTGAAACTTATCTTCTGGGTGAACCTGTAGCTGTTACCGGAAATGTAATAAAATTAAGAAACGGCAGTTTGTATGAAGGCGATCTTGTTAACGGAAAACCTCATGGTAAAGGAAAAATAATTTCTAAGAGCAGCGATATATACGAAGGCGATTTTGTTAACGGCAAGAGACATGGCAAGGGAAAATATACATGGGTAAACGGCGAAGTATACGAAGGCGATTTTGTTAATGACAAGAGACATGGTAAGGGAAAATATACATGGGCAAGCGGCGGCGTATACGAAGGCGAATGGGTTAAAAGCAAACAAGAAGGCAGAGGCAAATATACAGCTCCTGACGGAAAAGTAAGAGAAGGAATCTTTAAAAACGGAAAATTCTTAAGAGAGCTTAGATAAAAGCAACGGAATTCTTGCTTGGGTTTCTTTGATACAGATGATGAAAGAAGAAGAATTTTAACCGCGAAGGCGAAGAAGGAAAGCTTGACATGATCCACGGATTTTACGGATTGGCACGGATTTTTAATTGTAGAGGATGAGTGGAAAAAATAAATAACGGTAAAACCGAAAAAGGAGAGATTTATGTATTTTGATATGATTCAAGACGGGTTAAGTAATTTAAAAAATGGAAACCTTGACAAAGCCTTAATATGTTTTACTGCTGCAGCTAAAGCTGGCACAACTGACAGCGATTATTCCGGCGCCTTTTCTATGCGTGCAATGGCTTATGATGCCGGAGGATTTGAAAAAAAGGCAATAGCAAACTACAAGTTAGCGGCAGACTATGGGCATAAAGGCGCATTAAATGAACTTCAGGACACTTACAGTATAAAATATTCTCCGGTAAAACGAACAGGCAAACCATCTGAAGCAGAGTTAAAACTGGATTACGATGGATCATTGCCAGCTTCAAGCAGTTCATCATCAATGCCATCGGCATCACCGGCTTTATTAAAACAATATTCCAATTATAAATATGTGTTAGGTATGTATGATTGGATTGACAATTTGAACGGCACATGGAAGGGAAACAGAGGAAAAGGTTATTTGATAATTGCAATGGAAAAGACAGATGGCAATCCTGATATAAAAAACGCAAAATTTATCTTTGACGGTTTTTCAGAAGGAATGTTGGTAAGAAATAATATGCAAGTAGTTTATTTGCCTATTATGGATAATTATATAAAAAATATATTGCTTAAAGTTAAAGAAGTTTTTATTGCTGAAATGGATAATAAAAATAATATCAAAGAATATACTGTTAAAATTGATGTGATAAACAGCTCTCTGCCGATACCTGTTCCGGAAAAAAACAGAATGAAAGCGCAATTAAAATAAGGATAAGAACAAAGGAGTTAAATCATGGCAAAGGAAAAACTAACTTACCCAAACGGCGATATTTACGAAGGTGATACGGTTGACGGCAAACCGCACGGCAAAGGAAAAATAACTTACGAAAACGATGATATATACGAAGGCGATTACAAAGAAGGTTATCAAACAGGAAAAGGAAAATATACATATTCAAACGGTACAAGCTATGAAGGAGATTTTCTTTCAGGAATGTTTGACGGAAAAGGCAAATATATTTTTTCTAATGGAACAGTTTACGAAGGAGAATTTGAACTGGACAAGAAAAAAGGCAAAGGCAAAATGACATTCACCGACGGCACATATTACGAAGGCGATTTTGAAGACGACTACTTTCAAGGCAAAGGCAAAAAAACCTACGATAACGGAAATATTTACGAAGGCGATTTTTTTGAAGGCAAACCGCACGGCAAAGGAAAAATGACCTACCCCGACAGCGGCGCAGGCTCTGGATGCAAAGTCGAAGAAGGAGAATGGAAAGACGGTGAGTTTTTGGGATAGTGAACAGTAAACAAATTTACAGTAAATAGCAGTTAGTATAAAATATACTAACAACTAAATAAAAGGAGGATTTTATGGCAACTTGTAGCAAATGCAGCGGTAGAGGAAAAATAAGTGGACAATGCTCAATATGTAAAGGTACAGGCAAAGAAGATCATTGGGAACGTGGAATTATAAGATGTCGGTTTTGTAATGGAACTGGTAAAGATAAAAAATGCGACCAATGTGATGGCACAGGAGTATTTTACGGAAAATGTCCTGATTGTATCGGAGGGTTATTAAATGCAAATGGAATATGTCCATTCTGTGGGAAACAATTTACAATTACCCCTTCATCTTCAACCACTTCGACAGCGCAGACACCGAAACCATCTACGCCGCCGCCAGCGGCGAAACCTGCGCCTGCGCCAGTACAGATTTACAAAATAGGAGATAAAGGTCCCGCAGGCGGTATTGTATTTTATGACAAGGGAAATAACTCGGACGGCTGGCGTTATATGGAAGTGTCGCCAAAATATTTGGGGCAGACAGAATGGGATAACGCAAAGATGTTTCAGGTAAAAATATCAGGCACAAAGGCAGGCATCGGTGAAGGAAAACGGAATACAGAACTTATCATAGCCGTACATAAGAATAAAAATAAAAAAGGGACAGCCGCTCTGAAATGCGGCGAATATACCTTGAACGGTTTTAGCGATTGGTTCATGCCGAGTAAAGATGAATTAAACGAATTATTTAAAAATCAAAATAAAGTCGGAGAGTTTAACAGAATAACAACAACAGGTTTGCCGGGATATATCTGGTCTTCGACACAGAACGAAAGAAACAATGATAAAGTTTGGGTTCAATACAGCAATCAGCAAATTGATGTTGACAAGAATTCTGAATTTTGGGTTCGTGCCGTGAGATATTTTTAAAACAATTCATTATAAGGAGGAAATAAAATGATTGAAGCATTTTTAAAATTTATTTCAGGAAATTTATGGTTAAGTCTTGGTATAGGAGCTGTTTTAATTGTATTCGTTGGCACGGTAACAGGCACACTATGCTAACATATCAATTCCTTGCCGTCAGGCACGATTATATATCAACTCCGCTGACGATTTAATGCTTGTCATAGAGCCGCCTTTAGGCGAAGCGGATAACGGCACAGTAAAATTTATTTTTGAAGGCAAACCGCACGGTAAAGGAAAAATAACATATCCCGACGGCGGCGCATCCTCTGGATGCAAAGTCGAAGAAGGGGAATGGAAAGACGGTGAGTTTGTAGGGAAATCAAAATGACCATATATGAAAATGACGATGAAGAAAGTTCTCAAGACATAACCAACAATACGCAGGAAAAAGATAATTTACAGCAAATAAGCGAAAACATAATGATTTTCATGCGGGGCAAATACGCCCTTGATGAAATAGGCAACGGAAAAAACGAACTGGCTTTCTGTGAAAACGATAAAGTAATTTTCACAATTCGTATATATAAAAACCGCTATGATTTTCTCATAGACGATCAATGTATATCAGTTTCAGATTTGGAGACTTTAAATACAGTAAAAGAATTGATACTAAAAAAGAAAAAACCCAACCGCAAACCCTTCTCCAAAAAAAACGCCATAGTAAGCGACTGCGGAAACCGCTGTGATTTATGCGTTCACTATACAAAAACATTCAGCGAAGATTTTCTGATTGAAATCGGCAGACGCATTCTTCGTGTATACAGCAAAAGAAAAAAGACAACCAAAGCAATGGAAAAAAACTGGAAACTAAAAAATAAATTCCCTCCATGCAGCGGCTGTGAAAAAGGCGGCATAGGCAATCAATACGATTGCACGCAAGTAAGATGCGCCATCAGAAGCGGCGTAGATAAATGCTTAAATTGCCGCAAATACCCCTGTGAACTGTCAAATGCCGGACTTCGCCCTGAAATACATACAAAAACAATCTATGCCGATGATGTAACATGGGCGATTTTACCCTATGTACCAAAACAGTACGGTAATTAAAATATTTTAATAAAGGAGATTTTTATGGCAAAGACAACAACAGGAAAAAAGATAATTGATGTTGACGGATGGGAAGGCGATTACGAAGGCGATCTGGTTAAAGGAAAAGCTCACGGCAAAGGAAAACTGTCATGGCAAATGAACCAAAATGTTTACGAAGGTGATTTTGTTAAAGACAAAATGACAGGCAAAGGGAAAATAACATATTATAATATACATGGCGGAATCCGTTGGATATATGAAGGCGATTTTGTAAACGGCAAAGAACACGGCAACGGCATAGAATATAACAGCATCGGGCAAATAACACAAAAAGGAAAATGGCGTAATGGTTTTTTTAAGGAAAGCATACTTAAAATTATAATAGAAAAAATAAAACAGAAAAAACAACCGAAAAAAGAAGCAAACAAACCAATGAGCGAAGCAGAATGGAAAGCAAGGGAATTACAGAACAGGATTTGCCCGTAAATGTGTATAATTATTTTTGAAGATATTAATTTTTTTCCTGTATCAGCAGAAGATATACAATACGGTTATGATCTTTGGAAATTAACCCAAAAAGAATTCCTTGAAAAAATAAACGGCGAATGGAATGAAGAAATTCAATTAAAAATCTATAAAGATGAACGCATTAGGAATTTAGAAAATAATTATATAATTAAATATAAAGAAAAGAGTGTTGGTTGGCTGGAATATGAAGTATTTAATGATTATATTTTCATAAATCAATTACATATAACACCGGAATATCAAAATAAAGGAATTGGAACAAAAATATTAAATGAATATATTGTATATGGCAAAAAGGTAAATAAAAATATATTTTTGGAAGTTTTACAAGGCAATGAAAGAGCGTTAAAATATTATAAAAGAATAGGTTTTAAGGAATATGATGATTGTTCCGTATCTAAAACATTGGTATATAAAATAAATGATACAGCAATGGCGCAGCCAGCCAAAGAAAAACTAACATTAAAAGACGGCTCAATCTACGAAGGCGAAACCAAAGACGGCAAACCTCACGGCAAAGGCAAGTTAATAGAAGAAAACGGCGATGTATACGAAGGCGATTTTGTTGACGGCTGGTTTCACGGTATAGGAAAATTGACCTACAAATACGGCAAAGTTTATGAAGGCGGCTTTAAATACGGCAAATTCCACGGCAAAGGAAAAATAACACACACAGACGGCGAAGAACACGAAGGAGAATTCGCTGACGGCAAACCAACATGGACAGGTAAACACCGTATCGATATTTTCAAACGCCCAAAGCCGCGCCGTAAAAAATCAGCCAAAGAAAAACTAACATTAAAAGACGGCTCAATCTACGAAGGCGAAACCAAAGACGGTAAACCTCACGGCAGAGGGAAGCAAACATGGGCTGACGGCGAAACTTACGAAGGAGATTTTGTCAACGGCAAGAGATCAGGCAAAGGGAAATATACATGGGATGATGGCGAAGAATATGAAGGCGATTGGGATAATGACAAGATGCACGGCAAAGGCAAATATACATATATTTCGGACGAATATGAATCATACGATGACAGCATTGATGAAAGTGAAAGAGTTGTCATAGGACAATATATATCCGCAGTCTACGAAGGTGATTTTGTTAAAGGCGTACCGCACGGCAAAGGAAAAATAACATTTTACAGCGGCGGCGCATCCTCTGGATGCGAAATTTACGAAGGCGATTTTGTTAAAGGCAAACGCCACGGTAAAGGGAGATGGACTAATGCAAACGGTAATATTGAATATGAAGGCGATTTTTTAAATAATTGGTATCACGGCAAAGGAAAATTGACATACACAGATGGCAGTTTTTACGAAGGCGATTTTGCCAATAATGTACCCCACGGCAAAGGGATATCTATAAACGCAAACGGCGATGTATATGAAGGCGGATTTTCACATAACAAGTATCATGGCAAAGGAAAAAAGACATACGCTGACGGCGGCGCATCCTCCGGATGCGCAGTTGAAGAAGGAAAATGGAAAGACGGCAAGTTTCTAGGAAAAAAATAATGTGCAATAATCAAACCATAAACATAGATTATTTTACAGAAAACAGGAACTTATAAACGAAATAAAAATTGAACCTGCCAAAATTGAACAAGCGTTAAAAACAAACCTAAAGCGTCTACTTTTTCATACATCACATGTTTATGTGATATACTCCTAAAAGATTAAATTTTCAATATCACTAAAACGTGCGAGTTGATTATTTTTTAAAACATTTTAACATAAACCAATGCAGGATGAAAAACAAGCGGAAACCGTTATAAATAAACAGCCGCTCAGAGACAGCGCCGCTTTTATAAGCCGTCTTAAACCAGAAGAATACGAGGTTTACATTTGGCTTCTGCAAGCCTACAGCATAGCTTGGATTTCAGAAACACTCGGGCTTAAAAGGAAAAAAGTAAAATCGCTTGCTTCAAACATATATAAAACATTTGAAGTCAAAAACCAGCGCGAATTGATCAAATACTTTGTTTCTCTGAAAAAGTATGAGACAAAACCGCCGCATAACTTAGAAGATTTTGCCTATGCAATGGCAAGTTATACGGATCATTGCGCGACTCGTGTTTTGTGAACATTCAGGCGGCGTGTTAGTAATGAGGAAATAAACCTGTATTGGCTGTATATATTGTCAAGCGGACATTAAACGCTTTTGTTGAGGAAATTAATAAGTAAGGAGTTTTTTATGGCAGTTTGTAAAAGATGCGATGGTTTAAGAATAATTTCATGTATGGCTTGTTTTAATGAGCATATCAGTGTTTATGATTGTGATGAACCTGAAGTTTGTCCAATGTGCAAAGGTTCAGGACAAGAAACAGGTTCACCTGTTGCAGGTAAACCCGACGAAAAAATCGCAAAGTGTGTTTTTAACGGAAAATCCGAAGCAATGATTATCAGAAACAGCGTGCAGACAGTTTATATACCTTATATGAATGATACAATCAGTTCTATGTTTCGAAAAGTTAATAGTGTTATTGTTATTGTTATTGAGAAAGAAAATTATAATATGAAAGAAATAATCGATGTTATTCAAAACGAAAAATTTTTATTTTTCTCCGAGAAATATAAAATAAAAGTTGAAAATATTAACAATCCGCTGCCTCTACCTGAGCATGAAAAGAGCAGATTAAAGGCACAGTTAAAATAAATTATTTAACAAAACATGGAGGCAAACATGACCAACGAAGATCAAAATAACGCAGACAATCAATACAAAACAGCGTTGAATTACTTTTCAGGTATAGACGTAGAAATGGATTATGCAGAAGCCGTTAAATGGTTTTTAAAAGCGGCAAATCAGGGACACATAGGAGCGATGGCTATCCTTGTTGAGTGTTACAGATACGGATACGGCGTAGAGAAAGACGAAGCAAAAGAACAGGAATGGACAGAAAAATTTAGCGCTAAACAGGAAGAAGATAATAACAGACCCAAAACAGCACGCCTGATGACTGAGAATGAATTAAATGCCATGCTGTCAATAGACTTGTTCGACAACCCAAAAATATGATATAAGAAAAGAATGGGCAAGGGAAAAATAAATTACAATGATAAAGAGCATACATTTAAACGGATGTTTGGTATAAAAATCAAAACATTTAACAAAATGATAGAGATTCTGGAAAAAGAATATTCTAAGATACATAAAAAAGGAGGA
>Ga0209755_10001947_pt1 | contig 29900 bp, 27 predicted proteins | sample TergutCo191P1_FD_187301 | JGI IMG/M metagenome (GOLD analysis project Ga0209755, IMG submission 187301) | Cornitermes sp. P1 segment gut microbial communities from Petit-Saut dam, French Guiana - Co191P1 (SPAdes) (version 2) | ecosystem: Host-associated > Arthropoda: Insects > Digestive system...
GCCAGCCCCCGTACTCTATGTTATATTAAACTTCCCGTCAGAATAAGCACCGGCACCCCCAAAGCCCGACGTAACCGAGCAAGCAGGCAAACACCCGGCAGGAAGCTTATCACCCTTAGCCTTAGGACACTGCTTAATCTTCCCCTGCAAAATAGGACAGTCCCTACTATATATATCGCTGCCGCGCTCCAAAATAAGAACCTTAGCATCCGGCCGCAGTTTCACAGCCTCATACGCCGCAAAAATCCCGGAAGGCCCCGCACCAACGATAATCAAATCATAAACCATTTCTACACACCCTCTATATTAGCTCAAACAGCCGCTCGAGCAAAGGAAAAGTATTCAGCTCAGTATTCCCGAAAGCCGAAGCAACAATCCTCTGTCTCGGAAAATAAGCCGAAAAGAAATCTACACCGCTGTCCCCGCCGACCGTATAGTAAACCCGGTCAGCGCCCGTACCGCGGCGGTTAGCCCACAAGTCAAGAAACTCCCTCATCATTGCATCAGAACGCCAAAGCTTATCCATATCTCCAGCGCAGGTATACAAGCCGCCGTCCGACCCGCCTATGACAGGCATACTGAAAATGTTGGTCCGGCCGTCATCTAAGTAACCAAGCGCCGTATTGGCGGGCAGCTTGTCCATACGGTAAAACCCGGTATGAGTCAGCCCGTAAGGCACAATAATCGACCCGCGCACAAACTCCTGATAAGAAACCCCGCTGACCGCCTCTATCACAAGCCCAAGCAAGATATATCCCGCGTTGGAATACCCATACCGCGCCCCCGGCTCAAACTTAGGCGGCAAGCGCGTAATCATCTGCAAATAATATTCAATCCTAGTCCAAAGCTGCACGGGATATGTGTCGTAAAGCGCCTGCAACTGCTCCTCACAGTCGTCGGATTCCTCGTCAATATAGTCCCCAACCCCGGAGGTATGCGTAAGTAAATGCCGCAAGGTAATCCGCTTATCAATCAGCCCCAAGTCATGCGGCAGCAAATCACAAATTCGGTCATCAAGCGAAAGCGCGCCGTAGTCCACAAGCTTGCAAACCGCCAAACCCGTAAATAGCTTAGTCCCGGAAGCAATCGCAAAAGCAGTATCAACCAAGCAAGGAAGCCGCTCCGCCACATTCCGATATCCATAAGCCCGCTCAAATATAATCCTGTCCGAGCCGGAAACCGAGAATACGCCGGAAAAATCTTCTTCGCTGCAAAAGTCATTGAACATGTTTTGTATGGATTTTTTCACTTTTTGACCCCCTTTTACGGGTATTATAGCATAGATTCTCGGAGAAGCTCAAACTTCCGCCAGACTATGCTATAATAATACCACAAGGAGGAGTCATGAAAAATAAAATTCTGCTATTAGACGGATTCAACTTACTATTCCGAGGCTTCTACGCCCTGCCTCTCCTGACCAACGACGAGGGCGAATACACCAACGCCGTTTACGGATTCATGAACATCTTCCTCCGCTTCCTGGACGAAGAAAAGCCCACCCATATAGCGGTGGCGTTCGACCTGCCGGAACCTACCTTCCGCCACAAGCGGTACGCGGAGTACAAGGCAACGCGCGGCGAAACTCCGCTCGAGTTCACCCCGCAGATTCCGCTGCTTGTCGGCTTGCTCCGCGCTATGAATATCCCTATCGTGTCCTGCGCGGGATATGAGGCCGACGATGTCTTGGGAACGCTTGCGCGGCTTGCCGAAGCGCGCGGGTTCGAGTCCGTGATTATTTCCAGTGACAGGGATTTGCTGCAAGTGGTCAGCGACACGGTCAAGGTACGCGCACCCAAGGCTAAGACTGTGGAAGATTACTACGCCGCGGACGTAACAGCCAAGTACGGCGTATCGCCGCAGGCTTTTATTGACGTAAAGGCGCTTATGGGCGATACTTCCGACAATGTGCCGGGCGTGCCGGGCATTGGCGAGAAGACCGCTACGAAAATCATTCAAGCATATGGCTCGGTAGAAAACGCGATTGCGCACGCCGCGGAGGTCAAGCCCAAACGAGCCTCGGAGAATCTGACGGCCTACGCGGAGCAGGCGCTGCTCAGCAAGGAGCTTGTGACTATTTCGCTTGACGCGCCCGTGGAGTTCGATTTTGGGCCGCTCGGCGAAATCTGGACAGAAGCTGCGTACACGGAAGCTAAGCGGCTGAACTTCAAGTCGATTCTGCCGCGCTTTTCCCGTCCTCATTCCGAGGAAAAGCCCAAGGATATAAAATTCCAGCTCGCCTGCTACGTTCTGAATGAGATGGGCATAGATGCCGAGTATGACGAGTTGCTTAAGCGCATCGATGAAAATGAGCAAACTTTCCTTTTCCATGAGATTGAGCTGCCCTTGGCGGAAGTTTTGGCGGACATGGAGCGGTTCGGCATCAAAATCGACCGCGGGGCGCTAATCGCCTACGGTGAGGCGCTTGATGTACAAATCGACCGCCTGACAGGTGAAATATACGAGCTTTCCGGTGAGGAGTTCAACATCCAGTCGCCAAAGCAGCTGCAAGTCGTTCTGTTCGAAAAGCTCGGCCTGCCCGGCACTAAGAAGACTAAATCGGGATTCTCTACTGCCGCGGATGTTTTGAAGGATATCGAGGACAAGCACCCTGTCATCGCTAAGATTTTGGCCTACCGCACCCACGCTAAGCTGAAATCGACTTATGTGGACGGCTTGCTGCCATTGATTGACCCGCGCGACTCGCGTGTGCGTTCCACTTTCAACCAGACACTGACCTCTACCGGGCGCATTTCCAGTTCCGAGCCAAACTTGCAGAACATCCCCGTGCGCACAGAGCTTGGGCGCGAGCTGCGAAAGGTCTTTGTGCCGGAGGACGGCTATGTCTTTATCGACGCGGACTACAGCCAAATAGAGCTGCGCGTTTTGGCGCACATGTCGGGCGACGAGACGCTCATACGCGCGTTTCACGAGGGACAGGATATCCACAGGCTGACCGCTTCGCAGGTGTTCCGCGTTCCGCTCGGCGAGGTCTCCGCGGAGCAGCGCCATGCCGCAAAGGCGGTCAACTTCGGTATCATCTACGGCATAAGCTCACACGGGCTTGTCCAGGATTTGCACATCAGCCACCCCGAGGCGCAGATGTATATTGACGGATATTTCCGCCAGTACCCGCGTGTGAAGGAGTTCATGGAACGCACGATTGCGGAGGCGAAGGAGAAGGGGTATGTTTCGACCATCTTCAACAGGCGGCGGCTTGTGCCGGAGCTGAAATCGCGGAACTACGCCACGCGTTCCTTTGGCGAGCGGGCAGCCATGAACATGCCGATACAAGGAACAGCCGCGGACATCATTAAAATCGCCATGCTGCGCACATCCGCAAGGCTGAAAGCGGAAGGTTTGCAGTCGCGGTTGATTTTGCAGGTGCATGACGAGCTGCTTCTGGAAGTAGAAAAAAGCGAGACAGCACAAGTAAAAGCGCTCCTGCAAGAAGAAATGGAAGGCGCGGCAAAGCTGTCGGTGCCTCTTGTGGCAGAACTGCATGAAGGGAACAGTTGGTTCGATGCAAAATAATTTGTCAAAAATAATTGGCCTGACAGGAAGCAGCGGGAGCGGAAAAAGCACCGTCGCAAGAATGCTAAGCGAGATGGGCGCGCATGTTATCGATGTGGACAAGGCAGGGCATAGAGTGATAGCGCCCGGCGGGGCTGCGTTTGCGGAGGTAGTGGCAGCGTTCGGCACGGCAGAGCGCAAGGAGCTTGGGGCAATTGTTTTCGCTGACGAGGCAAAGCGCAGGTTGCTAGAAGGGATAGTACATCCGCTGATGGTTCGCGAGGTGGCGGAAGAAGCGCGGAAGGTGCAGGGTTTGTGTGTGATTGACGCGGCTTTGTTGTTTGAAATGGGGCTGGATGGGGTCTGTGATGAGGTTTGGCTTGTGAAAGCGGATGCGGGGGTTATGCTTGAACGGATTGTTGCGCGGGACGGGGTTGGTAAGGAGGCTGCGGAGGCTCGGTTGCGCAGTCTGCGTGAGAAGGATGTTGGGGTTGCGCAGGTTGTTATAGTTAATAACGGGAGTTTGGGTGAGCTGCGCGGGGTTGTGGAGGCAGCGGTGCGAAACTTGCCATATTTTGCAACTTGTGATATCTTACGGTTAGGTCAGAAGTAAAAGAACGCGCTTTGTATATCTAATCGTGAGGTTTATTGAAAGCAGAAAAAAAGGGCGCACCCGACAAAAGTGACCGCCCTTTGCTTCACCTCGAAGCGACCGTCAAGTTGGTCGCTTCGTTATTTTAACCACACTATACCACAATCATCCCAACAAGTCAAACTAAACGAGAGGCTACTAAATATGGAAGTAAGCGCAAAAAAAACAACCATCGCCTTCATATACGGCTTAATCTTCGGATTCTTCAGCCCTGTACCGGGCGTCAGCGCCGGGACTATGGCTATCTTGCTAAACGTCTACGACGCGTTTTTCAGTTCAATCAACCTCGCCGCGGCTAAGCGGAACTTCCTTGCGATTATTTCGTTTTTACTGGGCTGGGGCGTTGGGCTTTTTGCTGTCAGCAACATCATGATATTTCTGTTTGACTATCACGGGCGTTTAATTTCGTTTGCGTTCATGGGCTTGATTCTTGGCTGTGTTCCTATGATTTACCGCAAGGCTACGGTCACGGCGGTTCGCTCGCGTAATGTGGTTCTTGCTTTGGCTGCCTTTGGGTTTATGGCGTTTTTGGCGTTTTGGGGCGACGACATGGCTGTTAACAGTAACTTGGAACAGCTTGGCGGGATTTCGGCGGGGCTGTTGGCTTGGGTGTTTTTTGCCAGTTTTGTCAGCTCTATGTCGATGCTTATTCCCGGGGTCGGCGGGTCGCTTATGATGATTGTGTTCGGGGTCTATACCCTTTATATTGAGGCGGTGGCTACGGCAAACTTGGTCATGCTCGGGACGTTTGGGGTTAGCATGGTGATTGGGGTTGTGGTTGGGATTTTCATTACCAAGAAGCTGATTGAGGGTTTTTCGCAGTCGTTGTACTTTGCTATTCTGGGGTTTATTGTTGGGTCGCTTATGATTATTTTTCCGGGGATTCGGCTTGATTTCGAGGGCGCGGTTTCGGTTTTGCTGGCGGGTTTGTGTTTTGTGTTTGCTAACTGGATGTCCGACTATAAATAACGGCCAATCCGCATACTATTAAAAATCGCAATAAGCGCAACGCCCACATCCGCAAAAATCGCTTCCCATATAGACGCAACCCCCGCCGCGCCTAGCACAATAAACAGAACCTGTATACCCAGCGAAAATACTATATTCTGCCAAACAATCCGCTTAGTGAAGCGTGCGATTTTAATGGCTTCTACAAGCTTGCCCGGCTCGTCGGTCATGAGAACGACATCGGCGGCCTCTATCGCCGCGTCCGAGCCTAGGCCCCCCATGGCTATGCCTACGTCTGCCATTGCCAGTACAGGCGCGTCGTTTATTCCGTCGCCTATGAAGGCCAGGGCTTTGCCCGGGGATTTTTGGCGGCAAAGCTGCTCAACTTTTTCTACTTTTTCTTGCGGGAGCAGTCCTGCGTATACCTCGTCGATTTTTAGTTCCGCGGCTACGGCTGCTGCTACCTTTTCGCTGTCGCCTGTCAGCATGACTGTTTTGCGCACACCCATGGACTGCAAAGCGGCGGCAAGCCCGCGGCTGTCTTCCTTTATTTCGTCGGAAATCACTATGCAGCCTGCGAACGTGCCATCTATAGCTACGTAGACTTTTGTTCCCATCGTCTCTGATTTTGTGAATGTGATTCCGTTCAGGCGCATCAGCTTTTCGTTTCCTGCCAAGATTCTCTTGCCGTTTGCTAGCACGCTTACGCCGTGCCCTGCGATTTCTTCGTATTCGCTTAGGCTTGCCTTATTTACGTTATTCTCCTTCAAGATGGAGACGGCAATCGGATGCGAGGAAAACGCCTCGGCGCACGCTGCGGCCTCAAGCAGCTGTTCCTTGCTGATTCCTTCCGGCTGTATGTCCGTTACCTCGAACACGCCCTTCGTTAGCGTGCCTGTCTTATCGAACACCACGTACTCAAGCAGAGACAGCGCCTCTAAATAGTTTCCGCCCTTCACCAAAACCCCGCGCTTGGACGACGCGCCGATTCCGCAGAAAAATCCCATCGGAATAGACAGCACCAACGCGCACGGGCAAGAGATAATCAGCAGAATCAAAGCGCGGTATATCCAGTCAGCCCAGTCCCCGCCGAAAAACAGCGGCGGCACAACGGCCAAAAGCGCCGCAAGCGTAACCACAACAGGCGTGTAAAACTGCGCAAATTTTGTTATGAATGTCTCGATTTTCGCCTTCTTACTTGCTGCGTTTTCCACTAGGTCGATTATCTTTGAAGCGGTCGAGTCGCCGAAGGTTTGCGTAACCTCCACGGTCAGCACGCCGCTTTGGTTGATGCAGCCCGACAGTATTTTTTCGTTTGGCGAGACTAGTCTCGGGACGGACTCGCCTGTAAGCGCCGCGGTGTCGAGCATGGATTCGCCTTCTGTCACCACGCCGTCAAGCGGAACTCGCTCGCCCGGTTTGATTATGATAATATCGCCTATGTTGACCGTTTCGGGCGATACTTTTTTGCCTGATTGCAAGTTCGCGTAGTCGGGACGAATGTCCATCAGCCCCGCGATATCCTTCTTCGACTTCCTGACCGCTAGCCCTTGAAAAAATTCGCCCACCTGATAAAACAGCATGACGGCCGCCGCGCCCGCGTACTCGCCTATGCCAATCGCACCGATTGTCGCTATCCCCATCAGAAAATTCTCGTCGAAGACCCGCCCTTTTGTGATATTTTTGAGCATCCGCCAAAGCACCTTCGTACCGAGCAGCAGATAGCTGAACGCAAAGAACACCAGTCCGAACTCAAAAATCCATCCGGCAACAAACGCCAAGCCGCCCACGGCAAGCCACAGGATAAGCTTCTTCGTGTTATCCGGTTCTTCCTGCTTGTTCCCTGCCTCTGTTACAAGAACATCTTCCTCGTACAGATGCACCACTTGCGTGACTTTTTCCAGCAGCCCGTCCGTATCGGCTACTTCAAGCGACAGCTTTGATGTTTGCAAATTTATATTCGCCGACAGCACGCCGCCCGTCTTCCGTAACGAATCCTCGATTTTCGCGGCGCAGTTTGCGCAGTCTAGTCCCTGCAAGGTAAATTCAGCCGTCATACAGCATTCCTCCTATAGTTGAGCAATTATTCAACCGTGTGAGCAAAAAAAATTTACTCCAAAATATGCTCGAATCCCATTTCAAAAATAGCCTTCGCGTGGCACTCCACAAGTGAATAATATACCTCTTTTCCGCGTTTGTCAAACTTCACAAGATTTGCGAGGCGCAGGGATTTCAACTGGTGCGAAACGGCGGATTTCGTCATGCCAAGAAGCGCGGCCAGGTCGCAGACGCACATTTCCTCGCGGGTAAGCGCCCATAGGATTTTCAGACGCGTGCCGTCCGCGAACATTTTGTAGAGGTTAGAAAGCGCGTAGAAATCGTCCGCGGCGGGCATTGCGCCGCGGACTCTTGCTACTACATCCTCGTGGATTGCGTCGGTTTCGCAGGTGGTCATGTACGCACCTCGTAGCCGCTTAAATCGCCGTACAGTGTTTCTATCCGGCCTGTGCCGTCTTTTTCGTGATACAGACCCCAGCCGTCTGCGCAGCAGAAGAACGCGCGGAAGTTTCCGCGGTTCATGGCGGGTTTGAAAGTCAATACCTTGTTGACCGCGTCGCAGTGGAAGCCGGTCAGGGCAAGCAGCACGCCGTAGCTTGCAAGCGACCTTGCGTAATGATGCCCGCATTCGACTTCGTTCCACGGGCTGCGCTCGATGCCGTTTTGGCGGGCGCGGCACGCTTCTACTATTTTTAGGCCTTCGTCAACACAGCCTTCGTATATCAAATGCGAAGCCACCTGATATTCTATGCCTGTCCAAACTTCGTCACTGTAGACAAACGGAATCTGCGGGCGGTCGCCCTTTGGCCAACTGCACAAAAGCAGCCCGCTGTTACCGTTAAGCGCGTACATGCGCTGCACGTTCGTGAAATCGCTGAAATCTTCCAGAAAATTATACTTGAAGATTGATTTCACGGCGCTTTTTATATGTCCGGCGTCCATCAAATGCCCAAGCCCGCATACGTGCGCTTGCTGCTGACCTAACAGCTGGTCGGCCAGGCAGCCTTTGCCGTACTGGTATTTGTATTCGTTTACGTCATCGATTTTCTGCTCGTAGTACTCGCCGTTGAATGTCAGCTCGTCAAGCTTTGCCGCGCCGTTTTTGTGCAGCCCGGCGTATTTTTCGGCTGATGCGCCGTCGCCTAAGTAGCGCGAAATCTCCTCGCCCGCACGCAGCGCCGCGAAGTAAATGGAGTTAAGCATACTGCTTACACCGTAGAACTCTATGTCATAGGTATTGTGCTGCTCGCCGTCCATCAGCCCGTCGCTGTCCGTGTCCCAGTGGGTGAAGGCGTATTCCAGCGCGCGTTTTGCGTTCGGCCACAGCTCTTTTAGGAAGGCGTCATCGCCGCACAGCTTCCAGTCTCTGTACAGGCGGATGACCGTGCCGAGCTGCCCGTCTGTGGCGGCTTTCATGTTATGTGCCTCGTCTTGCAGGTACGTGCGCGCGCGGAAGTTCATGTGCCCGTCTTCGGAGGTTTCGTACAAAAACTCCGTCCTGCGCATGGAGCGCTCCAGTTCAGGAAAAAGAAACGCCATCGTTTGCGTGTAGTTCCAGACATGCGTGCAGTTGCCGTCGCAGCTTCCCGCGTTGTCAAAACAGCCTTCCCATGCGAAAAATGTGCCGTCCTCCACGCGGAAACATGTAGGGCTGCGGATTACCGTTATGTTCGCGGCGACCGCGTCCAGTACGTATTCAGGCAGGGTGCTGCCCATAAGCGCGTCTGTGAAACGGCGGCTTTCGTCCTCCAGCCGCGGAAGGTTCTCGATGAGGTATGCCGCGCTTGCAAGGGCGTTGCCGAACTTCGCATAGTAGTTCCGTACCACGCGCCCTTCGTGCTTGCCGCAGACTTCGTCCTCGCTCAAAAACCACGAGCGCACGCGGTTCGGCTTGTACCAGCTTATAATGAACTCGAACTCCGCTTCTTCCCCCGGCGCGATTTCTTTTTTTACGCAGAGGGATGCCATGGCAATCTGGCTTTTGTGCAGGATATTGCCTTTGCCGGGCAAGTTGCGCCCGGGTGTCAGCTCGCCGTCTTCTGTGAAGTCGTTCCAGAAATCCTGCAAGCCGTCCCACCAAGCTTCTTCGTTCCAGTCGCTTAGGTAGCTTAGTCCTTCTTTTTCCGTGGTCAGGAAGGAGGACTCGAAGTAGTCTATATCCGCCTCGGTTTTTTCGCCGGGCAGGAAGTGGATGCCGCGGTGGGTTTTGTATTCCACGTATTTGTTGATGCTTCTTGCGTCATAGATGGGGTTTTGAAACAGATTTCTGCCCTTGATGTTGCCTAAGTTGGCCATAGAGCCTGCGACGCTGACCGACAGCGGCTCCGCGGATGTGTTTTTCACCCTGTAGCGCAGGACGGCCGCGGGCAGGGACGAATCGTCCGTGTTAAGCGGAATAAGCGGGGTAAAGGCCAACAAGCCTGCCTCGATGGGCATTTTCTCGTCCCACAGGCGGAAGTTTACGAAGGGGTAGTCTCCGCTCATTTCCGAATGACGGAAGCGCGCAAGCCCGCCTACATCGTGTGCGAACGCGCCGTGCGAGTGGTCAAACGGCGGCGAGAACTGCGATTCCAGGGCTTTTGCGTGGACTTTCCCCGTGGGGGATTCCGTGCGTACCGCGAAGAAGGTGTATGGGCTTACGTAGCCTTTGTCTGGTTTGTTAAACAGCTCGAAGTCGCATAGGTGTGCGTTTTGGTTTAGGGATATGTTTCCAGTTCCGATGCCGCCTAGTAAGAATTTTGCTGCGGTGGCGTTTTTGTTTAGTGGGTTCATGAGTTCCTCGTTTCTTTATCGGTTTATAGGGCAACTTTATATTCTTCTTCAAGTTGTTGGCGGTGCAAAGCCTTGCGGGATTCTATGCTTTCTTTTGGTTCGTATTCCCAGCCTTGTGATTTCAAATCGCTTTCAAGCTGCCTTAGATGTTCTTCGTACCTTTTCATATCACCGCCGAAACTTTCGTAGATAGCTTCACGGTTGGTACGTACTTCGGCAACTACAGGGTCCTTCCATATTTCGTATGTCATGCTAAGTCAGCCTCCCTTCGAGCAGATTTTCCGGCGTTAGCAGATAGGGTGTCCACAGCCCGCGCTTTTCGTTGTACCGTCTTAGTTTTGCCTCCGCGATACTGCCCATGTGTGTGAAGTTCCATGTCAGCAAGATGTCCATATGGCTTAGTACGCTGATTGCAAGGTGGCGTGAGTCAACAACGCTTTTCGGCGGGATATCAAGCAGTTTCATATAAATATCCGCAAGTTCCGCTATGCCGTCATTTATGGGAACGAGTCTTACGCCTTTTAGGAATTGGATGCGTCTGCTTATAGCATCCGGGTCGCCTTTCCGGCATTCGTCTATAACATAGGCGCTTAAATACAGGTCATATTTATGCCGTTCGTTTTCCCAGAAAATCAGCGTAGCGTTTTGCCTGTCTGCTTTTTTTGTGTCGGTGCTTCGCTTGCTTGTTGCGTAACTGGGTATCGTGGTTTCTATATAAATGCTGCGCTTCAAATGTCACTCTCCTACAACCGTTCATGAAACGTCCGATGAATAACCTCCAGCTGCTGCTCGCGCGTCAGCTTCACAAAGTTAACCGCGTAGCCCGAAACTCTAATCGTCAGCTGCGGGTACTTCTCGGGGCGTTCCATTGCGTCGAGTAACGTTTCTTTGTCGAATACATTGATGTTGATATGATGCCCGCCGTCGTGGATGTATGCGTCCATCAGCCCTACCAGGTTCTTTTGTCTTGTTGCCTCGTCTCCGCCCAGTGCGCCCGGGATAATCGAGAAGGTGTATGAAATACCGTCAAGAGAGTAAGCGTACGGCAGCTTTGATACGGATGCCATGGATGCTACCGCGCCCTTGCCGTCCCGCCCGTGCATGGGGTTTGCGCCCGGGGCGAATGCTTCGCCCTCCTTGCGGCCGTCAGGCGTGGAACCTGTTGCCTTGCCGTATACTACGTTTGAGGTAATCGTCAGAACCGACAGGGTCGGCACGGCGTTTCTGTACGCCTTTTGCTTGGACAGTTTTTCCATGAAGTGTTTTACTATGTCGTAGGCTATGCTGTCCACGCGCTCGTCATTGTTGCCGAATTTCGGATAGTCGCCTTCTATTTCGTAGTCGGTTACTAGGCCGTCTGCGTTACGGATTGTTTTGACTTTTGCGTATTTGATTGCCGAAAGCGAATCGGCTACTACCGACAGCCCTGCTACGCCGCAGGCGTGTGTCCGTAGGATTTCTAGGTCATGGAACGCCATTTGCAGGCTTTCGTAGTTGTATTTGTCGTGCATGTAGTGGATTACGTTTAGGGTATTGATGTACAGTTGGGCGAGCCATTCCTGCATTTGGTCGAACTTGCGGTAGACCTCATCGTAGTCCAGATACTCGCTTGTAATCGGCGCAAACTCCGGCGCTACCTGCGCGCCGCTTTTTTCGTCCTTGCCGCCGTTTATTGCGTAGGTGAGGCATTTTGCCAGATTTGCGCGCGCGCCGAAGAACTGCATCTGCTTGCCTGTCCGCATTGCGGAAACGCAGCAGGCTATGGAGTAGTCGTCGCCCCAGTGGCTTCGCATTATGTCGTCGCTTTCGTATTGGATGGAGCTTGTGTCGATGGAGACTTTTGCGCAGTAGTTTTTGAAATTTTCGGGCAGGTTAACGCTCCACAGGACGGTCAGGTTCGGCTCGGGCGCAGGGCCTAAGGTATACAGGGTGTGCAGCATACGGTAGGATGTTTTTGTGACGAGCGTTTCGCCGTTTTCGCTCATCCCGCCTATAGCCTCCGTTACCCATGTTGGGTCGCCCGAAAACAGCGCGTTGTATTCCGGTGTGCGCAGGAAGCGCACCATGCGCAGCTTCATTGCGAAATGGTCCATAAGCTCTTGCGCGTCGGTTTCGGTCAGCTTGCCGTTTTCTATGTCGCGCTCGATGTAGATGTCTAAGAAGGTGGAGACGCGCCCAAGGGATGTTGCCGCGCCGTCCTGCTGCTTTGCACTGGCCAGGTAGGCGAGGTATGTCCACTGGATGGCTTCTTTTGCTGTTGCGGCGGGCTGTCTTACGTCGAAGCCGTAGCTTTCCGCCATTTGCGTAAGCTGTTCAAGAGCGCGGATTTGCTCGCTTAGCTCCTCGCGCATCAGGATGCTGTTTTGTTCGAGAAAGGCCAAATTTGTGCGTTCCAGCTGGTTCTTTTTGTCTTGAATCAGAAAATCGCTGCCGTACAGCGCCAAGCGGCGGTAGTCGCCGATTATGCGGCCGCGCCCGTAGGCATCGGGCAGCCCTGTGATGATGCCGGAGCGGCGAGCCACGCGCATTTCCGGTGTGTATGCATCGAAAACGCCGTCGTTGTGCGCCTTGCGGTAGTGCGTGTAGATTTCCTCTGTGTCCTTGTCAAGCTCGTAGCCGTAATGCTCCAGCGCGTGTTTGATTACGCGTATGCCGCCGTTTGGCATGATATGGCGCTTTAGGGGCTTGTCTGATTGCAGCCCTACGATTTTTTCCAAGGATTTATTTATATAGCCGGGCCCGTGCGAGATGATGGACGCGGGTTTTTTTGTTTCTACGTCAAGAATGCCTTTTTCGGTTTCTTCTTTAGTAAGCACGCAGACTTCTTCCCACAGCTTTTTTGTGTCGGAGGTTGCGTCAGCTAAGAAGGCGGCATCGCCGTGGTACGGCCTCACGTTCCGCTGGATAAAGTCGCGTACATTTACCTCTGTCTGCCACACACCTTCGTTAAATTCTTCCCATGCTGCGTAATTTGTCAAATAAATCACCCCTAATTTTATTCCGCTCCACTGCGCATACGACAAAATGCGCTGCATAAAATGCTTAGAATCAATTATAACCCTATTTACAGTATTTTGGAAAGGGGTAAGCATGGAAATATACGCAGATGTTTTACTGCTCGTCAATTTTGTTATGAACAGCTTTATACTTTGGGCGGTTGCGCTTGTCAGCAGGCAGCGGCTGCGGTATTTGCGGCTGATGGGCGGCGGGCTTGTTATGGCGCTTATGTATGTCACGGCTATGGTGGTGCTGCCGTTCGGATTTTGGCTTTCGGCTGCGGCTTCTGTTGTTATGCTTTCGGCGGGAATCGTGATAGCGCTGCGCCCTGCGAATGTAAGGGTGTTTCTTGGGCAGCTGCTCGTGGGGTATTTGTGTTCGTTTACCATAGGCGGGCTTGGGATGATGCTTGCTTACCGCACCGCCGGTTTTACGTGGCTGCTCATGTTTGTCTGCATCGTATTCGCGTATGTCATGCTTAAACTGGGAATGCGCCTGATGGAAAGCGTGACGGTACGGAAGCAGATGCTGTGCCCTGTTACGATTTACATAGGTGAAAACGAAATGTCGCTGCAAGCCTTGGTGGACACAGGACACACGCTGCACGACCCTGTGAATAACGCGCCTGTCATTATCGCGGAGTTTGAAAGCATCAAAAATCTGCTGCCCGAAGGACTGCGCCTGATGTTTTACGAACAGCAGGAGAACGACCTGACGGGACTGCTGGGCGCAGCGGCAGGCAGCCGCTTCTACAACCGCATCCGCATGATACCGTTTGTGAGTCTTGGACTTCAAAACGGAATGCTAATCGGCTTCCGCCCCGACCGAGTGGCGCTGAATAACCTTACGCGCGAGGATGTAGTAATCGGCATTTACAACAAAAAGCTTTCCGGCAACGGGCAGTATCAAGGTTTAATAAGTCCCGAGCTGGTCGCATAAAAGGAGTGGAGAAAGTGAGTCTACAAGAAACCCTCACCAAAGCCCTGGCACTCACAAAATGGGTGCTGGGTCAAGATGAAGAAGCAATCTACTACATAGGCGGAAGCGAAGTGCTTCCCACGCCGCTGAAAACAGACGAAGAAGCCGAAACAATAGCAAAACTGGGCACAAAAGATGACCTGCAAGCAAAAGCTGTACTAATCGAGCGGAACCTGCGCCTGGTGGTCTACATAGCGCGGAAATTCGAAAACACGGGAGTAAACGTCGAGGATTTAATCTCCATCGGCACAATCGGACTAATCAAAGCAATCAACACCTTCCGCGCGGAGAAAAAAATCAAGCTGGCAACCTACGCCTCGCGCTGCATCGAAAACGAAATCCTAATGTACCTGCGGCGCAACACCCGTACAAAATCAGAAGTCTCGATAGACGAGCCGCTGAACGTAGACTGGGAAGGCAACGAGCTGCTGCTTTCAGATATTTTGGGTACGGAAGTGGATATTATTTCAAAGGATATAGAGGAGGAGGTGGACAGGGAACTGCTTGGGGTAGCGCTCGAAAAGCTGAGCAGCAGGGAAAAACGGATAGTCGAGCTTAGATTTGGGCTGCACGGTAGCGGTGAGGAGAAAACTCAAAAAGAGGTCGCGGATTTGCTCGGTATTTCGCAGTCTTACATCTCGCGGCTCGAAAAAAAGATAATAGGACGCTTGAAGAAGGAAATGGCAAAAATGGTTTAAGGCATCCGGGTAAAAGGGGCTCAAAAAAGTAAGCCCCTTTCCGCCCGGGTTTATTTCCGAAAATATTTTATTGCTCCATCTGCTTGCCGAGGAACCCTGCGGCGGTAAGCGCAAGCTTGCCTTCCACCTCGCCCATCTTCTTGTCGGGCGACAGGAAGACAATCGCGCCAAGCACATCGCCTTCGGCTATAATCGGCGCAATGTATTGGTTGCTGTAAGTCTCGGGGTTGTCCTCCTCAAGTATCGGGACGAAGTCGGGCTCGTTCCTTGCTGCCGAGACGGGGCTGCGCAGGTTTATTGCGCGTTCCAAGTCCGCGGAGATGTGCTTTTCTAAAAATTCCTTCTTAGGCCCGCCCGATACAGCTATTATCTGGTCTTTGTCCACTATGCATGTGATATGCCCCGATGATTGGGACAGGCTTTCGGCATATTCCTTTGCAAACGCGCCAAGCTCGCCTATCGGTGAGTATTTCTTTAGGATGATTTCGCCTTCGCGGTCAGTAAAAATTTCTAAGGGGTCGCCCTCGCGTATGCGTAGTGTGCGCCTTATCTCCTTAGGTATTACTACCCTCCCCAAATCATCTATTCTACGTACTATTCCCGTTGCCTTCACACCGGTGTCCTCCTCTATTAAATTTTCCGTATTTGTATTTTTTTGTTTAATATTTTCATGATATAAAGTATGCTCATTTGTTTCATGTTCTATGCAAAAAGATATCAGCCTTGACTCTGGACGATTATGCCAATATAATGGCGGGTGTACTATCTTTATGAAACGGGAGGAACTTATGAAAAATAGAGGTATATTGACGATTGCGCTGCTTTGCGCAGCTACTGCTGTACTTGCCGTGGTATCCTTTTTCGGTATCGGTCAGCGGCAAATTCTCGGTGTTGGTAATATTAGTCTTGGGCTTGACTTGCGCGGCGGGGTTACTATTCTCTACGAAGCAAATATCGAAAACCCTGCGTCCGAAGACATGAACGCGGCTAACAATCTGTTGCGCAGGCGGCTGGACCAGCGTGCCTACACGGAAGCCACCACGGGACGCGAAGGCGCAAGGCAGATTCGCGTAAACATCCCCGGTGTGGAAGACCCGGAACGTGCTGTGGCTGAGATTGGGCGTACAGCCATGCTTAGCTTCGTAAGCGAAGAAGGTGTGGTACTGCTTGACGGTTCGCATGTCAGCCGTGCTAGGCCGCAGGTGGAACAAGGGCAGGCAGGCGGCGGCCAGATAGTGGTTTCCCTGGAATTTAACAGCGAGGGAGCAAGGCTGTTCGAACAGGCTACCCGCGAAAACTTGGGCAGGCCGATTCACATTTTCATGGACGACGAACTAATCAGCTCACCCGTGGTACAATCAGTCATAACCGGCGGCAGCGGGCAGATTACTGGCGGTATGGGCGGCTTCTCACGCGAGGAAGCGGACGATTTGTCAAACGCGATTAACTCTGGTGCGCTGCCGTTTGGGCTGACCGTAGTCAGCATGAACAGCGTGGGCGCACAGCTTGGCGCGGACGCGCTTGAAACTAGCATCATTGCGGGAATTATTGGGGTCGTGCTGATGATAGTCAGTCTTATAGCAGTATATAAGATTAGCGGGCTTGCTGCAAGCCTTGCTTTGCTGACGTATGCATTTTTGATGCTTGTACTGATTAGCGGGCTTGGTATTACGCTTACTTTGCCCGGTATGGCGGGTATTATCCTTTCTATCGGCATGGCGCTTGATGCTAACGTCATTATCTTCGAACGAGTGCGGGAGGAGATTGCCACGGGGCGCAGCCTGCGCTCGGCTTTCAACGCGGGTTACAACCGTGCCTTCCCTGCGGTGCTTGACTGTAATATTACGACGCTTATGGCGGCGGGTGCGCTGTTTTGGCAGGGTACAGGCCCGATTCAGGGTTTTGCAATTACGCTTGGGCTTGGTATCATTGTTTCGATGTTCACGGCGCTTGTGCTTACTAAGTTGATGGTGACTGCTCTGCTTAATATCGGGATAAGGAACGTGCGTTGGTTCGGTGCGCCTGAACCGGCAGAGGGCGGCGAGGGCGTGGCGAAACCGCTGCTCGATTTGAAGGTAATCGAATGGCGCAAGCGGTACTTTATTTTTTCGGCGGTTATACTTGGGCTTGGGCTTGCGAGTATGTTGTTCAACTTCTCGCAGGGGCGCGGGCTGTTTAACCTTGACGTAGAGTTCGCGGGCGGCACCTCCTTTCAGATTGAAATGGGACAGCCCTTTGCAAATGCTGACCTGGCCGCTATCGTCTATGATGTTACGGGGCAGCCTTCGCCGCAGGTGCAGGCCATCGGCGGGGACAACACCGCCATGATTCGTATGCATTCCATAGACGGCGAAATGCGCACAGCCCTGATGGAAGCGGTGATGGCACGCTACGGCCTGACAGGCGAGGCGTTTACGTATTCGGACGTTAGCCCGACGGTTAGTGCGGATATGCAGCGCGCGGCCGTGATGGCGGTTGCTGTTGCCTGCCTTCTGATGCTTGTTTATATCACCTACCGCTTCAAGGATGTGCGGATGGGCGCAAGCACGGTGTTTACGCTGCTGCACGACGCACTCATGACTATCGCCGTGTTCGCGATTCTGCGGATTCCGCTTAACTACGCCTTTATAGCGGTGCTGCTCACGATTATGGGTTATTCGATTAACGCAACGATTGTTATATTCGACCGCCTGCGCGAAAACAAGGCGCGGGTGGCGCGTATCGATAATCTGACGCTAGTAAACACAAGCGTTTCGCAGACGCTTAGGCGCTCGGTTCTGACTTCGGCTACGACTCTGCTTATGGTGCTTAGCCTGTATATCGTCGGCGTGCCTGCAATCCGCGACTTTGCGCTGCCTATTATGATTGGGCTGTTCTTCGGGACTTATTCGTCGGTGTTTCTTTCCGGCTCGTTCTGGTACATGCTTAGCGAAAAAAGCGCGCCTTCAACCTCGGGCAGCGCGGTAAGCACCTAGGTGGAGCGTTGTATCGACTTGGTTGAAATAACCAAGATATACGGCAGAAGCACAGTGCTTGACAACGTAAGTTTATATATAGAAGAAAACGAATTTCTGACCCTGCTTGGCCCAAGCGGCTGCGGCAAGACGACCACGCTGCGCATTATAGGCGGCTTTGAAACGCCGACCTCGGGTCAGGTAAAATTCCGCGGCGAGGTAATAAACACTCTGCCGCCGCACAAACGCCGCGTTAACACGGTCTTCCAAAGATACGCGCTGTTTCCGAACATGAACGTAGCGGACAACATCGCTTTCGGCTTGAAAATCAAGAAGCTGAGCGGTGCGCTGATTAACGGTAAAGTTAAAGAAATGCTGAAACTTGTGAACCTGGAAGGCTTTGAAAGGCGCCCAGTCTCGTCGCTGTCCGGTGGTCAGCAGCAGCGCGTAGCGATTGCGCGCGCGTTGGTAAACGAGCCGGAGGTCTTACTGCTTGACGAGCCGCTTGGCGCACTCGATTTGAAGCTGCGCAAAGAGATGCAGATAGAGCTGAAAAACATGCAGCAGGAACTGGGAATCACCTTCATCTTCGTAACACACGACCAAGACGAAGCGCTCAGCATGTCCGACACGATTGCGGTCATGAACGAGGGCAGGATTTTGCAGATTGGCAGACCGGAAGATATTTATAATGAGCCTAAGAATGCTTTCGTGGCGCAGTTTATAGGGGAGAGTAACCTGTTGCCTGGGATTATGCATTCTGATTTTAATGTGGAGTTTGCAGGGGTGAATTTTGAGTGTGTGGATAAGGGGTTTGGGACAGATGAGCCTGTAGATGTTGTCGTGAGGCCTGAGGATGTGCGGATTGTTCCGGTTGGGGGCGAGGGGGTTAAGCTGACGGGGCGGGTTCAGCATGTTACGTTTAAGGGTGTGCATTATGAGATGATGGTTATGGCTAACGGGTTTGGGTGGAAGGTGCATAGTACGGTGCAGTCGCCTGTCGGGGCGGAGGTTGGGTTGGTTGTTGAGCCGGGGTTGGTGCATGTTATGGGGCGGGGATGACTATAAAAAATTAAGAACATCCCCGCAAAAAAACTGACGGCCTGGCCGTTAGCATCACTAACCAACCAAACCGCCTTTTCTAAAGGAGGGGGAATTTATCGAACTATTTAGAAGTTATCCATTGAATTAACACCAAGCGTCACACGCAGAATCAAATGCTCTCTGCCTGCGCGGATTACCATTACGTCTACCGTATCGCCTACATCCGCGCGTCCTATCTCTGTTTGCAGCTGTTCGAAGTTGAACACTGCCCTTCCGCCGAAACTGGTAATCACATCGCCGCGCCTTAGGCCTGCTCTGTCCGCTCCGCTGTTTTCTATCACGCTCGCCACATATACGCCTATCGGCGGGATGCCTAGCTCTATTGCCGTCTCGTCGTTCACGTTCCTGCCTTCTATGCCGAGGAACGGTCTTGGTACCGCGTTGATTATGTCTTCGATAATCGGCTTTGCTACGTTCGATGGGATGGAGAAGCCCATGCCCTCGATTGCGTAGTGGTCGGAAACGGATGATACTGTGTTTATGCCGATTACCTGACCTTGCTTGTTGACCAGCGCGCCGCCGCTTGTGCCTGGATTTATTGCTGCGTCTGTTTGCAGAACGCGCATCGTGCGTCCCAGGACTGTGGCTTCTTTTTCTCCTGCGCTTATTATTCCGCTGGTTGCTGCGTTGCCCTCGCCCATTGCGTTGCCGATTGCAAGCACCACATCGCCTACCTGCATCGCGTCCGAATCGCCGAACACCGCCACTCGGATGTCTTGGATGCCCTCGCTGCGTATGTCAGCAAGGCTGACGGAAATCACGGCTAAGTCCGAGAGATGGTTCCGCCCGACCAAGCTTGCCGCGAAGGGGCCTTTGTCTTTGATGTAGATGTTTACAGCTTCCGCGCCGCGTGTTACGTGGTCGCTTGTTACGATTAGAACGCGTTCCGCGTCATGGTCGAATATAATGCCCGAGCCACCGCGGTAGCGCATGTTTGCGCCGCCGAAAAACGGAAATGATGCTTGGTCGCGGAAGACGGTGCTTACCCGCACGACAGCCGGGTCTACCAAGCGCACGATATCCGCAAGCGAGCCTTCTTGCACGGGCACCGTACCGTCGTTTCCGAACATCAGGCGCGTGCTGTCCACAGCGGAAGCCACCGCAGGCATTTCAACAGGATTATTGCCTAAAACCTGTTCTTGTATACCCATACGCTGCTGCAAAAGTACGATTCCGAAGCCAATCCCAAAGCCAAGGCTGCCCATTCCCAGTGTGGAAATAAGAAGCAGCGTGAAAGCTAGGCGGCGGAACGGTCTGACGCGTTCGGCCAGAGGCGGTTTCTTTTGCTTAATCGTCTCCGTGTAGAAATTTTCGCTCGTAACAAGAAAATCATCTTCCTTGAACTCCACCGCCGCAGGCAGCAGGGCGGGGATTTCTGGGATTTCCGGGATTTCTTCTGCGGGCGGGTTCAAATCCCTTTCGATTTCGGACTGAATCCGCTCTATTTCGGAGAAATTATATGGGTCAAAGGGGTTCTTTGGCTTCTCGTGCATGGGTGTGTCCCTCCTTACGGTTACTACTTTAGCGCGAAGCTTTGAATATAGTATGAACAAATCGTTAACATTTTAACTCAAAAAAATTTGAAAAGCAACCGCAGACAGGGTATTATATATGCAGGAGTAGGAGGCGACTGAACAATATGTCCGTACACAAGTTTACGTTACCGATAGCAGATGTCTTTCCCGGCATGTTGGCGGCCGAGGAAATCAATATTCTTAACAAATACGGCGCAAGTGTAATGCATGTAAAACTCGGGACACCCTTGTCCGACGAAATCCTGCGCCGGTTAGCGCGCCACAAAGTAACAGAAGTCGTAGTCGCCCACAAGAATGCGCTGATAATCGAGACTCCGCCGGTCAAGCCAATCTTGGACGAAGCCGTCCGCGAAAAGGCAGTGGATAACATCCGCGACCTTTTCGGCGCGATAGGCGACAGCGAAAACATGACCACCGCCTACCACGCGGTAAAAGAGCTAGACGATGTCGTAGACCAGCTAGTAGACAGCCTCACCTCGGAAACCGAATCATTCGTACACATCGCCGACCTGAAAAGTTTTGACGAGTACACCTATCACCACTCGCTCAGCGTAGCCGTGCTTTCCATCGCGATAGGCACAGGCATAGGGCTAAGCACAAGTCAGCTGAAAAAACTCGGCCAATGCGCCATCCTTCACGATATCGGAAAGACGCAAGTTCCAATCGAAATCCTGAACAAACCCGGCCGCCTGACGGACGAAGAATTCGAAATCATAAAAGAACACGCCGAAAAGAGCGGCGAATACCTGGCAAGGCTCGGAATCGGCGACCAAGAGCTATGGAGCGCGGTATCCCACCATCACGAGAAACTGGACGGCTCCGGCTACCCAAGCGGCCTGGCGGGCGACGACATTCCGCTCTACAGCAAAATAATTTCAATCGCGGACGTATACGACGCGGTGACATCGTACCGTCCCTACCGCAAGCCGATGGCACCGTCCGAAGCCATAGAAATCATCATGAGCGAAATCGGACGCTCGTTCGAATACCGCCTTGTGAAAATTTTCGTGGACAAACTTGACCTGTACCCGCCGAACTCCGTTGTGCAGCTTACGGACGGCAGGCAGGGCATTGTGGTGGACAATACTGACAGCGTAATGCGCCCTGTGCTGAAAATGCTTGAAGACGGCAGCGAAATAGACCTGATGGGGCTTGACAATCTTTCACTTATCATAGAGAAGGTCGTGGATGGGTTTGAAGATAACTGACATAAAACTTAGACTGCATGAACTGGGAATCCTGACCCTGCCGCTTCTTGTAGAACACGCGTTTATCACCCTGATGGGCATGGTGAACACCGCAATGGTATCGACCTTGGGCGAAGAAGCCCTGTCGGCAGCCGGGCACGTAAACAACGCGTCCATGATACCCATAGCCTTATTTGCCGCAATGACAACGGGCGGCACTATCCTAGTAGCCCAAGCCGTGGGCGCGCAGAACGAGAAAAAAGCCGCTTTCTCCGGCGGGCAGGCCGTGGCAATGGCGGCTGTTTTTTCGCTGCTGCTTTCCACTGCGCTGACGATTGTTCAGCGTCCGGTAATCAACTGGCTGTTCGCGGGCTCCGACCCCGTTATGGTAGAAGCGGGCTTCGTTTACTACACTTACATAGTATGGTCGCTTCCGTTCCTCGCAATAGCCCAAACCCTGTTCGGCATAATGCGCGGAGCGGGCGATGTCAAGAACCCCATGAAAATCAGCCTTTTCATGAACGTAGTCAACATAATTGCAAGTTACGTACTGATAGTTAGCCTGCCGTTCGGAATGTCCGGCGCAGGCTTCGCGATAGCAACCGCCCGTGCGGCAGGCTTGGTTTACGCAATCTGGGTAATCCTCTCGCCGAAAAGCCCGATACGCCTGACCGACCTGTCCTACTTCAAGCCGAACAAGGCAATCCTGAAGGACATCTGCACCCTGGGCATTCCGACCAGCGTGGAGCAAGTTCTGTTCCAAGGCGGCAGAATGACCGCGCTGATGTTCATAGTCGGCATGGGAACATCGGTAATGGCCGCAAACGTGGTGGGCATGAACATAATGGGCTTCGTAATGATTCCCGGGAATGCGCTCACAATCAGTATTATGGTAATGGTGGGCCAACGCGTGGGGCGCAAGGACTTTGATGATATTCCCAAGACGACGATGTTTGCGACAGGCGTTTCGGTTGTTTTCATGGCGGCTATGAGCTTGGTGCTGCTGCCGCTTGCCGGGTTCATGATTAATGTGTTTGGCTTGGATAGTGAATCGGCGGTGTATTTTAGGCAGATATATCTATCGCTTTTGATTGGCGGGCCGCTGTTTTGGCCGCTTGCGTTTGTGATACCGTCGGCGCTTCGTGCGGTTAAGGATGTGAATTATACACTCGCGATTTCGCTTGGGACTATGGTTGTGTTCAGGGTTGGGAGCGGGTATTTGATGGGTGTTGTGCTTGGGATGGGTGTCATGGGGATTTGGCTTGGGATTTACGGGGAATGGGCGGTTAGGTCGGTGTTATTTGCGGTGCGGTTGAGGCGGCGGAAGTGGATGAAGCGGTTGGAGTCGGAAGCTTGACAAAGCTGGTAGGGGCGGGTAGAATACACAGGTATTTTGCCTCTGTAGCTCAGCTGGTAGAGCAAATGACTCTTAATCATTGGGTCTACGGTTCGAATCCGTACAGGGGTAGGGCATTAATATCAAGGCTTCCGGTAATTTTGTGGAAGCCTTTTTTTATTGTTTTGACTAAATATTAGTTGCAAAAATAAAGTCTATGTAAGAAACTCGTTAAGCTTTTGAGCCATGTTTCAACCACTCATGAATACTGTACGGAAAGGTGATGTCGTTGTAGTGGAGTCTATCAGCCGATTTGCTTGCTCTCGTTGAGAAGCTTACCAAGAAAGGCGTGGAGTTTGTCAGCTTGAAGGAACAACATAGATACCACCACACCGACAGGGAGATTTATGCTAACCGTATTCACGGTAGTTGCAGAGCTTGAGCGGGAGCATATTTTGCAAAGGCAGGCAGAAGGGATAGCGACCGCGAGGTCGAGAGGTGTTATATTTGGTCGCCCTGTCAAAAAGCCACCGGAGGATTTTGCAAAACTGGTTAAGGAGTGGGAGCGCGGAAAGCTGTCTTTTGAAGAAATTTTGAATCAGACAGGATTGAAAGAATCCAGTTTTTACAGGCGTTTGCGGGAGTATAGGGTTGGCAAGCGAAATACACCAACTGTCAAAAAGCCTACTTTTTGACAGTTGCTTTGACACGGTGATTATAAATGAAATCAAATAAAAAAGCAATGCTTTTTTGAAAAATATTTTCCAAAAAGACACTGCATATAACCTCTTGTTTCCAGTTACAGCCTTTGTCAAAAAGTAGGCTTTTTGATAGAAGGACGTAGCACTTATAAAAAACATTATATTAGGAGGTAAGTACATGGCGAAAATTAGATGTCCCGGCGTAGGTTGTAGCTTTGAGTCAAAATCTGGATTATTAAGTGGATTCAAAGGTGTTATTTGCTCAAATTGCGGAAGCGAAGGCAATATTAGTTGGCGAGGCGGTGATGACAAAGATTTCAAATGCCACAGATGTGGTCAACTTTGGTATGGAATCCCATGTCCAGAATGTGGCACATCAATAAAAAACACTTTGTTTTTAGGGATTTTGTAAATATCTAACCTATTATTAAAACCTTACATAAAACATCTATTGATACTGTACTCAATAGATGTTTTTTTATTCTTGCTGAAACTAACGATTTAAGATGCAGTACAGGACATTAAGCACTACTATTGCTATTGTCAACCGAAATTGCGACCAAATATTCTAAATGAAAAACCGACCACTCGAGATATGAGAAGGTCGGTTTTTTGAGTGACCTACGCAAGAATACCACATGTCCGACTAGGTCTTAATTAGTCGGATATTTTTATTTGTGTCGAAATATGACACGCGATTTATTCCCTTAATATTGCCAAAAGTGCGTTTTGCTGGCCAGTAAGTATTGAGGGGATAAATTTGCATCCGGGCTAAAAGTCCGTCCCTTTCTGGTAATTAACCCGGAAAGGGGGTGAGCGGATGGAGATATGGGATTACGAAAAAAAAGTACAGCATAAGTTTGAAAGTTATTGCAAAAAAGTTGTAAAACGCAAACTTTTTGATATCTATCGTCAAGTCAAACGGCGAAGCAAACACGAAGTTGTTTTCTCTGATGTGCCGGAGCAAGAACTTCTGAAAATAGCCGTCACAGACGAATATCTGAAAAATGAGCATACGTTTAACGTACTCGGTGAATTTGTCGGAGTGTCTGATGCTGATGTAGCAGAAGCATTGCACACACTCGCGCCTGTGTGCCCTTACGGGTTAGCAGGACAAAAAAACAGACAAAAAACCAAAGAAACAAAAACTTACGCCAAAATACTCTGATTAACTTGCTCCCGTGAAAAAAAGGCAAATTCAAAAGAAGCAGGAGAAAGCCAACCGATGCCGGAATGAGGGCGAACACGGTTATAAAATGACTCAATGTAGCGGAAAATTTCACATTGTGCCAACTTGCGAGTGGGAAAATATGTAAGGTGGATACACTCGCATTTAATGCAGGAAAAGAAATTTTCAGCAACAGCATTGTCATAAGGGTCACCCTTACGCGACATGCTCTGAGAAAAATCTAAGCGTGAAAGAGCATCAAGCAAGGGTCATGTAGGGGCAAAAGAAGAATTGGAGTGGATTATCGCATTTTTCCTTGAGCAGAATCAAAACCCATAGTATAATCGTAATCAGAAGGATGGGGGCTGTTTGGACGAACAAGGCAAAATCTACTGGCACGAGCCAATATTTGAGGGTTTAACGCTAGTACTTGACGGTAACAACCTCGACTTCCAAAGCGAAATCCCGCTAAGCGAAGAAGCCCTTATTGTGGATGCACTTGTTACCAAAGCCGATGGCGTTCAAGTCAACAACGAAATCGGACACATTTTCCGAGGGCATAATTTATTTGAGTTTAAGTCCGAGAAGGATTCATTTTCTATTTACGACTACGCTAAGGTTATAGGCTACGCTGGGATTTATTCTTCGCAGAAAAAAATACCTATGACTGACATCACTATCTCAATAATGCTCACCATGTTTCCGAGGGAGCTTGTCAGGTTTTTAGAAGATGAGCGCGGTATCAAAGTTCAGGACGCTGGTAATGGGGTGTATTATATTCGAGGGGAATCTTTCGATATCCAGATACTAGAAAGCAAAAAGCTTTCAGAGGAAAATTTGCTTTTGAGAAATCTGCGGAGCGGACTTAACGCTATAGAAGTTAGAAGCACCCTTCTTGCGTATAAAGAAAAGAAGCCTATTGACAATAGGAGCGTATATTTGGGTGCGTTGATTAAAGCGAATCCAATCGCATTTGAGGAGGCGTATAGTATGGTAACTGATGAAACTGCTGACATTATCATAGGAGCAATAGAGAAAAGCGGACGGCTTGAAAAATGGCTCATAGAGGATAGAAAGCGGACGGCGAAGAAAATGCTCTCTGATGGAGCATCAATCGAGAAGGTTGCTGATTGGCTAGACCTTTCAACTGAAGTAGTAGCCAGACTTGTATAAAGTTGGCTATATAATTTGGCTAACTAATTTTTGACTAACATTTGTTGTGAAATGCACTGTAATTACTACAAGTAAGAGCAGAGTAAAAACAGCTAAAACCCTAATAAAATAGGGCATCTTAGGGTTATTTGCGGCTTCGGCGAAAACACAGCTTTTTTGACTCTTAATTATTGGGTCTACGGTTCGAATCCGTACAGGGGTTTCTATTTTGTTAAAAAGCCTCATTTTTTTGCAGATTTTGCGTAGATGTCATACGAGAGGAATAACGGATGAAAATTACCGACTATTTTACAAGTGGCGGAGCGATACGACCTAATTAGAGATGCGATAGACAGATTGAAACAGGGTAAATTGAAACTGTGTGACGTAAGAGAAACCCTATTTATAGATGCGAGGTGACTAACTATGTGTGAGATTTTGGGGAGGGTAAAAGTTAAAGACTTTACCGTGATAGACTGCACCCCTTTTGAGGTTGCATATTCTGGTGCAACCATCTTGAGATTATTTGATGATAAAGGAGAAGTGTTTGAAACTTCGAAGTTTGGATTTGAAGAATTTACGCAGTGTTTCTCACCTAGTGAATCGTTCAGTGTTGTTACTAAAGAGAGTATACCGGAGCGATTTTTGATGAAGGGAAATACGGTGGAGTTGGTTTGAGGGTTTTAACACATTTTTAACACACAAGTTCCAGATAGATACGGGATTTTTGATTTTTGGAGGTTGATGCTTATGGAATATAGCATTGTTAGAGTCAACAAAAACAACTATTCCATGTTTGACGATATGGTTTTCTATCGTGGGCATGGACGTTATAAAAGTGAAGAAGAAATGAAAGCAGAACAAGATTATAGTTCATATTATACGGCATTAGAAACCCCGTCTTTTTATGTTTTTGCCGTTGAAATAGAAGAAAAATTTGTAGGCTATATTTTCATCAATTATCTCCCGAAGGTGGGTTCAACAAATGGGAGAGGTTGGTTGTTTATTGATGATTTATGGGTCAATCCTGATTTTAGGCGTAAAGGCATAGCGGATGAACTTATGAAAAAGGCAGATAGCCTTTCTAAAGAAATGAATACGCTTGGATTAAGGTTGTATGTTAATATCGAGAACCCCGGTGGAATTTCTTTATATGAAAAATGTGGATATTCACAGACATTCGGTGAGTCTATGTTGATGCAGAAAGAATGGTGATTGCTTTCTTACGCCCGAGCAAACACCAACGCCCAAGGCTCGTCTTTAACAGGCTGCCCCAGCTCGCTCGAAAGGACGCTATCCTCATCAAGCGCAGCAAATCCATTCTTCAAGTAAAATTCCCTTGCCCAAGCCGAATTTTTCAGTACCTTAGCCCAAAGCACGCAGTCCGGTGCGCAGCCTTTCAGCTCGTTCATTAACTGTCCGGCTATGCCTTTTCTTTGATGTTCTCTTGCTACGTACAGCCCGGATATGAATGCTTGCTTCCGCGCGTTGATGGTGTATGAAAGCCAACCGCTTATGTTTCCTGCATTGCCTGCTAGTAGGATTTCATGTTCCTGCGCGATTTCGTAGAATAAGTCTTCGTTGCCTTTTCGGTTGTTTTCGGAGATGGAGTTCGCGCTGTCGTAGATGTCTAGGAGTGTTTTTGACAGGTATTCGGTTTTGGTTTTAATGGTCATTGTTTTCGCCACCCTTCTGTATGGTAAAGGGGGGCGCGGGCGGGGTTTATTGCAAATCAATAAATTTTTAACGTCATATTATTGTGAAACATAAAGCGCCATCGTATAAAACAACTTATCCAACCTACTGCCTAACGTACTATCCTCCTCCACCAACAAGTCAACATAACGGCTCCCCAATTCATAAAAACTAACCCTATCATAAGGCGGCGACAGAGTATTGCGTTTCAAATCCATTTTCAATTCTCCGCGCATTAAATTTTCAACATACCTTGCAAACCCTTCTTTCCACTCTTGCCAAACAAGGTACTCAAAATCCGTTACTTTCAAATATTCCTTCATTTTTGCATGATAATCTTCAAAACTAACCATTTCGCTTGTCATTCTAACAAAAAAATCATCATTATACGGAAATGGGTAGTCTATTTCCCATGAAAAGTTATTTAGCTCCCTCTGCTGTTTTTCAATTTCCAATTCTTTCCGCAGCTCTCTTTCGCAGGTTTCCCACTGAAAACAGTGAACAAATTCGTGAAATACAACTACGTGCCTTTCAGGGTTTCCGAGAGTTTTTTCGGTCAATACCGCCGCTGCTTTTTCATCATAAAAACTAAGCGGGAACGCTGCTTGAATATCAAAGGATATAGGGAAAGGGGTTGGGTGTTCTGTCCTAATATTACCTAAAATCCACCGAAACCATCTTAGAAATCCCCAGCTCCTGCATAGTAACCCCATACAACGTATCCGCGGCCTCCATAGTCCCCTTCCTGTGCGTCACCACAATAAACTGCGTATCCCCGGCATACTCCCGCAAAAACTTCGCGAACCTCACCACATTTGCGTCGTCCAGCGCGGACTCGATTTCATCCAATATGCAAAACGGCGACGGCTTCATCCGTAGAATCCCAAAAAGCAGCGCAATCGCTGTTAGTGCGCGCTCGCCGCCGGATAGCAGCGACATGCTCTGCAAGTTCTTGCCCGGGGGTTGTGCTGTGATTTCTATGCCGGATTCCAGGATATTATCGGGGTCGCTCATGCTTAGGCTTGCCTTGCCGCCGCCGAACATTTCGCCGAATACGTCGTTGAAATGCTTGGCTATTATTTTGAAGCGCTCGGCGAACTGCTGCTCCATCTGCTCTGTTAGGCGGGCTATTACTTCTTGAAGCTGGGCTTCGGCCTCCAGTATATCGTCGCGCTGTGCGGTTAGGAAGCTGTGGCGCAGTTCGAGTGCCGAAAAGGCGTCTATCGCGCCTATGTTTACGGAGCCTAGGCTGCTCATTGTGTTCTTGATGCGCTTTTCCTCGCTGCGCAGGAAAGGGGCTTCGTACTCTGGTCTGTGCAGCTCCATCGCGCTTTGATAGGTCAGCTCGTATGCCTCCCAGACCTCGTTGTGCAGGCGGCGGCTGTCGTTTTCGGCTTGCTCTGCCCTTGCTTCAAGGCGGGCGGCTTCGCGCATTATGCGGGCTATGTTTCCTTGGTGTTCTTGCTGTGCGGCTTCGGCTTTTGCTATCGCTTTGCGGATTTCTGCCGTTTCGGATTCGGTGGCGGCCAGGGCTGTTTGCTGTTGGTTTAGCTGCTTTTGCAAATCATCTAGGCTGCCTGCGGCTTCTTCGTCTGTTCTGATGGCTGTTTGTTCGGATTCCAGCGCGGCTTTTTCCTTTGTTGCCTCGGCGTTTTTTTCCTTTGCGCTGTGAAGGCTCTGGCTTAGGCGGCTTATGTAGACCTTGTGGTCGGTCAGTTTTGAAAGCGATGTGTCGCGCTCGGTGCGGCTGCTTGACAGGCGTGCGATTTGCTTTTCGAGGTCATTTATTTGGCGGGTTCGGCTTAGCAGTTCCGTGTTTTGTCTGCCGCTGCTGCCGCCCGTCATCGCGCCGCCGGGGCTAAGCAAGTCGCCCTCTAGTGTAACTAAACGGAAGGACTGACGGTATTTTTTCGATAGCGCAACCGCGCGCGCCAAGTTCTCCGCCACGAAAACATTCCCGAGCAAATGGCTGAAAACAGGCAGATAATCCGGCTCGAACCCCACTAGATTGACCGCAAGCCCGAGTACGCCCGGCTCTTGAAGCAGCTTGTCCATCTCGCCCGTAATCCCGCGCGTGCGCATTGCGGAAATCGGAAGAAAGGTTGCGCGTCCTGCCCTTGCGCTTTTCAGGTAGGCGATTCCGCGCTGCGCGTCTGCCTCTGACGCTGTTAGGATGTTCTGCGCGGCGCTGCCTAGGCTTACCGATACGGCGTACTCGTACGTTTCCGGCACGGTAAGAAGCTCGCCCACTGTCCCGTATATGCCCTTGCCGAACGCGGGGTCGCGGTCTTTTTGCGAAAGCACTGCCTTTACGCTGCCGTAGTATCCTTCGCGCCCGCGTTCCATTTCGGTAAGGAGCTTGTGGCGGGAGGTTGCGCTGTGCAGTTGCTCTAAATCTTTTTCCAGTGCCGCGTGTGCGGATTCTTTTTCCGCCATGGCTTCCTTCGCGGCGGCA
>Ga0209755_10001948_pt1 | contig 29889 bp, 28 predicted proteins | sample TergutCo191P1_FD_187301 | JGI IMG/M metagenome (GOLD analysis project Ga0209755, IMG submission 187301) | Cornitermes sp. P1 segment gut microbial communities from Petit-Saut dam, French Guiana - Co191P1 (SPAdes) (version 2) | ecosystem: Host-associated > Arthropoda: Insects > Digestive system...
AGTTTATGCCAAAGAAGCAGGTTCAGCGGCGGCTCCCACAGCGGGATTGCATTTTACAAATGAATTATTAATCAAATTAAAAGAAAATGGAATAGAAAGTGCGTTTGTTACATTACATGTGGGTCTTGGAACTTTTCTTCCTGTAAGAAGCGAAAATATAGAAGAGCATAAAATGCATGAAGAGCAATTTATTATAACAGAACCCAATGCCGCAATAATAGAAAATTGTATAAAAAGCAAAAGAAAAATTATCGCCGTGGGAACTACAAGCCTTCGCACCCTTGAAAGCGCGTATTGCAGCGGAACGCTAAAGCGGGGGTTTCAAAATACTTCCATTTTTATTTATCCCGGATACAATTTTAAAGTGACAGATGCATTATTTACTAATTTTCACACCCCGCTTTCTACGCTTTTAATGCTTGTGTCCGCTTTTGCAGGCAGAGAACTTGTGCTTGAAAGTTACAAAGAAGCGGTAGAAGAGGAGTACAGATTTTTTAGTTATGGGGACGCTATGTTGATATATTGAGGCTTTTCCAAAACTTCAGTTTTTGGAAAAGCTACCTTAGATTTAACAGAAAAACCGGCTTTTAAGTCGGTTTTTCGAAAGCCTTTTCCGAAACTAACCGAGTTTTGGAAAAGGCTCATATTGAATATGCATAATCCATGTTATACTTTGAACATGCAAAAGTTATACGACATACAGGAAAAACCCAAAAAGGCATTCCTTGTCAGCATATTAAACGGGAACGCCGGAGATGAGCCAAAAGCCGCAGAATTACAGGGTCTTTGCAAGACTCTGGAGCTTGAAATAATTGCCCATGAAAAAATCCGCGTAAGGGAAAAAACGCCGCGCTTTGGAATGGGAAGCGGCAAGGCGGAAGAACTTGCAAAGAAGGCGCAGGAATTAAACGCAGACCTTATGGTTTTTGATTTTAACCCAAATCCGTCGCAGCAAAGAAACTGGGAAGAAATAGCAGGAATCCCTGTTTTGGACAGACAGGAAATTATTATTAAAATATTCGCAGACAGAGCAGATACAAGGGAAGCCGAGCTTCAGGTAAAACTGGCTGAGCTTATGTATTTTTTGCCGAGGTTAACCCACAAGTATATAGATCTTTCCCGTCAGCGCGGCGGACGTTACGGAACAAAAGGATCAGGGGAGACTAAACTTGAAACCGACCGCAGAAAACTTGAAAAACGAATCAATCAACTCGAAAAAGAAATTGAACAGGTGCGTAAACAAAGACAGCTAAAACGCCGCCAAAGGGAACGAAACAATATACCAGTTTGCGCAATTGTCGGTTATACAAACTCAGGCAAGTCGAGTCTTTTAAATGCGCTGACAGGACTTGACGCAGTTCTTGCAGAAGATAAACTTTTCGCGACACTGGACGCAGTTACGCGGCGTTTTTATGTAACGCCTGACGTACAGGTTCTTCTTACAGATACAGTCGGCTTTATAAGCGGTCTCCCGCATTCACTCATAAAGGCATTTCGTTCAACACTGGAAGAAGCAGCTTTAGCCGATATTATAATCCACGTACTTGACGCTTCGGCGCCGGACATAGAAAGCAATTATGAGACAACTCTTGGAGTACTTCGCGATTTATCAAAAGACATGCAGAAAACGCAGGAAAGTTCCATGATCACAGTTATTAATAAAATTGATAAAATCGACTCGCATGTTTTGGAACAACTGCAAAGCCGATTTGACGGAAGCGTCGCTGTTTCTGCAAAAGAAGGCGATGGGTTCGATGCATTAAAAAGTAAAATTGCTTCGCTGCTTTGCGATACGGAAGAAAATAATAATCCGGTTTAATCTGTGGACATTTTTTGCAATTTACCTCATAATAACTATATGAAAAAATTATTTCCATTTTTGTTTTTAATATTTGTTCTCTGCGCATGTACAGCCAATCCCCTTACAGGCAAAAAGAATCTTGCCATTGTAAGCAATGCGCAGCTTTTTCCCATGGCTTATACACAGTACAATCAATTTTTAAATGAGAACACGGTAATCACAGGAACAAGTGAAGCAGAAATGGTAGTGCGCGTCGGAAACAGGCTTGCGCAAGCCGCTCAAAAACTTCTTGAGTCAGAAGGTCATCCCGATTACTTAAGTGATTACCAGTGGGAGTTTAAACTGGTTAAAGATGACTCTATAAATGCCTGGGCAATGCCGGGCGGAAAAATCGTATTTTATTCAGGCATTATTCCGGTAGCGCAAAATGAAGAGGGTATCGCAGTCGTAATGGGTCATGAGATTGCCCATGCAATTTTAAACCATGGTCAGCAAAGATTAAGCGCAGACATTATTCAGCAGCTTGGCGCGTTAGGTTTGTCATTCGCTACCGCCAGCTCATCACCGGAAGCCAGGGCTCTTATCATGCTTGCCTACGGCGTTGGTTCAAACCTGGCGGGAAAACTTCCCTTCAGCCGCGAGCACGAAAACGAAGCTGACAGATACGGCCAGATATTGATGGCAATTGCGGGTTATAACCCTGATGAAGCCGCAAACTTCTGGGAACGTATGTCCGCAGCAGGCGGCGGCAGCATACCCGAGTTTTTAAGCACCCACCCCTCGGACGAAAACAGAATTGTCAATCTCAGAAATTTTTCACCGGAAGCAAAAGATAGAGCCTCCGCCTTTGGTGTAGTTTTTTAACATACAGGAACTTTTTTCTGACGGGCTTCCCGATTAAATTCCAATATTTGCGCACTTGCTTAAATTTCTCATATACGCTAGTATTATATAGAGCAGGAGCGTTTATGGCAGAAGACCTGATGGATAAAGTCTTTTCGTTTTTCTCTGGCGATGGTGTAACTGACGAAAAGCAAAACATGCTTAAAGCCATTGCCAAGGAGTTGAGCCAAAGCAAGTACGTAAAGTTCTTCCGTGTCAGAACTGAGGAAGTAGACCCGTCTTTTTCGTCCTTTTTATTTTCCGTATATAAAACCATATATCCCATAAAAAAGTTCATGAAAGACGAGAAAAAAGTGGCGATTTTACGTCATTTAACCGTTGAAACATGCATAGAACCGGCCATCCAGGAAATTATTAAACGCCTCGATTCTGCCGCTCTTGACGTAAAAGCCAAGACCATGGCAGGTGAACAGCTAATTACCGCGATTCAGGCCGATATAAATCTCCTTACGACCCAGTTTGATCAAAACCATATTAGTGCGGTCAACCACAGGTACGAGCTGGCGTCTGTTTTAAGTCAGTTTGTCAGGTATGACTTTGCAGGGTTTTTTAAAAAATTCGACCCGCATTTTGCCGATGGAGCCTTCCTTATCGAACCGAAATTCCCGGCAATCAAAACCATATTAATAATTGACCAAATCGGCGAATTCTTAACCGCAAGTCAGCACTTAAAACCTGAAGAAGACTGGACAAGCCTTTTAAACATCTTAAAAATGATTGAAGGAGCCGAGCTTGTAAACGCCGAGCAGTTCAATACAATGATTAAGCTCCTGCGCGAGGTTCATACTTCAAAAATCCTCGAACTGATGGTTCAATACACCTTAAGAAACCCCGTATGGCAGTATAAACACATGACTTTCCACGAGACTATCGGCGATGTCTGGCTTGATTCAAAAAAAGCCGAAGCGCTTGCGTATATTGCAAAGATCAACAATGCCAAGAAAAATAACCAGATTGGCGCCCTTGTAAAGGAGATATTTGAGTCGGCAGACCTTGTAAGGCTCGAGAATTACAATGTACAGTTAAGCGAGCCGTACCGCAGAAGAAATGTCGAGCATTTCCTTTATGCCGAGGGTTTAAATTACTTAAAAGCCTTCATGGACGATTATGCGGAAAAAGAGATAAAAGAGCTCTGCGATTTATTAATAATAAGAGGGCAGTGGACCAATAACACCATGTCAAGGGAAATGAGTGAAGCCCTTCACAAGCTGATGGATGCTCCGCGGGGCATTGCAGACCTTGACACCGTTATGTCCGAAGACGGCGCAGACGGCTCCCGGCTCAGGGCAGCAATTATGCGTGTGGACCGCGACCCTACACAAGCCCGCTATATTAATAGTATACTTGGAAAGGTTAACAGTCAGGCAGTAGAGATTATTAACGATGCTGCCCAGGCGTTGATTATGATAGGAAAGCATCTTAAAGTTCTCATTGAGGATTTACAGAAGAAGCACCCTGAATTGCTTATAAACTGGAGAGAGGTGACCTTGTGTTCGAAAGATCCGCTGTCACAAAGGATGGTGAACGATTTTAAGAAGATCAATTATTTTGTTCAGTTGATGCATCTATGTACACAGTAGAGTCCTTGCAGAACAATGCGGGGTATTGTATAATATACTAAAAAAAGGAAGAGGTTATAGCATGGAAATTCAGGTTCAGGAACTCATTGATAAAATAAAAAAGGAAGGAATCAAAACCGCTTCAGAAGAGGCTAACAAAATAAAGGCCGAAGCGGAAGCAGAAGCCCGCCGTATTGTGGACACAGCCAAAAAGGAAGCGGACAATATTATTTCGCACGGCAAGGAAGATGCGCAGCGTAGCGAGAAGGCAAGTATCGCGGCTATAGAGCAGGCATCCCGTAATCTTATTTTAACTTTTAAAGACGAGATACAGGGTCTGTTGAATAAAATAGTAGAAAGCGCGGTAAACGCCCACTATAACGATGATGTTCTTAAAGCGGCGCTTCCGGATCTTTTAAAAGCATGGGCCGATAAAGGCTCTGACAATCTTTCCGTAATTTTACCGGAAGGCGAACTTTCCAGATTGCATGGATTCTTTAACGAAAGACTTTCCGGCGAATTATCCAGAGGATTGGAACTGAAGTCCAACAGGAAACTAGTATCCGGTTTTCACATCTCAAATAAAGATGGTTCGGTTTATTATGATTTTTCGGCTGACGCGGTTGCCCAGCTTTTATCAACCTATTTAAATCCTAAATTGGCTGAGCTTCTTAAAGAAACATCAAAAGGAAATTAACGGGTGGCATATTATTACCTAATGGCCCAGCTTCCGTATCTCATGTTTGAGCAAAAGCCGCCGATGTCGTCTGCGTCTTTTAAGGATCTTTGCTCTTATCAATTAATCGAAGCTGATAATGCTCTAATGGTGAATCTTTCGCTTGTGCAGGATAAGTACTGGAATATAAAAACGGGCTGCAGCTTCATTGACAACTGGCGCGAATGGGATCGTAGTTTCAGAACGAACCTCGCGAAGCAGCGCGCTGTCAAATTAAAAAAAGACCCTTCATCGATAAAGGAATCTGCAGGAATTCAAATGGATATACTTTCTGTAATCTCCAAAGCGATGGATGAAAGTTCACCGCTCGACGGAGAAACGATTATCGACAAGGCAAGGTGGAGCGCCATAGAAAGTTTTACAGGAAGCGAATATTTTGATCGTAATCATGTTTATGCGTATTATTTAAAATTGCTGTTACTCGAAAGAAGGCAATATTTCGATACAGAAAAAGGATTTGCTGAATATAAATCTCTGTACGCCTCTATAGTAGAAAGCGGACAGGAATCCCGGGGAGAAATAATAAATGACAGGAACTAAAGGAACAGTTACAGCCGTTAACGGCAATATGGTAAGCGTCCGTTTTGACGGTATTGTTTCCATGAACGAAGTCGGCTTTGTAAAACTCGGCGAAAAGCGGCTAAAGAGCGAAGTCATTCGTATTCGCGGCGAAATCAGCCAGCTTCAGGTTTTTGAAATCACCAAAGGTATTTCAATTGGAGACAGTGTCGAATTTGCAGGAGACATGTTATCGGTAGAACTCGGGCCCGGCTTATTGGGGCAGGTTTATGACGGACTTCAAAATCCACTGCCTCAGCTTGCACAGGCAACAGGGTTCTTCCTGGAACGCGGCGTATATCTGGACGCGCTTTCAACGGAAGCAAAATGGCAGTTTAAGCCGAGCGTAAATCCCGGCGATAAGGTAGAAAGAGCGGATATGCTTGGCACTGTCGCCGAAGGCTCTTTTACCCACCGCATAATGGTGCCTTTTAATTTGTACGGCACTTATACAGTTAATTGGGTAAAACACGAAGGCGCATATACTATCCGCGAAACAATCGCAGAATTAAAAGACGAAAAAGGCAATAATATTCCCGTAACCTTAAGTTTTAAATGGCCTGTAAAAAGAGCCATTGACTGCTACGAAGAGCGCCTTAAACCGGCCGACCCGATGGTTACGCGCGTACGCCTAATCGATACATTTTTCCCTGTCGCGCGCGGCGGAACCTACTGTATTCCCGGCCCCTTCGGCGCCGGCAAGACGGTTCTGCAGCAGATTACAAGCCGCTTTGCAGACGTTGATATCGTAATTGTCGCGGCATGCGGTGAGCGTGCCGGTGAAGTTGTAGAAACATTAAAGGAGTTCCCTGAACTCACAGACGAAAGAACAGGCCGCTCCCTCATGGAGAGGACAATTATTATTTGTAACACGTCTTCGATGCCTGTCGCCGCGCGCGAAGCATCGGTATATACGGCAGTAACGCTCGCGGAGTATTACCGCCAAATGGGATTACACGTCCTTCTCCTTGCGGATTCAACAAGCCGCTGGGCGCAGGCAATGCGCGAAATGTCAGGCCGCCTCGAAGAAATACCTGGTGAAGAAGCGTTCCCCGCATACATGGAATCAACAATCGCAAGTTTCTATGAAAGAGCCGGTATTGTGCGTCTTAGGGACGGCTCTCTTGGCTCCGTTACAATCGGCGGAACAGTTTCCCCTGCGGGCGGTAACTTTGAAGAACCTGTAACGCAGGCGACATTAAAAGTCGTAGGCGCTTTCCACGGTCTCAGCCGCGAAAGATCAGATGCCCGCAAGTTCCCTGCGATTCACCCGCTTGATTCCTGGTCAAAATACAAGGGAATTATCGCAGGCGAAAAAGTTGGATATGCCCACGGCTTTATGCGCCGAAGCTCCGAAGTTGAACAGATGATGAAGGTCGTCGGCGAAGAAGGAACAAGCATCGAAGACTATATCATTTATTTAAAGGGCGACTTGATCGACTCTGTTTACTTCCAGCAGAACTCATTTGACGCAGTTGATGCCGCCGTTAAGCCGGAAAGGCAAAAATATGTATTTACAAAACTTTTAATTATTCTGGCTTCCAAGTTCACTTTTTCTGACAAAAACGAAGCGCGTAACTGGTTCAATAAACTTCGTCAGAAATTCCTTGACTACAATGGATCCGAATGGAAGAGCGAAAGATTTGACACTCTTGAATCCGATATTGAAAAAGCGGTGAAGAGTCAATCACAAGGCCTTGATAAATTGGCCGAAAAAATTATTTTCTAGGACGGTTTTTATGAATAAGGTATATAGCAAAATTGAATCAATAACCGGAAGCGTTATTACCGTCAAGGCTGATGGGATACGATACGGAGACCTTGCTGAAGTTGACACTGTTTTCGGCACATCTCTTGCAGAGGTAAACAGGCTGCAGGGCGATACCGTATCGCTTCAGGTCTTTGCGGGCGGCCGCGGTATTTCTACAGGTGATACTATTCGCTTTTTGGGACGCCCGATGCAGGTTCCGTTTTCGGATAATCTCATGGGACGTGTTTTTTCCGGTTCCGGTAAACCGCGCGATAAAGGCCCTGAGTTAACAGAAAACAGAATTCCAATCGGCGGTCCTTCCGTAAATCCAAGTCAGCGTATTATTCCGCGCAACATGATCAGAACGGGAATTCCCATGATCGACCTTTTTAATACATTGGTTGTATCGCAGAAACTTCCGATTTTCTCTGTTTCCGGTGAACCATACAACGAGCTTCTTGCGCGTATCGCGATGCAGGCCGAAGTTGACGTAATCGTTCTTGGCGGCATGGGTCTTAAATATGACGACTATCTCAATTTTAAAGATACATTGGAAAACGGCGGCGCTCTTGCGCGTACTGTAATGTTCGTTCATACGGCATCAGACCCGACAGTAGAATGTCTTATGATTCCTGACATGTCTCTTGCGGTAGCGGAACAGTTTGCGCTTCAGGGAAAAGACGTGCTCGTTCTTCTTACCGACATGACAAACTTCGCAGACGCAATGAAAGAAATTTCGATCATTCAGGAACAGGTTCCGTCTAACCGCGGATATCCCGGCGACCTTTACAGTCAGCTTGCAAGCCGTTATGAAAAGGCTGTTGACTTTGAAACAGCGGGTTCCATAACGGTCCTCGGCGTTACAACAATGCCCGGCGACGACGTTACTCATCCTGTTCCTGATAACACAGGTTATATTACGGAAGGTCAGTACTATTTAAAGAACGGCCGCATCGAACCTTTCGGCTCGCTTTCCCGTCTTAAACAGCAGGTTAACGGAAAAACACGCGAAGACCACCGCGCCTTAATGGACGGTATGATCAAATTATATTCGGCTTTCCGCGACACGCTGGAAAAAAAGGCAATGGGCTTTATCATGACCCACTGGGATGAAAAACTTTTAAAGTACGGAGGTCAGTTCGAAAAAAGAATGATGGACTTGTCCGTAAATATTCCATTGGAAAAAGCGCTTGACCTTGGATGGGAAATTCTTTCGGATTGTTTTAATCCTGAAGAAACCGGTCTTCGCACAGAACTTATTAATAAATTCTGGCCGAAGGAACGCGTCTAGGAGAATAGGATTTAAGAATGGCAAAAATCAGGCTCACCAAGAATGAGCTTAAAAAACAAAAAGATTCTCTAAAGATGTACAGGAGATACCTTCCTACGTTGATGCTTAAAAAGCAGCAGCTTCAGGGAGAGATACGTTTAACTGATATTCGCTTGAAAGAACTTCATCAGGAGCTTGAAAAACTTGATGAATCTTTTAGACCGTGGATTGCAGTTTTTGGAGAAACAGGCGTTTTTACAAAGGATATTTTAAAGATTACAAGTCTTCGCACAGGACACGGAAATATTGCAGGCGTTGCAATCCCTGTTTTTGAAGGCGCAGATTTTGAAATAGCCTCTTATGATTTATTACAGACGCCGCTTTGGCTGGATATGGCAGTTGAAAAAATGAAGCAGGCGCTCCTTTTGCAATTGGAAGCTGAGATTGTAGAAGAGCAGAAAAAAAGACTTGATAAAGAACTTAGAACAACAACTCAGCGTGTTAATCTTTTTGAAAAGGTAAAAATCCCCGAAACACGGGGCAACATTAAAAAGATTCAGGTTTACCTCGGCGATCAGCAGACAGCGTCTGTAGTCCGGGGCAAGATAGCAAAAAGCGGAACAGAAAAGGCAGCGAGGTAATAATGATATTCACCCGACTGAAGCATAGCGTAAGGAGGTTCCCCTCGTGATTGTACCTATGAAGAAAGTGTGCCTGATGGTGCAGGATAAAACCCGCGAAGAAGCATTAAAGAAACTGCGCGCAATCGGCGTTGTTCATTTAGAAAAAAAAGCTACAACACTGGACGCTAACTCAAGCGCGTTAAAGCGTAAAGCAAAAGTAGAAGACGCAATCGGACTTATTCAGGATTTTAAAGTTCCAAAAAAGAAAAAAGAAGCTGTTAACGCGCAGGATGAATTCAAAGGATGGGAACGCCGTCAAAAACCTGTTGGAATGCATAGAGGACGGCGCGCGACTGACGTTTTCGGCACGGATGTTGAAGCTCCGTATTCAATTGATGCTGTAAGAGCGGATGTAAGACCGTACCTTCCGGATTTAATGAATGGATTCGGCGAGCAGCGGAATGAATTAAAGGAAAAAGATGCCATATTAAGCCGTGAGGTATCGCGTCTTGAAGGATGGGGTAATTTTAATCCTTCCGATATTGAAGAATTATCAAAATGGGTTCCGGCATTTCTTTACGAAATCTCTCCCGATGTTTTTTCCAAGCTGGATAAAAACGTAAAATATATAAAATTAAAAAGCGATAAATCAATTGTGCGCATAATTGTATTTGAAGAAAAACTCAATGGGGTTGCGCCTTTCCAGTTACCCGAAAGATCGCTTGATGAATATTTAAAGGAACTGGACAATAATAAAGCAGAGTTACAGCATATTGTAGAGTACTTAAAAACTTATGCAGATCGCCGTCCTGCCTTAAACAAGGAAATGGCAAAAGTTGAATATGATCTCGAGTTTGAAACAGCTGTTGCAGGCATGACCATCGTGGATGAAATCCCTGAAGAATACAAACTTTCGTATCTTACAGGTTATGTTCCTTTTAACGATGTTGATCGCGTTAAGTTTGTGGCGTCTCAGAACGGATGGGCGTATTCAATTGATGATCCTGCATTGACAGACGAAAAAGTTCCTACAAAACTGAAAAATAATAAATTTGTTGACCTTTTAAAACCGGTAACAGGATTTTTGGAAATTACTCCGGGATACCGCGAATACGATATTTCGCCTTTCTTCCTTTTCTTCTTCTGTATCTTCTTCAGTATGATTTACGGAGACGCAGGTTACGGTTTAATTCTGACATCAATCGCGGTTGCAAGTATGCTCATGATGAGCGTAAAGAAAAAGAAAGCGCCGCTGTTTTTCCCGATGCTGTTTTTGCTTGGTACGTGTAACACAATCTGGGGCGCTCTTACATGTTCGTGGTTCGGTTTGGAAGTAGAAGCGGTGCCGGGATTTTTAAAGGATATTTCGCTTTCGTATATTTCGACTGCAAAATCGAGTCAGGATGTGGTTAATCAGAATTTACAGATTTTCTGTTTCTCGCTTGGTTTAATACATTTGTCGATTGCGCATATTATCAATATGTTCCGCGCCAAATCACCAAGAATCTTGGGTGAACTTGGCAGTGTCATGATGCTTGCCGGTATGTACAATGTCGTATTGATGCTTATTGTAAGCAACGAAACAAGACAAATACCGCTTATGCCTTTTACAATTTATGTAATTGCAGGCGGCTGGATGTTAAACTTCCTGTTCGGTTCGTATGTAAGCAGTATGGGTCAGGCGATAAAATCGAGTCTTGGAAATATTATGTCTGTAATACTTAGCGTAGTAAGTATATTCTCGGATATTATGTCGTATATAAGGCTTTGGGCTGTCGGGCTTGCGGGAGCGGCGATTGCGGGAACTGTCAATTTATTGGCAGGGCCGATGCTTGGCAGTTTCCTTATCTTTGCGGGTATAATTCTGTTGGTATTCGGACATGGTATGAATATGGTGCTTAACGTATTATCGGTATTGGTACACGGTGTACGTTTAAATACATTGGAATTTTCAGGGCATGTTGGGCTAGCCTGGTCAGGTTCTGCTTACAAACCCTTTATGGAAAAAGAAATTAAATAGTTTTTAAGGAGAAGAGTATGGAGATGAATTTAGGTCTATTGGGAGCAGGTTTGGTGCTTGGTATTGCCGCCTGCGGCTCGGGTCTTGGTATCGGATGCTGCGCTAATGCTGCTATTGGAGCTTGGAAAAAATGTTTTATTTCTAATAAAGCGGCTCCCATGACATTTTTAGTATTCGCAGGTTTCCCTTTAACACAGACATTTTATGCCTTTATCTTAATGGGGCAAATCAAAACAGCCGCGTTTAGTAATCCTGAAAATGGATTACTTTATCTGGCGTTTTCAATTGCTTCCGGTTTAGCAATCGGATTTACGGCTTTTGTTCAGGGAAAAGCGGGCGCATTTGCCTGCGACGCTCTCGCAGAAACCGGCAAAGGATTTGCTCAGTACATTTCTGTTATTGGTATTTCAGAACCTGTCGCGCTCTTCGCGATGGTTCTTACCATGATCAGCTTATAAGAGAGAAGAATAAAACCACAGAGCATCGAACCATTAGGTTCGGAGGAGAACACGGAGGTTTTGGTACAAAGCCTTTCGCTCCGTGAACTCCGTGCGCTCCGTGGTTTCTCTTATTTAAATGTTATGTCTTGTCAAAGATTCGATAAAATTCTAGAATAGTCACAGTAGCAGGTCGAGTAGCTCAGTGGATAGAGCAACAGCCTTCTAAGCTGTGGGTCGAAGGTTCGATTCCTTCCTCGATCATATTTATTAATTATTTCTTCAATAACTTTAATGTTGCATTTTACGCCGTTTCAAGCGCATTCTGCTCCGTTTTATTTGGATAATCTTCATTTTTTTTATTGTCACAACGATAATTAAGAATAGGATGCCAGAAAACAATCAGCAGAATAAATTCAAGACCCTATTTTTGGGGAACCGTTATTTTCAGCTTACCAACATCAATGATCAGGTAAGATATATGATCATGAATACGATATTCATGGTCGCCTTAATTCCTCTGACCATATTTGGCGTACAGGAGTTGTCTACAGACTCTACCAGAGCCACGATCAATTTTTCCATAGCAATAGCGGCATTAGTTACGCTGATTGCCCTGCGTACAAAGATACCGTTGAAATTCATACCAATACCAACTGTTCTAATGTACGGAGCCTATTGCGTTTTTCTTCTTTATAACGGCAGTCTTAATTTATGGGTATCGATTTGGGTGTTTACATACCCGTTAATATCAATTTTCTTGTGCAAAATGACCTTGGGAATAATTAAATCCACAGTGGTCATTATTGCGGTGGCTGTATTATTTAATGTACCGGGAACTACGGCTTTTGAAATGGGATATGCAATTAAGTTCAGGTATATAGCAGGTTATATTTTTATCCTTATTTTAACAATAATTTTTGAATATGTCGGCAATCAAAAAGACAAAAAAGAAGCGATCTTAAACGCCAAACTGAACGATGAACGCGACAACCTAAAAAAAGAAGTAGAAAAAGCAACTGCTGATGTTACCGTTCATTTGGAAAAGGCAACCGCTGACGGACAAAAACTTAATAAAGTTATTTTGGACTCTTCTCGGGCATTAAGCATAATTCATGGTAATACTGAAGAAACGCAGCTGGAAACCACTGCTCAGTTAAAATCTGTTGAACAAACTTCTGAATATATTTCGCATATAGTCAAATCCATAAATAACCTTGAAGCATCAGTTGAATCACAAGCTGCGCATATAAACACTTCTTCATCGTCTATAGAGCAAATGGTAGCGAGTATTGATTCCATCCGCTCGGTAACAGGCGAGATAACAAAAATAACTGTTAACTTGACTCAAGCAGCTGCGACCGGCAGCGAAAAAATGCAAAAACTTGATTCAGAAGTAAAAAACCTGCATGAAAGATCGGTTATGCTGCAGGAAGCAAATAAAATAATACAGGATATTTCCGCAAAAACAAACCTTCTTGCCATGAATGCCGCCATCGAAGCGGCTCATGCGGGAGAGAGCGGGAAGGGTTTTGCGGTTGTCGCCGATGAAATACGAAAACTTGCGGAAATGGCAAGTAAGGAATCAAAAAACATAAAAGAAGAAATTCGTAATATGGATAATTCCATAAAAAGTATCGGCGGTGTAACCGTAGATACAGTAAAATCCATGGATTTAATATTCAGCGAAATAAAAACAATGGATACCGCCTTTGCTCAGGTTAATAGCGCGGTAGAAGAACAGGCAGCAGGCGGGGCTCAAATCCTTACAGCAATTGCCTCCATTAAAAATGAGACAGAAATTGTGCGTACAGGGAGTGAAGATATACAAAAACAGAGCGGCTCAATTTCCGGTGAAATGCATAAATTGCAGCAAATTTCCGAAAATGTTTCACAAAGAGTATACGAAGTAAATGAGGCAAGCAAACAAATATCAAATGTTCTGGAAAACGCCAAGGAAATTATCGCTTCTTGATATTATTATTGGAAATATTATATTGAATACATTGTTTTATAAATGGCGTTATTATTCACTTGGGTTTGAAGAATACAGAAAATGTATTGATAGAGTATTTAAAGACAATGTTTACAAGTTATTCCTGGCAAATAGAACGGTAGCTATATTTGCGCTTATTTTTACCGTTTACCCATTATTTGTCGCAAAAAATTATTTTAACGCTCTCTTTTATATAGGCACGTCAATTATCGCCTTGTTTTTTACTATTTATTCCAATAATTTATGTAAGCAGCAAAAAAATGGTAAAATATTTACTAAAAATTTTATTTATTTCTTAATAACATTATACTATATAAATATAATTGTGTTTAGCATATATTTAGGCGTTTGGGCAAATCCGGGAAAATACGCAGTATCATTTATGGGCATTTTGATATGCGCTTTATTTTTGTTTAATATCTCACCAATGTTTTATTTATTTCATACGATAAGCGCAATGGCAATATTTATGGTTATTACCATTTTAGTAAAGCCTCTTGATTGCAGTATTATGGACATAACAAACGCTCTTTTTGCCGGATTATTGAGTTTATATTTTGGATGGCAAATTATAACACATAGGATTACATCTACGTTAACCATAGATGAGCTGGAAAATGAACGTAATAATTATTTTGATCAAAGTACCATAGATGAATTAACTCAATTAAAAAACCGCAGAGATTTTGTGCAGACTTTTCAAAGGTTTATTGTTAATCCCCGCCAGTCAGATAATTATTTATGTCTCGCAATTTTGGACATAGACTTTTTCAAGCGTTATAACGACCGTTATGGGCATCCTAAAGGTGATGAATGTCTGCGCAAGATAGGTAAAGCTTTAAATAGCCTTAATGAAAGCATGAATATTTATGTTTCAAGAATAGGCGGCGAAGAATTTGCAATGTTATGGTTTGAAAAAGATGCTGTCAATGCAAAAGAAGTTGCTGCAAAAGTTAATCAGATGATACGGGATTTGAATATAGAACATGAACATTCTGAAATAGCTCCATATGTTACTGTTAGTATTGGAGTGCATATATCTCCTTGCGGAACAATAAATGATAAACAGATTTTATACGATCTGGCTGATAAAGCTCTATATGCTGCAAAAACAAGCGGACGCAACTGTGCAGTAGTCAATTCATGGTAATATTTTAACAAACGGCAGCCGCATCAATAATTACATTCGAAGTTTATCATGAAGCATTTCTTTAAATTTAAGCGCAGATTTGTTGTTAGGTTCAAGAGCCAGGGAATTTTCGCAGTCGGCAAGTCCCTGAGGATAGTCGCCGATGTGGTAGTATGCCTGACCCCGCCTGAAGAGGCAGAAGGATTGGTAGGGGTTTATAGTCAGTGACAGGGTATAGTCGTCTATTGCCTGTGAATATTGTTTTAATACAGAGTATACAACACCGCGGTAGTAGGCGGCTTTATAGGATTTATCGTCAAGAGTGAGAGACGAAGTAAAGTCGCTTATCGCTTCGTTGTATTGGGAACAGGCGAAATTTGCCATTCCCCTGTGTTTATAGATAATGGAGCAGATAAGTCCCGCAGGTTTTAATTCAAGTATTTTTGTGTATTGGTTTATAGCTTCGCCAAAACGGTTTTGATTATGCGCGGAAAGCGCGCTTACTAAAAGGTCGTCTATTGAGATATGGTTATCGGCTGTAATATGCGTATCTTCCGCAGGAAGAGGGTTTACTTTTTCCTGTGATGAGCGGGATTCATGGTCTGTAAATAATATTTCATCAGTTGATTCTTCGATCTTTTGAAAGAAAGTTTCGCGCCTTTTATCCATTTCCTTGCTGTATTTTCTCTGGTAACTTCTAATTTCCTGAAAAATAATATCGGCAAGAGAGAGGGAAGCGTTAACAGCGGCCAGTTTTCTTTTCATGGGATCATCAAAAGGGCTAAATTCGGCTTTATAAACAAGTTCGTGTTCAACCTCCGCCCAGGCATCCTGCAGGATAGTGCGAATTTGTATTTCTGCAATATCGGTTCCGGGGTTTCCATATTTTTCTATTAACGCGGAAGGAATGGTGATTAAAAGATGAGTTGATTCGTATCCGAATTCTTTAAATGTAAAATGACCTTTAACCTCACGTTCGATTACATTAAATTTATCATTAATTAGAGACTCTGCGGCAGATAAATCTTCGATAAAAGGGCAGATGATTCTGACTCCCAAAAGGTCTGTTATTTTTGGATTATCTACTCCGGTCTTTAAAAAACGTATATATTTTGAAAAATAGCTTTCAAAGTTTTTAATTCTGCCGCTTATAACAGGATTGGAATCAAGGTCTACAAGGATATCTTCTACCTGTTCCTTTAATTCATTTACAATAGCCTGACGGGAATCGGCATGTCTCTCGTATTCATCCTTTAAAAAATTCTGCTGCGGAGGCGAAGTTGTTTTTTTCTGTTTTTTATTTTCCATAATGATTCAAAAAAAAGCTGTCTGAAAATCTTATGATCTTCAGACAGCTCATCGTTAATAATGTCCCTGGCTCAGCATACGCTGATTAGGCATTTTATTGGTCGGCCTGTTGGTCCCGTGCAGGAGCATCCCTGTCTCTGAATGGAGTTTCGGTAGCTTGTCTCTGCTGTTCAAGATAACGGAGAACCTGATTCTGTCCAAAGCGTTCCATTTCCCATGTTTTGCGGGCTTCTTCGCGTGTCTGGATAATGTTCCAGATTGCTTCGTCATTGATGTCACGATCTGCATCAAGAACTGCTCTGTCATAAATGATCTGAACATCTCTGAAGTATGTTACAAAGTCACCGCCGACGTTTGAAGCATCGCGCTGGATAAGGAATCCGCCGAACTTAACAAACGGTGTGTTAAACGGATAGAGCGGAACGATTCTAAGATCGCGGTTTCTTACTTCCTGCATGTACTGAGGGTTTCTCCAAACGAGTTCTCCCCAGCCGTCAAAGTTAAGGTAACCCATGAAAATGGTTCTTTCATTGCCTTGACCGTCAACAAGGATTGTTGAAAGACCGTGGGGGAAATTAAGACCGTATACACGAACCTGTACTTCACGGATAACGCCTACATTCTTGATTACGCCGAATGCAGGAGCGCCTTCTTCCTGTGATTCAAAACGGCTTCTCATGCTGGTGATGCCATCGCCTTCCTGAGGAGAGATGGTTCCATCTTCGCCAACCGTTGAGTTTTCGTAGGCAGGAATGTCAAAAGGCGGTTTAATTAACGCCCATGAATTGAATGGTTCAATCGGGAAACGAACTCTTACGCCCATTACAGTACCATGTTCTCTGGAGGCTGCTGGCCTTGTGAAGCTAAGAGACACATTGTCTATAAACCTGGAGGATGAAGCAAGAATTACTTCCCAGTTTTGAATAGCAAGAGAAGAAAGCATAAATCTTCTCTGCTGAGGGGTAAAACTGGCACCCGCTGCACTGGAAAAATCCATCATTGTTCGACGATTTTGATTAGGTGCATCGTTAGTGTCATTTTCGCCTACCCTGACATTAATATCCGCAGCAAGCTGAGCGAAGTCTATAAGAACTCCTTCATCGGCAAACAACGGAACCGCAAGCATCGCAATTACGACTAGAATGAGCAACTTTTTCATGTAAAGCTCCTTTAAAAACACTTCTTAAAAATAATTTTCTTATCTTACATTTTATAAAATTTAAAATGTTTTGTCAACGGCAAAACATTAAAATCTCAAATTTTGTGTTTTTTCCGAAATATTCGGGAAAAACCCCTAAATCCCCCTAATGGAATAATAACTGCCAAATAGCCAGTTATCATAACGATAGACGGCATTTAAACGCTCTCTATCTCCAATTATCGGCAAAGATGGCTGTTCCTTCTATAAAGAAACGCACATCTTTAACATACGAAAAATTCCTTATGATACCGTCATGAAAGGTACGAAAGTTGTCAAGTGTCCTTCCGCCTTCAATTGGCGGCATGGCCGCTTCCGACGTTAAGTCGATATAAACCACTCCGTCCCGGTACAACAAAGATTTCAGCTTCGTTCCCCTCGAAACAATGGGAAGCAGTTCCGGAGAAACAGGTCCCAGAAGAGCCTCTTCCACGTACCGGATAATGTCATCTTCCCTTGATTGGGCATGCCTTACCATCCGGTCTTCTACGGCGATAATCCCGTCTTTTATAGTATAGAATACTAATGTTCTTCTTGCAAGCCCCAAAGAGAAAAAATCAACAAATGCGACAACCGCCAAAATACTGATCAGCAGGAGACAGCGTTTTACGGGGGAGCCGAAAAAATTGGTTATGGGTCCAAAAATTGAATTAATTACAGCACTCATTATCGTTCAAATATTCCAATGAAATTATTTATCCCATTGTACAGTGAACGCGTTAACCTTTGCAAGCCCTCTTCACTGGTCATTAAAACAGCATCCTGTCTATTGGATACAAAACCAAGTTCTACAAGGACAGCGGGCATGCGGCTGGTTCTTACAACAAACCAGTCGTTTGCCTTTCGGCCTCTTGAGGGAAGGGTATTTCCGAACACACCCTGAAAACCTTCAAGTATCGAGTTGGCTAAAAGGATGCTTTCTGATGTAAACTCTTCATTGAGCATACGGTTAAGTATGGCGTTTATGTCGGAAGAATAGTTATTGCGCGCAGTGTCCAAAAGAGGTCTTTGCTGACCTGATGTTATATGCCAGACTTCATAACCGCGGGCATTTGAATTTAAAGCCGCATTTGCGTGTATCGATATAAAGATGATGGATTCGTTGTCTCTAACGGTTACCGCGTTTGCCATATCGGAACGATAATCAAGGGTGCGGTGAACATCGGAGTCTCTGGTCATTAAAATCCTTTTGTCGGGGAATCTTTGAATAAGCTGATCCCGAAGGCGAAGAGCGACATTTAATACGATGTCTTTTTCGCGAACCTGCGTATTTCTGCCGTTAATTGAAATATTTCCGATGGCTCCCGGATCTCTTCCGCCGTGACCTGGATCTATTATGATGACGGCAACACGGAAACGGGACATGTCGTTTTCACGAAGGCGCGAAAAAGTGCTTGTTAAAGTTGATACGAAACTTTCAGGAAAAACAAGCCTTCCGTTGTCGTTATAGGGAAGAGTGACATTAAAAAGCTCGCGGTTATTAAACACTAAAAAGCCGGTTTCACCTTCGCGTCGTGCCACAGAAAACGCGCCGTAATGATCGCCTATATTAAAAACGCCGTCCCTGAATAATGGATCCCAGCGGAACTGCACTGACTGATTCATGGAAACCCTTGAGAGGGTATTTATTGTTTCATCGAGGGTGAGAGCGTGGACATAGAACGGAGAGCAGATGGCAAAGAACAGTGAACAGAGGATGAATGATTTTAATCTAGCAGTTTCCCTCATTTTTTTTGGTTAATACTCCCAATGAATCGATGTAATAGACTGCGCCCTGATATCCGCCGCGGATTAATGCTTTCCAAAAGGAGCGGCCCAGTCTTACTACATTTTCGGCATTTTCCGAGGCTATCGGGAGGGGTAATCCTGTTAAAACCCGCACTGCGTCAAGGACTTCATTAACCGTCCTGCCCATGTAATCGGTCAACCCGGAAGATTCAAATTCAGGGAAGGGAGTAATTAGCCACGAACCATCACGAACCCGGGCTTCGATATCAAACGGCGAGTTCGTATCATTTGTGTGGTTCGTGGTAAAAATTTCTAAATCTTCTTTTGGAAGCTGCGACAGGGCATCCCGTAATTCATCTGTTAACTGGAAAGCGTCAGGCGGGAATTGGCTTTCATTTTCTTCGTGTTTTGCTGCCTTGGCGAGAAATTTTCCGGTTTCCAAGTCCGAAGGATCGAGTCTTATAAGCATTGCGCGGGCTGCGTCTTCTGCGGCTTTAATTGCTGTTTCCCTGTCGGGAGCAGAGGCGATAATGTTTCCGCACTTGGAAACATTGTTCTCCGGGAAGGAGACTTTATCGCCTTCCTTAATGCGCATAAAAACATCGTTAACGTAATTATCTGTTCCCTGTTCTCTTTTATTTATTATCTGTTTGACGGTTCCCGGTATCGAAATAAACGCTCTTTCCGCGCATGTCCATTTTTTAATGGGGTTAAGTCCTTGCGGCTCTTTTCCCATTGCGGCAAGGATTGCGCCTTTTATTGGAAGAGCGCCTGATGAATACGGGTATGTCCAGCCTGACATGTATCCGCCTGAGAGCCGCGCGGCAATTTCGCCAATCATTGGTTTAAAGACCGTCCCGTTTGACGTCAGTTTGATATCACCTTTTGCGGCTCCTATGTTGTCTTTTCCGGCAAGGCCCAAGGCGTGAATGCCTGCGCGGAATGTATCGAGCATAACGCGCTTCATTTCTTCCTTTATGATAGTCGGCATTGTATGGCCCATTTCGATGAAGTAGGGCGGGAAAAAAATATGCCTGTCGGCAAGACCGCAGATTGTAATTTCGCCCTTGTACACGATTGCGTCAACCGAAAACTCGGGGCCGTCCATGTAGCTTTCTACAATCGCGCGGCCTGAGCGTGAAAACCCGATTGCAGTTTTTGCCGCCTCGGGAAATTCATCAATACTATCGATACGGCGGCATCCTCTGCTTCCCATGTTGTCAACAGGTTTAATAACCAGAGGGTAGGGAATGGAGGGCAGGTAGTTGGGATCAGCGAGATGCTCTGCGGTAACGGTAATAAAATCAGGTGATGGAAGATTTGCCTTTTTAAAACATTCGCGCATACGCGATTTGTCGGAAGCGTTTAGCGCCGCTTCGTATGGAATGCCGGGAAGACCCAATTTTTCTGCCGTCCACGCGACGCTTGCGGAAAAATCCGTTCCTGCCGTCATTATTCCCAAACGGCTGCACGAGCTCTGAATGGAGCGCGCGAAGTTTTCGATGCCTTCTTTGTCTTTAAGATCGATTTTTTCGAACCTGTCAGCTAAATGAACGCAGGGAGCGGCAGAGCTGCCGTCAAGCGCGATTGTGTAAAACCCGAGTTCCTTTGCTATGTTGATTGCAGGTCCCTGCATGACGCCTGCGCCAAGGATGATGATTGTTTCTTTCATGGATATTAATGGGATGCGGCTGCAACAGGAGTTTTATTTTGCTTAACTCTGCCTGTGGATTTGATTAGCTTTTTCGGTGTTGGGGAAATACAGTCATTATCAAAATTTTTCATTTCATTTTCGTCAATTACACCAAGTTTAAAAAGATTCTGCGCCGATTGATGGCAGACTTTTAAGGCTTTGCTTTCATAGTTCTTTTTCATAAACCGGTTCTCCTATATCTCTATAATTTCGCCAATTTTCACCGCCATGGCAATCTGTTCTTCTGTCATTGAAAAATATCCTTTAGATACTCGTTTGAAGTTTCTAAGCTCCTTTTCACTAATGTTTGAAAGAACAGACTTTGGATAAGCATAGTAAAAGAAGGTTTTATTTTCACTTTTATAAAACACAATAACCCGGTACCCTCCCGATTTACCTTTTCCATCTCGGGCAAGGCGAATTTTGTAAACATTGCCGCCTAAGTCCGCGTCTGCCAAGTCTTGCTCAAGTGTATCATCAACTAAAGTCTTTAGACTAGCGTTTGTTATACCTTTTTTATCAGCAAATTTTGCAAACCATGAACTCTTGAATATTCTCACTTTTTGATGCTCTCATAAATTAGGATAGTCTTCAATTGCTTTGACAGTAAACAATTGGTTCGTAAAAATTCGTGTAAATTAATCAATCATGAATATTTTCGCGGTCGTGTCCTGGAACAACAAACGCAGGAGCACCATGAAGTCCTGCCGTCTATATCTTCAGCCACAACGCAGGGCGGACACAGGCGTTACCGCCCGCAACTCCCCTTACCGTAAACCCCTTGTTATAGATTTTACCGTTGAAGTGTACGCACGCGGCACAGTAGTCACCGTTGCTTTTGCCCCGCGAACGGAGCCACCACGCGTACGGCACATCGCCTTTTGCTTTCTGTTTTGGTTTGAGTTCCGGCAAAGACGCAGGGCGTATGGCAACTCTTAGTTTGTTGTTGGAATCCGAAAAGTCGTCTACCAGCGAAAAGCCTTTGGGTGCAGGCATTTTTTTGAGGAAAACCGCGTTATAGGTTTTGATGTATTCATCGAACTTCGCGGCGGAATCCCCAAAATACCGCAGTACCTCGCCAATAGACAGGAGAAAGACCTTGTCTTTTGTGGGGTTGCCGCCCGGTATTTCATATCCGGGACCGCGGGTGTTTGGGGTTTCATTGGTAACCTCTAAAATTATTGCCTGTTCGGCGGGGGAGAATGAGTTATAAAATTCTCCGTTGAGATATGTCCTTAAGGTGCATGTTTCCCACTTTACGTCTTCCGAGGTTTCGTTCCAGTTGCGCTGCGCGACCGACTGCTCTGTGATTATAAGCACCTTATCTTTTTGCTGATCAAGTATCCGCCACTCATAAGGACCGAACTTGATTATTTTGACGACTGTCGTGGCTGCCATGTTATCCTCCTAATAAATATATCTCACGACGAGAGGGAGAGGATGTCAGGAACCACTTCTATCCCTAACATATGCTTGACAATGATAATACATAATAATATGCTCGTTCAACAATACATCTATAAGGAGTAAACTATGAAGAGAATGTTAATTTCAAAAGGAGTACTTGCGTTTATGCTTGTACTGGCGCTCATTTTTGTTGGCTGCGATGAAGACGAACCGGATGTTTGGTCATCTGTAACCAGTTTGTCACAGCTTAACGGCAGATGGATAGGATCTTATTCTGAGACAATGTCTGTTGCTGAACTCAGTAACCAAGGATTTGGAAGTTTAAATGCAAATGTGACTGTGACCGTTTCAGAGGATATGACAATTAATGCGTCTGCGCAAACATTTAGCAATACAGGTTCACAGACAAACAGATTTGATGGAAGTGATGGTCAAACTGCTTACAATTTATTCAAGTTACAGCATGTATATGATCCCGATATAACAACAAATGACAGTAATAGATCGGTAACAATGACAATGACAGTTTCAAATCAGGCAATTCCTGGTACCTTTTTAACAGGTTTTGAAATAAATCAAAACGGATCAAAAATTAGACGACAAGTGAGATCTGAAGCATTTATGGTTTATAATAAAGGATAAAATCAGATAGTGTTTTTTTCTTAGCCGCGAATCATCGCGTACCTGTGTTGGAAATAAAAGCGCGGGTTCGTGTTGTTCGCGGTAAATTTTCTTTTAATCAATATTTTTTGCATAAACTTCAAAAGTATCGCCAAGGCCGAACAATTTGCTAATAGCCAGAAGTATCGGGTATGCTGACCCTTTTTTGCTTTTAGCAAATTTTCCCAGTACAGGAAATCTTTCCGGGTGGTGTCCGACTACAACGATTTTTTTAACTTTAAAACCTGCAATTGCGAGCGCTTTTTTTACCATCTTTGGCGACCAGACTGTAAAGTGATCGGCAGGGCTTTCCGTTAAAAATTTGCAAAGCGAAGATCTGCCTGAGATGCCGGAAAATGACGGCGTAGAGAACGCAAGAACGCCGTTTGGTTTTAATAACTTTTTTATTTCTTTGAATACTGTTATGCAATCATGGAAATGTTCAAGCACGTACCAGAGAGTGATTGCATCGAAGGAGTGTGAGGGGAGAGGTGAATCAGAAACAGGAAATAATGAATGAATAGCCTTGATTCCAAGTTTTTCATTTACATACTGCACTGCGTCTTTTGCAGGATCTATGCCTGTGGGAGAAAAGCCTTCTTCTTTTGCAGCGGCAAGAAATGGACCATAAGCGCAGCCAATATCTAAAAGAGAAAATCTTTTCTTCTCCGTGTTCTCTGTATCCTCCGTGGTTAAATTCTTACTTATAAATTTTAAACGTTGTTTGCCTGCTTTTTTAATATTTTCAAAATCTTCCAAATAGGTTTTACCGTATTGTTTTACATAAGATTCAAAGAAGTATTCTTTTTCGTATTCGATAGGAGCAGGATTTATTCTGTCCATGTAAATTATTCCGCAGTTTTTGCATCTGCGGTAAGTGCGATCGCCAAAGCGGGCAACGCTGCGATTGAGAGTATTCCCGCCGCACACAGGACAATATTTACTTATAATGGGCTTAAAACAATCGATCAAATCAATAAGGCTTTTACTTTCTAACCACGAACCACTCGAACCAGAACCTCCGGTTCTGGTTCGAACCTTCGCCTCGATATCTGATCGCAAGTTCGTGGAAGAACCGAAGGTTCTATTGGTGGTAAAAAAATTCTTCGTAATTGTTCTAAAACCTGCGGCTTTGGCGATTTTTCTGTGATACGGCGTTGGGTGATCAAGCAAAACTTTAGTACCTGCAAATAATGCTTCGTAAGCTGTAAGTCCGTAATGAGTGACAACCAAATCATATTCATGAAGATGTGTGGCAAGGTTTGGAATATTATCCACGACCCTAATATTTTCCGGTACGGCATCTTTGTTTGCTGCTAATGCGCCTCGCAGTAAAGTAATATTAAGGTTTGCATTTTTTAGGTTCGTAAGCATTATTGCTGTCTTTAACCCAAGACCTGCAGTATCTTCCTGCCCGAATGATATAAGAATTTTAAAAGAAGAATGTTCGTGTTTGTTCGTGCAGGAACCATAGGTTCCATTTGTGGTAAAATTCTTAATTAATAATTCAGGCGAAGTGATATTCGCGGCGGGTTTAATAAAGTTTTTTGGAATTAAAATATCAATTAAAAAGTCAAAGCAATCACGAAAAGAGCCGCCTTCGTCGATGCCGATGACAGGAGCAATAGTTTTCCAGCGTGTAATTTCTTCGTAACTTGTTTTGTAATTATCAAGAATTATAAAATCTACGCCTTCTCCCAATTTATTATTTCTAATTTCCAATTCCGCGTCTGTTATGCACCATGACGGATTAAAGTTAAGTGAATTATAAAGTGGTGTTAAATCCCTCGTTTGCGGTGTAATAAAAAGACGAGCGTCTTTGCCAAGCGCGCGTAAATCGCGGGTTAATGTAATGCAGCGCGTTAAATGTCCGCCGCCTTTACCTGCTTCGCTGCAAGGAACAATAATTAACATACTCTAATTCCCTCCGTGTTCTCCGTGGTTAATTATATTTCTCGAACAGCAGTTTGCATCTTTGCGAGAGTGTATTTCTATTATAGTTGCTCCGTAATATCTATTTGGTTCGTTTTTAAGCGCGGCGTAAAGTTCCACAGCTCTATTATAATCTTCCTGTGTGTCAACAGTTAAGCGTATGTCGGGGTAATGCCACTCTTGCGGCGCAGGCGGGCGGTGCAATTTAAATTTTTCGGGATTATTGTACAAATAAGGGCAGACATGTTCGCGGTTAAAGTTTTCGGTTGTTTCTGAAGCTGCGCGAAGAAGCGCGCTTGCTTTAACAGATTCAACGCCTGCGCCGTAGGGAAGGTTTGCGTAACCTGCATAATCTGCGTTTAGAGAAACGGCTTCGCTGTTTAAAGAATCGGCTGCATCCGCAAATACGAACGGGTTGTCGCCGGTTGCCCTTATTACGCGGTCAATCGAATATTTGCGTATAACCCGGCAGAAACGCTCAAGTACGTCTTCTTTGGGACCGGCGAAAACTTCAAAGTTCGCTTCGGCTGCGATGGGCGCGAATGTTGAGAGCGAATCTTCGGTGCAGGCGAGGACGCGAATATCAGCTTTTACGGCGTTTAACGCCTGCATTACGCGAAATATCAGCGGTTTTTCGTTTAATGGGAGCATTGCTTTTCCGGGAAGTCTTGATGAATCAAGACGCGCCTGTAAAATGACGGCGGTCAATTAGCGCTCCACGATTTTGTAAAGGTAATGGCGTCGCTTTTCCATCTGAATTTATTTGTCACAACCCATTTTCTTACCTTTTTAAACTCATCCCATGCGGAAATAAAATCTTCGCCCGATTTTATAAAAAAGCCCGGGAAACGGTAAAGCGGTAAATGCGCGTAATCGCTTCTGAATACAGGAGCCAGATTTTTTAAATAATAGCGTTTGTAGCTGTCTGCAACAGAGTAATTTTCCGCCTGTATTTCACCGTCATAAAAAAGTTTCAGCTGAAGGTTAGCTGCAATTTCTTCTCCCCAGAGATACGCGCGAAAACCAAAGTCCATTAACTGCCAGTACGTATGATTTATTGTCGTGTCAAATCCGCCGGTTTGAATAAACCGCTGCCTGTCATAAATTCCGATTCCGTCAAACGGGTAAAGGCTTCTGTCGCCTTCGTTCTGCGGCTCTAAAAAATTTGTTTTAATTTTTCTGCGGCGGGTCATGGGAGCAGGCAGGGAGGGAAGCGTTTCATAATTTGAATTCATTATCAGCGGAACGGTACAAAGCCTTTTAAACGCCGATTTTTTTTCGCCTTCGTTTTTTTGCGGATTTTCTTCGTTCTCTTCAGTTCCGCCTGCGATTAAACGTTCAGCCATTCTCCTTGCAGTTCCGCCTGCTATAATTTTCATATCGTTATGAATAACAAAAAAAAGCGGGCTTTCAACTTCAGAAGCCGCAAGATTTATCCTCTCTCCAAGATTGATTTCCTTTTCGGGCAGAATAAAACGCACAAAAGGAAACCGCCCCGCAAGTTCCTCGATATCGTAATGAGGCGCGGCAGATTCGATAGATATTACATTATCAAAGCCCGTTTTTTCCAAATCGTAAAAAATGGATCTTCTGGGAAGTCCAGGCCGGTTCAGAATAACAGCGGATAATCCTGTTGAGGCAATGCGTTCCTTGCCTCCGACCGCCGTATACGGCGTAATATTTTCATTAAAAATTGTAGGTATAGTATTCATCGCACTCCGCACAAAGTCCAGAATAATTTTTATTACAGTGTTCCTTGTAATATTTATCGCCGTTTTGCCATATGCCTTCAAGGGAATCGGCAAAAACATTTCCAAGGACATTATTTTTTTCATTTTTTAAAACGCCGGTATCTTCTCTGCAAAGAGGAACCGTACCGTCAATTAATACAGGGAAATCCCTCATTATGTGCCAGCAGCATTGGCGGATAACAGGCGATATGTCGGATGCCTGCTTCTTTTCCAAACTGCCGCAGAAATCATCGTACTTTTGAATTATTACGTTTTTATCGCCGCGCGGAGAATTTTCTTTCCAGTAACGGTAAAATTTTTCCGTGTCGTTTTCTTCGCCCTTGATACGCACTGCCTGCACGAAGCTGTCATCAGGAAAGAGGGAAAAAAGTTTTTTTACGCAATTTTCAGCTTCTGCAAAACCTGTTGTGCGAAGAGATGTATAACGCGAAGCTTCAATTGTATCGAGAGAAACAATCCATGAAAGAGGAGAAAGAAGATTTACTCTTTTTCCGGAAACGGAATTTTTGGAAAGCTCCAGGCATTTTTCAAGCTCTTCGTTTTTCCAGCCAAGACCTGATGTTTCTATAATAAGCGAAAGCTGCGGGCGTTTTAACACATTTTCTATTAATTTTAATTTTTCCGGGTGTAAACTTAATTCCCCCCATAGGGAGAGATCAATCACAGCGTCCCCTGAAAAAGCGGTGATTTTATCCAAAAGCGATTCAAATTTTTCGCTTTCCATGAAATCTTTACGGTTTAAAACATCGGTATATGAAGGATACGGACAAATACTGCACTTCTGCGGACAGCCGCCGTACACCTGAATTGGAAAAAAAGCGGGAAGAGTTCTTAAAACCTGCGGTTTTTCTTCGATTATGCGCGTAACGTCATCCGCGCATGGCGTTTTTTCTCCCGCTTCTGTATAAAAATTTTTAAGCAGCAATAGATTTCGTTTTGAGTCGGCGCAAAGATTGATTCTGCGGCAGCGAAGATCAACAGAAGATATTTCAGCCTCGATATCGAATGCATTTATATCTTTTTGAATAACAGAAAAAAGCATGTCTCTTTCTGCAGGACCGTCTTCGTCACCCAGAATTTTTGCAAGAATGCCGGGTGTGCCGGGGGAAAGAATTTCAGGGGCAAGACCAAACGGCCATCCGTCTGCGTAGGAATATTCGGCTGCATATTTTATATGACGCTCGGCAATTTTTCCTGCAAGGGAAGGATCCAGAAAGGGACAGTCGGCAAAAACGAAATAAATGCAGTCAAACCCTGTTTGAAGTTCTGAAATTCTTATAAGAACGCTTTTTTTGGTCCATGAGTCTCTTTTTTCAATCTCTGCGCCTGATAAATCGGAAAAATCACCTTCTTTTGAGGCGAAAACCACCGTTTTTTCAACTCCCGGAAATTGCGAAGCCGTCTCAAGACACATTTGAAGAGCATTTTTGCCTTTAAAATCAGGCTGAAAAGCATGATCTGAAAGGTTTCCGGCAAATAAAACTAAAAGGTTTTTCATACTCTTCAATTATCGGTGAAAGGTGACTGTCACCTTATACGCAGCATTTTGGCAGGTAACAATATAGGTCTTTATCAGCTGTTACCCAAAAGCTTGATTCTTGCAGAAATATAGTCAAGGCGGTTTTGATTTAAGACTGCGCGATGGTAGGGGCGGCCGGGAATGCCCTCGATATCATAACCGCCGCGGGTGATGAATTTTTTGCTTTTTCCTTCGGCGAACCAGTAAACAAGGGCGATGTCTTCGTTTGTCATTTCGATGGCGTTAAAGCCTTTTTTGCCCAGGGTGCAGCCTGAATTAAAAAGACAGGGGACAGGAAGTTCGTCACCGTAAAGGCTTTGGCGGTGTACGTCGCGTTTTTCCTTGCGTTTAAGTTTGCCAAGTTCTTTTCTAAGGGCGATAACTTCATTTTCGATACGAAGGCGATCTTCTCCGGTGGAAGCGGGGTAGTCATGGCAAAGACGCTCAATCTCAAATTTGATATAGTCGAAGCGTCCCAAAGATTCAAAAAGCGGACGATGAGTATGTCCGATTATCGAAAGACAGTGATTATGAAGCGAAAATAAATACGCCCTTTTTTCGATTTTAAAACGCCTGTAGGGGCTTCTGTCACCCGACATATTTTTAATGCCGAAGGGCGCCAAAAAAAGCCGGATCAGCATTCCAAAGAATCTGTTAAACCGGACATATAATGTTGAAAGCTGGTGACCGTGATATACGTAAGCCGAAACAATGCCGGTCTCGATTTTAATTGCGTTGTGAATTGGGTACGGATATGAAGGTGATTTTTTAAATACCAGATTTTCATCATGGTTGCCTACAATTTTATATAAACGGTTTTCGCGGGAAAAAAGATTGAAAACCCTGTAAAGGCCTGCCCATTTTTCCCTGATAAAGTCGATGGAATACCGCTGAAGCTCTTCTATATCGCCGTTAAGGACGAGAATCCATCCATTTTTAAAATAGTATTCTTCCAGAACAACGGTCAGCATCTCTCCGTTATGGTACAGATCATCCCTGATACCGGAACCCATGTGGAGATCGCTGACAATCAGGACTTTCCCGCCGCCTGAGATGTCTAAAATTGAACTTTCCGGCAACTCTTCTTTGGATAAATTGTTAAAAAATAATTTTTCCCGCATGAAGCTACTTTATTCGTTATTCTAATGCTAAAATAAAAATTTGTCAATGTAAAAATCTCGTTAAATAATTAATAAAATTACTTTTAATCTTGTATAATTTTATTAATTATGATACTATTTTGTAATTTAAAAGAAATATAGGAGTTTAAAATGAAGAAACTAATATTTGCATTTATTTGCATATCAATATTTTTTACATTGATTGCATCGGGATGTGAAGCAGAACCGCTGATTGAATACATTTATACAGATTATGGAACAGTAATTGTTTATAATGTTTCAAACAATGCAAGTGACGCACAGGTATATGTGGATATAAGCGTTACTGCAAATGAAAATATTATTTGGGCTGAGGGCGTGATATTCGCAGGCGGCTATTTTCGATTTCGTAATGTTCCGGCAGGAGTATCCTATCGTGTATGGATTAATAATGACATCGGAAATAATTGGATTCGAAGCGAGCCGTTCACTCTTTCAAAAGATGATACAATAATATTTAGTTATAATGGCACTTATATAATCAGGGCGGCAAATTAAAATGAAACACAAGAAAATAATTATTGCTGCCGCAGGCTTACTGGTTTTGCTTTTTTATCCATACGCTGTATTGGCAGATGAAACATCAATGAGCCTATCCTGAAAAGTGTGTAAATGAAAAACGTCTCATTTTCGCAAACTCTTAATTACACAGAATTTACGGTATGCCTACCTAAAATACAGCTTGAAATTTGTATTTTTAAGAGGTAGTGAAAAATGGAATTTCTATTTACACAAAAAATCGGATACCCTC